>Ga0209474_10004723_pt1 | contig 11708 bp, 9 predicted proteins | sample GraSoiAngelo_145_FD_185902 | JGI IMG/M metagenome (GOLD analysis project Ga0209474, IMG submission 185902) | Grasslands soil microbial communities from the Angelo Coastal Reserve, California, USA - 14_1009_05_20cm (SPAdes) (version 2) | ecosystem: Environmental > Terrestrial > Soil > Grasslands ...
GTGTACGCTGGGTCGCTCCAAATCCGGAACGGGGGAGCCGCTGCCGGTCCCCCGGCGACAGGAGTCGTCGATGGGCCTGCTGGACGGCAAGGTGGCGCTGATCACGGGCGCGAGCAAGGGCATCGGGCGGGTGATGAGCCGGCTCTTCGCGCGGGAGGGCGCCGCGGTGGTGTGCACCGCGCGCTCCGGCGCGCTGGTCGAGGAGACGGCGGCGCTGATCGTCAAGGACGGCGGGCGCGCGATCGCCGTCACCGGCGACGCGGCCCGGGAGGCGGACGTCAAGCGCGTGGTGGCGGCCGGGCTCCAGGCGTTCGGCACGCTCGACACCCTCGTCAACAACGCCGGCGACGGCGGGCCGACCAAGCCCGTGCAGGAGTACACCGAGGAGGACTGGTTCTACACCATCAACTCGTGCCTGACCTCCTCGTACATGTGCATCCGCTTCGTGGTGCCGGAAATGATCAAGGCCGGCGGCGGCGCCATCGTCAACATCTCCTCCGGCGCCGGGCGCCGCGGGCTGCCCTACCGGATCGGTTACTGCTCGGCCAAGGCCGGCCAGGTCGGCATGACGTTCGGCATGGCGCTCGAGCTGGCCCCGCACAACATCACGGTGAACTGCGTCGCGCCGGGGGCGATCGAGGGCGACCGCATCGACCGGGTCATCGAGGGCCAGGCCCGCGTGCGCGGCGTCTCGCCGGAGGCGATGCGCAAGGCGATGCTCGAGCGCTCGCCGCTCAAGCGCATGGCGACCGCCGACGACATCTCGGCCGCCGCGATGTTCCTCTGCAGCCCGCTCGCCCGCAACATCTCCGGCCAGGTCCTGCCCGTCAACGCCGGCGAGCCGGCCGGCTGAGGCACCGGCGTGCTACGATTCGGCCCATGACCCACAAAGGCATGAAGTTCGGGATCTTCCTGGCGCCCTTCCACAAGCTCGGCGAGAATCCCACGCTCGCCCTCAGCCGTGACATGGAGCTGATCGAATGGCTCGACGACCTCGGCTACGACGAGGTCTGGATCGGCGAGCATCATTCGGCCGGCTGGGAGCTGATCGCCTCGCCGGAGATCTTCATCGCGGCGGCCGCCGAGCGCACCCGGCACATCATGCTCGGCTCCGGCGTGACGAGCCTGCCCTACCACCATCCGTTCCTGGTGGCCCAGCGCTTCGTGCAGCTCGACCACATGACGCGCGGCCGCGCGATGCTCGGCTGCGGGCCGGGCGCGCTCGTGTCGGACGCCTACATGATGGGGATCGAGCCGGTCACCCAGCGCCCGCGCATGGACGAGGCGCTCGACGCGATCATGGCGCTCCTCAAGTGCGAGGAGCCGGTGACGCTGAAGACCGACTGGTTCGAGCTGCGGCAGGCGCGCCTGCACCTGGCCCCCTACACCGAGCCGCACTTTCCGATCGCCGTCGCCAGCGTCATGACGCCGTCGGGCGTGCAGGCGGCCGGCCGTCACGGCCTCGGGGTGCTGTCGCTCGGCGCCGGCCTTCCCGGCGGGCCGGACGCGCTGGCCCAGCAGTGGAAGATCGGTGAAGAGGTCGCCGCCCGGCACGGCAAGACGATGGACCGCAAGAGCTGGAAGCTCGTCGTCAACGTGCACGTGGCCGAGGACGACGAGGAGGCGCTGCGCCAGGTCAAGCGCGCCGAGCGCCACGAGACCATCACCTACTTCGAGGAGACGCTCGGCCGCCCGCCCGGGCGCTCCGACGATCCGCTCACCGAGGGCGTGAAGATGGGCACCACGCTGGTGGGCTCCGTCGACACGGTGGTGCGCGGCATCCGCAAGCTGTGGGAGCTGAGCGACGGCGGCTTCGGCGGCCTGCTCTTCCGCGCTCACGAGTGGGCCAACCGCGAGCAGACGCGCAAGAGCTACGAGCTGTTTGCCCGCTACGTCATGCCGCACTTCCAGGGCTCGGGCGAGGGGCCGCGCGGCTCCAACGAGTGGGCGCGCGGGAACCGCAAGACGATCTTCAGCCCCAACGTCGAGGCCATTCGCCAGGCCTTCACCAACGCGGGGCGCGAGGTCCCGGCCGAGTTCCGTCAGCGCACGTCGGGGGCGCGCGACCTCGACAGCACGCCCGGCACCACGCCGTGAGTCGCCGGCGCGGATGAAGCGCAGCACCGAGCGCTTCCTCACCACGCACACCGGCAGCCTGCCGCGGCCGGACGCCCTCATCCGGACGATGTTCGCCCGGGAAGAGGGCGTGCCGGTCGACCCGGCTGCGCTCGCCGCACACATCCGGGCCGCGGTGGCCGACGTCGTGCGCCGCCAGGCCGCGGCCGGCGTCGACGTCGTCAGCGACGGCGAGATGAGCAAGCCGAGCTACGCGACCTACGTGAAGGACCGCCTGACCGGCTTCGGCGGCGCCAGCCATCCGCTGCAGTACCAGGACCTGGTGGACTTTCCCGGCATGGCCCGCCGCGTCTTCGGCGATCCCGGCCGCGCGCGGCGCCGCACCCCCGCCTGCAACGGCGCCATCGGCGTTCGCGATCGTGCCGCGGCGCCGGCCGACGCCGAGAACCTGCGCGCGGCGCTGGCCGGGGTCGGGGTGGCCGAGGCCTTCCTCACGGCCGCCTCGCCGGGCGTCATCTCCCTCTTCTTCAAGAACGAGCACTATCCCGGCCACGAGCCGTACCTGTTCGCGATCGCCGAGGCGATGCGGCACGAGTACGCGGCCGTCGCCCGGGCGGGCTTCGTGCTGCAGGTCGACTGCCCCGATCTCGCCATGGGGCGGCACATCCAGTTCGCGCAGCTCAGCGTCGAGGAGTTCCGCAAGATGGCGCGCCTGCACGTCGAGGCGCTCAACCAGGCGCTGGCCGACGTGCCGCCCGACCAGGCGCGGGTGCACCTCTGCTGGGGCAACTACGAGGGGCCGCACCACTACGACGTGCCGCTGGCGGAGATCCTCGACGTCGTGTTCACCGCGCGGCCCAGCGGGATCTCGTTCGAGGCGGCCAACCCGCGCCACGCCCACGAGTGGAAAGTGTTCGAGCGCGTGAAGCTGCCGGCCGGCAAGGTCCTGATCCCCGGCGTCATCGACTCGACGACCAACTTCATCGAGCACCCCGAGCTCGTCGCCGAGCGCATCGGCCGCTACGCCCGCCTCGTCGGCCGCGACAACGTCATCGCGGGGACGGACTGCGGCTTCGGCACCTGGGTCGGCCAGTCGGCGGTCGATCCGGACATCGTGTGGGCGAAGCTGGCCACGCTCGCCGAGGGTGCACGCCTGGCGACGCGCGAGCTGTTCGGCTGAGAGAGTTTTCACCTGAGCCTCACGCCCCTCTCATCGACCGCCGGTAAGATCAGCGGGATGCGCATCCTCGTGACCTTGCTGACGCTGGTCGCGCTACTGGCGCCCAGTGTCCCGGCCCACCCCGCGACCGCCCCCGACGAGACGCTGCCGGCCGACCCTGCGCTGACGATGGGCCGGCTGCCCAACGGCCTGCGCTACATCATCCGGCCGCATCGCAATCCCGAGGGGCGCGTGGGCATCTGGCTGCACGTGGGCAGCGGCTCGTTCAACGAGACGGAGGCAACCCAGGGGCTCGCGCACTACCTCGAGCACATGGCGTTCAATGGCTCGACGAATTTCCCGCCCGGCTCGGTGGTGCCGTTCTTCCAGTCGCTCGGCCTCTCCTTCGGCCGGGACCAGAACGCCTTCACCAGCTTCGACCAGACGACCTATCAGCTGACGCTCCCCGGCGCCGACCGCGACCTCCTCGCCAAGGGCATGCTGTTCATGTCCGACGTCGCCCTGCGCCTGAGCCTGGAGCCGACGGCGATCGACAGCGAGCGCCACGTCATCCTCGAGGAAAAGCGCGCGCGCGCGAGCGCGCGCCAGCGAGTGCAGGACCGGCTGTTCGCCCAGCTCGCCCCCGAGTCGACGCTCGGCCGGCGGCTGCCGATCGGGATCGAACCGACCATCAAGGCAGTCACCGCCACCGACTTCCGTGACTACTACACGCGCTGGTACGTGCCCGGCAACATGACCGTCATCGTCGTCGGGGACACCGATCCGGCCACGGTCGCCGACGTCATCAGGCAGCAGTTCGGCAGCGGTCCGGCCGTGCCGCCGCCACCGCCGCGTCACGTCGGCGTCAAGCCGACCGCCAGCCCGCGCGCCATCGTGGTGACCGATCCCGAGCTGACGCGCGCCGAAGTCTCGATCGCCCGGCTGCAGCCGCCGCTGGCGCCGGCGATCACGGTGACGCAGCGGCGGCGCGAGATCGTGGAGGCGATGGGCTCCTGGACCTTCAACCGCCGCATGAGCGCGCTGGTGGCCGCCGGCCAGGCGGCCTTCCTCGACGCCCACGCGTCGCTGGACGACTGGCCACGGGCACTGCGCATGGTCACGGTGGCCGCCACGGGCCGCCCCGATACCTGGCGCGCCATGCTGAAGGACCTCGGGACCGAGCTGCAGCGGGCACGGCTGCACGGCTTCACCGAGCGCGAGCTGCAGGACGCGCGGGCGGCATTCGTCGCCGACGCCGAGGAGGCAGTGCGGCGCGAGACGACGCGCCCGGCCCGCGAGGTGCTGCGCGCCCTGAACCGCGCGGTCACCGCGGAAACGCCACCGATGTCGGCCACCCAGCGGCTGGCGCTGCTCCAGCGCGTGCTGCCGGGCATCACCGCCCGCGAGGTGTCCGACACCTTCGCCGCCGACTTCGATCCGGGCCGCGCCCTCTTCATCTGCGAGCTGCCCGTCACCGACGACGTGCCGAACGAGGCCGACCTCCTCGCGCTCGGCCGGGCCGCCGTCGACGTCACGCCTGACAAGCCGGCCGAAGCGGCACGCGCCGCCATGCTGCTGTCCACGCTGCCCGGCGGGGGCGCCGTGGTGGACAGCCGGGCGCACGCGGCCAGCAGCATCACCTCGATGTGGCTCGACAACGGGGTGCGCGTGCACCACCGCTTCATGGACCAGCGCAAGAACGAGGCGACCATCGCGATCACCCTGGCCGGTGGCGTCATCGAGGAGACGGCGGCCAATCGCGGCATCACCGAGGCCGCGCTGCGCGCCTGGCAGCGGCCGGCCACCAGCACGCTGTCCAGCACGCAGATCCGCGACCTCCTGACGGGCGCCAAGGTGCGCGTACGCGCCGGCATGACCGGCGACACGGTGAGCCTCAGCGTCTCCGGCGATCCTGCCGAGCTGGAGCGTGGGTTGCAGCTCGCCTACCTGCTTCTGACCGATCCCCTCATCGAGACGGCCGCGCTCGAGCAGTGGAAGGATGCGGAGGCCCAGCGGCTCCACGAGCGCAAGAGCCAGCCAATGCACGCGCTGATGGACGTCCAAACGGCCGCGCTCTATCCGCCGGGCGAGCCGCGCCCCCAGTCGCTCACCATCGAGCAGGTGCGCGCGATCACCCGCGCGGAGGCCCAGGCCTGGCTCAAACGGCTCATCACCGACGCGCCGCTGGAAGTGTCGGTGGTCGGCGAGATCGATCGCGAGACCGCGACCCGCCTGATCCTCCGTTACGTGGGCGCGCTACCCTCCCGGGCACGCATCGGCGACAAGACCCTGGCCAATCTGCGCAGCATCGCGCGGCCGCAGAGCGCGATGCGCGTCGAGCAGACGATCGAGGCCTTGACGCCGCAGGGCGCCGTCCTGGCCGGATTCTTCGGCGCCGACCTGCGCGACCTGCGCGACATGCGGCTGCTGAACCTGGCCGCGCAGGTCCTCAGCACCCGCATGCTCAAGACCATCCGGCAGGAGAAGGGCCTGGTCTACAGCATCCGGGCGGCTTCCGAGCCCGGCGTGACCTATCCGGGCTTCGGCCTCTTCGTCGCCGGCGCCCCCACCGAACCTGGCAAGGTCCACGCCCTGTCAGCGGCGCTGGAGGAGGCGTACGCGCTGTTCGCCAAGGACGGGCCCACACTCGAGGAGGTGACGGTCGCCAAGAAGCAGACGGCGACCCTGCTCGACGAGACGCTGAAGACACCCGACTACTGGTCGACCGCGCTGGCGACGCTCGACTACCGCGGCCTCACCGTTGGCGACCTGCTGGACGCCCCGGCGCAGTACGAGCGGTTCACGGCGCGCGAGGTCCAGGACACCTTCGCCAGCTATGACCGGCCCGCGGCGCGCTTCCTCTTCGTCATCACCCCCCGATCATGATGATCATCTCGCCGGCCGCGGCGAACCGTGCGGGGGCGGCACCGTCACCGGCGGCGCGGCCTGCCAGAGCCCGCGCCCCGCGGCCCGCGCCTCGTCCCGCAGCCGCACGAAGAGCGCCCGGTGACGGAAGTCGGGCGGCACGCTCATCACCTCCGCGTAGCCCCGGCGCACCAGCTCGGCGTTGATCATCACATCGCCCACCCACACGTAGGCGAGCAGGCGCCGGTACTCGTCGCGGCGCCGATGATCGAACTCCAGCCGCACCGACTTGCCGCCCACCAGCTCGAGGTTGATCTGCCGGGCCGCCTCGCCCGCCGCGGTCGTGTGCGGAAAGTAGCCGTTCGTCCGCCGCGGGCCCCCGTGCGCGCGGTGGTGCGGGTGCGGGATCTCGGGCGCGTTGACGCCGATGTAGCGGACCTTCTCGACGCGACCGCCGAGCTGCACGTGAATCGTGTCGCCGTCGACGACGAACACGACGCTGCCCGTGCTCGGCGTCGGCGCCGCCGGCGGATGCGGCGCGACGGCGGCGAACGCCGCGGCGACGAGGAGCGCGCGGAGCATGGCGCACCCTCGCAGGCGCGCGCCTGCGCGTCAATGCCGAGAATCAGAGACGCTGGTGATCAGACGCTGGTGATCAGGGGGCGGAAGACCGTCACCGGCGAGCCCTCGGCGACGAAGGCCGACGCCGGCGCGCCCGCGAGCGCCGGGGCGAACGCCGCACCGTAGAGTGCGGCGACGTCGGCGTCGAGCACGGGCGCCTCCGCGGTCCACACGCGCCACGGCGGATGCTCGACGGCGTACTCGATCGTGCCGCCGTCGCGCCGGCGCGTGTAGCCCCAGTGATTCTGCGTGACGAACGCGGCCTCCGAGTCGGGCGGCGGCACTTTCGGCGCCCCGGCCGTGGTGGCTCCCAGGCGCTGCCATCGGTCGGCGAGGCGCCACTCGTACGTCAGCCGGCGACGCGCGACGCCGCCGGATGCCGCGCTGCGCATCGGCAGCGTCCGGTACGGCTCGTTGTAGGCCACGCGCGCCAGCCACGTGATCGCGCGCCGGGCAACGACCTCGCGGACGAAGACGACGCCGCGACGGACCTCGCCGCCCTCGAGCTCCCGCCGGACGTACAGGCGCAGGTTCACCTCGTCGAAGTCGCGATGCCACGGTACCGACACGCCGAGCACGCGCGTGCCGAGAAACCGGAACCCGACCACGCTGACGAGCGCGCGGCCCTGCCAGAGATCGAGCGTCGTGCCAGCCGGGACCAGCGGCGTCACCACGGCCGGCTCGACCTCGTAGCTGAGCATCACGAGGTCGCGCCACGCGGCCGTGAGAAATGGCCGCGGCGCGGCGGCGCCCGTCTGCAGGCCGCAAGCGTGCGAGATGCCGAGCCGCGCATCGGCGAACGCCCGATAGCCGGCATCGAAGAGGTCGCGCAGGCCGGGCGCCGCCGCCAGCGCGCCGACCGGCCGGGTCCACCAGAGCCGTCGCATGACGTAGCGGTAGACGTCGGCGCCGGCGAGCTGACGGCCATCGGCGAACAGGAGCCGGATGTCCCGCAGCAGCGCGTCCGGCGCGACGTCGAGCCGCTCCGCGACCCACGGAGCCTGCAGCGGCGCGATCTCGAGGCCGAGGCGGCGCAGCGTCGGCGCCCAGAAGGGGACCCAGCGGGCGCAGACCCCGCAGCCCTGATCGTAGAGGACCCAGCCGACTGGCCCGGCGCGGGAATCGAGAGCGCTCACGAGTGAAATGGTACTGCACCGCTCTGCGGGTCGCGCGTTGTCGAACTTACCTCTCATGTTGACCGCAGCCGCTGGCACATCGACTGCAGAATGCCTCGCCCCATGGAGTCGGATCTTTCGATGAGTCGGCGCGGATTCCTGGGGTCAATGGTCGCGGGCGGGGTCGTGGCGACGTGGCCCGCCGACGCCCAGAGCGCCGACGCCGCGAGCAGCGGCGCGCCGCCGCCGGTCCGCACCGCCCTCACGATCAACGGACATCGCCACGAGCTCACGCTCGATCCGCGGGTGACGCTGCTCGACCTGCTGCGCGAGCACCTGGGCCTGACCGGCACCAAGAAGGGCTGCGATCACGGCCAGTGCGGCGCCTGCACGGTGCTGGCCGACGGGCGTCGCATCAACGCCTGCCTGTCGCTGGCGGTCGCCCACGACGGTGAGCAGATCGTCACGGTCGAGGGACTGGCGCGGGGCGAGACGCTTCACCCGGTGCAGGCAGCGTTCCTCGAGCAGGACGCGTTCCAGTGCGGCTACTGCACGCCCGGCCAGATCTGCTCGGCCGTTGCACTGCTCGACGAGGTCCGGGCCGGCGCCGTCAGCGCCGCCACCGCCGACGTGAGCCGGCTGGCGCCGGCCGCGCTGAGCGACGAGGAGATCCGGGAGCGCATGAGCGGCAACCTCTGCCGCTGCGGCGCCTACCCGAACATCGTGGCCGCCGTGCGGGCGGCCGGCGGCCGGAGAGCGGCATGAGGGCCTTCGCCTACACGCGCGCCACCGACGTCGGCGCCGCCCTCGCCGCCGCCCGCGACCCGGACGTCAAGTTCCTCGGCGGCGGGACCAACCTGCTCGACCTCATGAAGATGGGCGTCGAGCGCCCCGGCCACCTCGTCGACGTCACCCGGCTGCCGCTGGCCGCCATCGAGCAGCGCGAGGGCGGGCTGCGCCTCGGGGCCACCGCGCGCAACAGCGACGTCGCCAATCACCCCCTGGTGCGGCAGCGCTATCGCGTGCTGAGCGAGGCCCTCGTCGCCGGGGCCTCGCCGCAGCTGCGCAACATGGCCACGATGGGCGGCAACCTCATGCAGCGCACGCGCTGCGCCTACTTCTACGATCCGACGTTCGCCGAATGCAACAAGCGCGTGCCGGGATCGGGCTGCGCGGCGCTGCAGGGTCATCACCGCATGCACGCGATCCTCGGCGCCAGCGAGGCGTGCATCGCGACGCACCCGAGCGATGCGGCGGTGGCGCTGGCCGCGCTCGACGCCGTCGTGCGGGTCGCCGGTCCCGGCGGCGAGCGCGCCATTCCGATCGTCGACTTCCATCGCCTGCCCGGCGACACGCCGCAGCTCGACACCAATCTGCGGGGCGACGAGCTGATCACCGCCATCGACCTGCCGGCGCTGCCGTTCGGGCGCCGGTCACACTATCTCAAGGTGCGCGATCGCAACTCCTACGCCTTCGCGCTGGTCTCGGTGGCGGCGGCCCTGGACCTCGACGGCCAGGGCGTCATCCGCCAGGCGCGCCTCGCGCTCGGCGGCGTCGCCCACAAGCCGTGGCGCGTGGTCGAGGCCGAGCAGCGGCTGGTGGGCCAGCGCCCCGGCGACGGCGCCTGGCGGGCGGCGGCCGAGGCGGCGCTGGCCGGCGCTCGCCCCCGCCGTGACAACGCCTTCAAGGTCGAGCTGGCGCGACGGAGCATCGCCCGCGCGCTGGCGACGACGGCGGCGCTGACATGAGCGTGGGCCAGCCGCTCGACCGGGTGGACGGGCGCGCCAAGGTGACCGGCGGCGCGCGGTACACGACCGAGCACCCGTTGACGAACGTCGCCCACGGCGCGCTCGTGACGAGCGCGATCGCCCGCGGCCGCATCGCCTCGATCGACACCCGGGCCGCCGAGAGCGTGCGCGACGTCCTGGCGGTCCTGACGCACGTCAACGCGCCGCGGCTGCCCGCCGGGTCGCCCAGCGGCGACCACCCGCAGCGCCCGTCGGATCGCGTGCTGCAGCTCCTCCAGGACGACGTCGTGCGCTACGCCAACCAGCCGATCGCCGTCGTCGTGGCCGAGACGCTGGAGGCTGCCCACGAGGCGGCCGCGCTCGTGCGGGTCGCCTACGCGGCGGACGAGCACGACGTCCGTCTCGAGCCCCGCCTGGCCGAGGCGAGATCGCCGAAGCACGCCGGCCGCCCGGACCAGCCGCCGGAGACCGCGCACGGCGACGTCGATGCCGCGCTCGCTGCCGCCGAGGTCAAGCTCGAGCAGGTGTACCGGACGCCGTTCGAGACCCACGTGCCGATGGAGCCGCACGCCACCATCGCCGCCTGGGAGGGTCCGGCCCGGCTCACACTCTACGACGCGACCCAGGGCATCTTCGGCTGCCGGCAGCGCGTCGCCGACCTGCTTGGCCTGAAGCCCGACGACGTTCACGTGGTCTCGCCCTACCTCGGCGGCGGCTTCGGCAGCAAGGGCCCGACGTGGTCGCACGTGGTGCTGGCGGCGATGGCGGCCCGGCGCGTGAATCGCCCCGTGAAGCTCGCCCTGCGGCGGCCGCAGACGTTCGGACCGGTCGGCTTCCGCTCGCGCACCCGCCAGGCGATCGCACTCGGCGCGCGGCGCGACGGCACGCTGACCGCGGTCCGCCACGACACGATCGCGCAGACGTCGTCGTTCGACGAATTCATGGAGCCGGCCAGCGTTCCGGCCCGGATGCTCTACGCCTCGCCGAGCATCGCCACCTCCCACAAGCTGGTCCGCTCGGACATCGGCACGCCGTCCTACATGCGCGCGCCGGGCTGGGCGCCCGGCAGCTATGCGCTCGAGTGCGCGCTCGACGAGCTGGCCGGGGCGCTCGACATGGACCCCCTGGCGCTGCGGCTCAAGAACTACGCCGAGCAGGACCCCGAGAAGCACCGGCCGTGGTCGAGCAAGACGCTGCGCGAGTGTTACCGGGTGGGCGCCGAGCGGTTCGGCTGGAATCGCCGGCCGCGCGCTCCGCGCGCGCAGCGCGACGGCCGGGCGCTGGTCGGCTGGGGGATGGCGACGTCCGTCTACCCGACTCATCGCAGCAAGGCGGCCGCCCGCGCGAGGCTGACCGCCGACGGCACGCTCCACGTCGACAGCGGCAGCCAGGACCTCGGCACCGGGACCTACACGGTGATGACGCAGGTCGCCGCCGACGCCCTCGGCGTGCCGCCCGCGCGCGTGGTGTTCCGACTCGGCGACACGACCTTCAGGCGGCTCGCAGACCGCCGCCAGCGTCGGCTCCGCGGTCCACGCCGCCGTCACGGCGCTGCGCGAGAAGCTCATCGCGGTGGCCGTCGGCGACGCGCGCTCGCCGCTGCACGACCTGGCCGCCAGTGACATCAGCATCGCCGACGGCCGGCTGTCGGCGCGGGGCGCCGCCGGCCGCGGCGAGACACTGCAGGCACTGGCCGCGCGCCACGGCGAGATCGCGGCCAGCGGCGAGGCCAAGCCCGGCGACGAGGAAAAGCAGTTCGCGATGTACGCCTTCGGCGCCCAGTTCGCCGAGGTGCGGATCGACGCCGACCTCGGCATGGTGCGCGTGTCGCGCATGGTCGGCGTGTTCGACATCGGCCGGGCGCTCAACGCCAAGCTCGCCCGCAGCCAGCTCATGGGCGGCATGGTCTGGGGCATCGGCATGGCGCTCCACGAGCAGACCGTGATGGACGAGCGCCTCGGGCGCGTCGTCAACAACAACCTCGCCGAGTACCACGTGCCCGTCAACGCCGACGTGCCCGCCATCGAGGTGGCCTGGATCGAGGGCGCCGATCCCCACGCCAATCCCATCGGCGTGAAGGGCATCGGCGAGATCGGGATCACCGGCGCCGCCGCCGCGGTGGCC
>Ga0209474_10004724_pt1 | contig 11708 bp, 9 predicted proteins | sample GraSoiAngelo_145_FD_185902 | JGI IMG/M metagenome (GOLD analysis project Ga0209474, IMG submission 185902) | Grasslands soil microbial communities from the Angelo Coastal Reserve, California, USA - 14_1009_05_20cm (SPAdes) (version 2) | ecosystem: Environmental > Terrestrial > Soil > Grasslands ...
GAAAGAGCTCGTTGGCCGGCGTGGTGGTGAGACGGCGGCGCCCGCTGCCGTCGGCGTTCACCGTCCAGAGATCGAAGCTGCCGCCCTCGCGCGGAAAGGCGGCGTAGGCGATCTGGCGCCCGTCGGGCGACCAGGCGGGTTGATCCTCGGTGCCCGGGTCGTCGGTCAGCGGGACCGGGTTCTGCCCGTCGGCGTCCGCGAGCCAGATGTCACGCGAGCCGTTCAGCTCCGAGACGAAGAGCAGCTTCTTGCCGTCCGGGGAGAGGCTCGCGTGGTACTCGTCCTTGGTGCCGCCGGTGAGCTTCTTCTCGCCCGAGCCGTCGGCCCCGACGCTCCAGACGTTGCGGGTGGCGAAGCCCTTATGCTGGTCGTCCTTGCGGCGCGCGTGGAAGACGATGCGGCTGCCGTCGGGCATCCAGGCGGGCATGGCGCTCGAGCCGGTGCCGACGATCCGCCGGGCCGTCCCCTCGTCCGTCGGCGCGGCGGCCCCTGCCCCCCCGGCGAGCGCCAGCGCCGCGGCGAGCACGAGCCCACCCCGCATGCCGCACGCTTAGCCGGTCCCGCCGGGTTTGCAAAGCCGGCGTCGGGTCGGCCCTGGGGATCGCCGTGCGAAATATGCTAAGAGCGGCGCTCCGATGGCGCGGCTCCTTCCCGGCACGGCCGTTCGCGTCCGCCGCGGGCGGCGGCACGACCTGGCCGCGGTGCAGGCGCTCCTCGCCGCGCCGGCCGGCGATCGCCTGGAGCGCGTCTTCCGCCGCATCCTCGCCGATCTCGGCACGGACCTCTACGTGGCCGAGGACGAGCGCGGCGAGATCGTCGGCCTGGTGTCCGTCCTCTACCTCCGCTCGCTCGCGCGCGGCGGCCGCTCCGCGCTCCTCGACGGCGCGCGCGCGCGGCGGCCGGCGCTCCTGGCAGGGCTGGTCGCGTTCGCCGAGGAGCGCGCGCGCAAGCGAGGCTGCCGGCGGCTCGCGGCCTGGGTCGAGGCGGGGGACGCGGAGCTGCACGCCGCGCTCCTCGCCCGCGGCTACCACGCCGGCGAGCTGCTCGTGACCGAGCTCGCGGGGGCGTCCTAATGGCGATCGAGGCCGGCGGGATGCCGCTCGCCGAGCGCCTGCGCGCGCTCCTCGCGCGCCGCGCGCGCGGCGAGGAGGCGGCCGAGCTCGCCACCTTCGCCCGCCTCCTCTTCGCACGCGGCGGCGGCTACGCGGAGGAGCTGGCCCCCGAGGAGGCGGCGGCGCTGGTCGCCTCGGCCTTCCGCTTCTTCTCCGCGCCCGGGCCCGAGCTGCGCGTGCGCACCCGCACGCCCGACTACGCGAGCGACGGATGGGATGCGCCAGTCGGCATCATCGAGACGGTGATGCCCGACCGCGCCTTCATCGTGGATACGATTCGGTCTCGTCTCGAGCGCGCAGGCGTCCCGGTCGTGGCGCTCCTGCACCCCATCTTCGCCGCCCGGCGCGACCCGAGCGGGCAGCTCGAGCTGCTCGCCGAGCCCGAGGGCGCCGGCACGCCGCGCGAATCGTTCACCCACATCGCCATCCCGCGCTCGACCGACGCGGCCGCGCTCGCCCGCCTCGAGGCCGACGTCCGCGACGCGCTCGAGGACGTGCGGCTCGTGACCGACGACTTCGCGGCCATGGTGGCGCGCGCGCAGGCGGTGGCCGCCGAGCTCGACGGCCTGGGGCGCAGCCGCTCCGCCCAGCTCGCCACCGAGGCGACCGCCGTCGCCGACTTCCTGCGCTGGCTCGTGGACGGCGCCTTCGTGTTCCTCGGCTACCGCGAGTACGGCCTCACCACGCTCGGCGCCGCCGCGATGCTCCAGCTCCGCGCCGGCAGCGGGCTCGGGATCCTCCGGCGCGAGGAGCGCTCGGCCTTCCGCGAGGCCCGGCGCCTCGACGAGCTGCCGGCGTGGGTGCGGGCGCGGCTCTCCCCGGGCCGGCTCCTGACCGTCGCCAAGACGATCGCCGAAGCGCCCGTCCACCGCCGCGCGCACATGGACGACATCGGCGTGAAGCAGCTCGACCGCGACGGGCGCGTGGTGGGAGAGCGGCGCTTCGTGGGCCTCTTCACCTCGAAGGCGCATGCCGAGGAGGCCGCCGAGGTGCCGCTGCTCCGCCGCACGCTGCGCCAGATCCTGGCCGCCGAGCGGGTGGTGCCCGGGAGCCACGACCACAAGGCCATCGTGGCGGTCTTCAACGCGCTCCCCAAGCCGGAGCTCTTTGCGAGCACGCCCGCCGACCTCCGCGGCGAGATCGCGACCATCCTCGCCGGCGCCGAGACCGACGACGTGGTGGTCACGCTCGGCCCGCGCGGCGACGGCCAGCGCCTCGTCGTCCTGGTCGTCATGCCGCGCGAGCGCTTCTCGGGCGAGGTCCGTGACCGCATCCGGGACCTGCTCGCCGTGCGGCTCGGGGGCACGCTGCTCGACGACCAGCTGGTCCTGCTCGAAGGCGGGCGGGCGGTCCTCCACTTCGCGTTCGCGCCCGGGGCGGCGCCGCCGCCCGCCGAGGACGAGCTGCGCGACGCGGTCGCGGCCGTCGTGCGCGGCTGGGAGGAGCGGCTCCACGCCCTCCTCCTCGAGCGCCACGGCGAAGAGGAGGGCGAGCGCCTCGCGGCGCGCTATGCGCGCGCCTTCTCCGGCACCTATCGCGCGGCGGTGACGGTGGAGCGAGCGGCCGACGACGTCGTCCTCCTGGACGCGGCGGCGCGCGAGGGGGTGCGCGTCGTGCTCCGCAACGAGGCCGAGACGACCACCGCGCTGCGCTTCTACCTCGCGCGCGAGCCGCTCGTCCTCTCCGAGTTCATGCCCGTGCTGGAGAACCTCGGGCTGCGCGTGCTGGCGGAGGATCAGGAGGGGGTGACGCCAGCGGGGGCGCCGCGGCAGAGCGTGCAGACCTTCTTCGTGCAGGACCGCGCCGCGCGCCGGCTCGACCCGCAGGCGGTGGGGCCGCGGCTCACCGCCGCGCTCCTGGCGCTCGGCGCCGGGCGGGCGGAGAGCGACGGGCTGGGCCGCCTGGTGATCGAGGCCGGCCTCGACTGGCGCGCCGTCGCCTGCCTCCGGACCTACTGCGGCTACGCCACGCAGGTCGGGCTCGCCACGCGCCCGGCGGCGATCGCCGCGCTCGCCGAGCACCCGGAGCCGGCGCGCCTCCTCTTCGCGCGCTTCGCGGCTCGCTTCGCGCCCGAGGGCGCCGCCGGGGACCCCGCGGCGCTCCGCCGGCGCTTCGTCGAGAGCCTGGACGCCGTACAGGCGCTGCGCGAGGACCTCCTCCTGCGCGCGCTCGGAGACATCGTCGAGGCGACCGTGCGCACCAACTTCTACGCCCCCGGGCCGGAGCGCGACCACATCGCGCTCAAGATCCGCTCCACCGACCTGGCCCACCTCCCGCCGCCGCGCCCGCTCTACGAGATCTACGTCCACGCCCCGACCATGGAGGGCATCCACCTGCGCGCGGGCCGGGTCGCCCGCGGCGGCATTCGCTTCAGCGACCGCCCCGAGGACTTCCGCACCGAGATCCTGAACCTCATGAAGACGCAGACGGTGAAGAACGCGCTCATCGTCCCGACCGGGGCGAAGGGCGGCTTCGTCGTCAAGGGGAAGACGCCGGTGGTCGAAGCGTACCAGACGCTCGTGCGGGGCCTGCTCGATCTCACCGACAACCTGGTCGGGGGCCGCGTCGTCCACCCGCGCGGGCTCGTCATCCACGACGAGGAGGATCCGTATCTGGTGGTCGCGGCGGACAAGGGCACGGCGACCTTCTCCGACGTCGCCAACGCGGTCGCGGCCGAGTACGGCTTCTGGCTGGGCGACGCCTTCGCCTCGGGCGGCGCGCACGGCTACGACCACAAGGCGCTCGGCATCACGGCGCGCGGCGCCTGGGAGTGTGTGCGGACGCACTTCCGCGAGCTCGCGGTCGACGCCGACAGGGCGCCGCTCACGGTCGCCGGCATCGGCGACATGGGCGGCGACGTGTTCGGGAACGGGCTCCTGCGCTCGCCGCACCTCCGGCTGCGCGCGGCCTTCAACCACGTGCACGTCTTCCTCGACCCGTCGCCCGACGCGGCGCGCAGCTTCGCCGAGCGCGAGCGGCTCTTCCGCGCGGGTTTGGGCTGGGACGCCTACGACCCGGCCGTGCTCTCGCCCGGCGGCGCCGTGCTGGCGCGCGCGGCGAAGCGCGTCACGCTCTCGCCCGAGGCGCGGGCGATGCTCGGCCTCGGCGACGCGGCGGTGAGCGGCGAGCGCCTGGTGCAGGCGGTGCTCACGCTCGACGTCGACCTCCTCTGGAACGGCGGTATCGGCACCTACGTCGCCGCGACCGACGAGACGGACGCGCAGGTGCACGACGCCGTCAACGACCCGGTGCGGGTCAAGGCGAGCGCGCTCCGGGCCAGGGTGGTGGCCGAGGGCGGCAACCTCGGCTTCACGCAGCGGGCGCGCATCGAGTACGCGCTCGCCGGGGGGCGGATCAACACCGACGCGGTCGACAACTCGGCCGGCGTGGACATGTCCGACCACGAGGTGAACCTCAAGATCTGCCTCCGCGCCGCGGTCGAGGACGGGCGGCTCACCCCCGAGGAGCGCAACGCGCTCCTCGCCTCGGTGAGCGACGAGATCGCGGCGCGCGTCCTCGCCCACAACCGCGCCCAGAGTCGCCTCCTCACCCTCGACCAGGCGCGGAGCCGCCGCCGGCTCGCCGACTTCCGCCAGCTGATCGCCGAGCTCGAGCGCGCGGCGGGGCTCGACCGGGCGCTCGAGGCGCTGCCCGACGCGGACACGCTGCGCGCCCGGCGCGGCGCCTACCCCGGGCTCACCCGCCCGGAGCTGGCGGTGCTGATGGCGTACGCGAAGATCCACCTCCAGCACGCGCTCCTCGCCTCCCCGCTCCCCGGCGACCCGCTGGTCGCACCCTACCGCGTCGGCTATTTCCCGGCCGTGGTGGCCGAGCGTTTCCCGGAGGCGGTGCGCACCCACCCGCTCGGGCGCGAGATCGTGGCCATCGAGCTCGCCAACACGCTGGTCGACGAGATGGGCGCCACCTTCGTGCTGCGCGTGACGCGCGACACCGGCACGGCGGTCGCCGAGGCGGCGCGCGCCTGGACGATCGCGTGGGCGGTGGCGGGCGGCGCCGCGCTCGCCCGGGCGATCGCGGACGGCGGCTTCGCGCTGGAGGTCGAGACCACCTGCCGGCTCGTCCTCGAGCGCACCGCGGAGCGGGTCACCAAGTGGATCCTCGCCAACACCGACCCCGCGCGCCCGGCGGCCGAGGTCGCGGCGGAGCTCGGCGAGGCGATCGGGCGCGTGCGCGGCCGGCTGCCCGAGTGGATCGCCGGGGCGGAGGCGGAGTCCTTTGCGAAGCTGCGCTCCGAGCTCGAGATCGCGGGCCTGCCCGCGGCGCTGGCGCGCGACCTCGCCACCGCCGACTGGCTCGTCGGCGCGCTCGACGTGGTCACGGTCGCGCGCGCGGCGGGCGTCGATCCGGAAGCCGCAGCCGCCCGCTACTACGGTCTCGGCCAGCAGCTCGACTTCGCCTGGTTGTGGGCACGGCTCGCCGAGGCGGGCGAGGACGACCGCTGGCAGGAGCAGGCGGTCGAGGGCCTGGTCGAGGACGTGCTGCGCGCCCGGCGCCGGCTCGCGCGGCTAGCGCTCGAGGGCGCCGACGCCGCCGCCGCGGCGAGGTCGCTCGGCAAGGTCCAGGACCTGATCCGCGACCTGCGCGCCGCGCCCCGCACCAGCCTCGCCGCGCTGCAGGTCGTGGTCCGCGAGCTCCGCCGGGCGGCGGAGCGGGAGTGACCATGGCCGTGATGCGCTTCTTGTTCGCGCTCCTGCTCGGCTTCATGCTGGGGGCGGGGAGCGTTCTCTACCTGATCCACTCGGGCGCCGGCGACTTCATGATCCGCCGCACCGAGCCGGTGCAGGACCTCGAGCGCCGCCTGCGCGACGTCGAGCAGCAGCGCGATCAGCTCGGCCGCCAGCTCGACGACGTCATCAACCGCGCGGGCCGCATGGAGGCGTCGTTCGGCGAGCTCGAGCGCCGCTTCGGCGAGCTGCAGCGAGAGCTCGACCGGGGGCACGGCGAGGCCGGGAAGTAGGACGCGCGCGTCCTAGCGGCGCGGGCCGTCGGCGGCGAGGCCGATCAGCTTCAAGAAGCCGCACACCGCGAACGCGCCGACGAAGGTGGGGGCGATCGGGAGGCCGGCGAGCCACGGGCCGGAGCTCCAGCCGGTCAGGTCCCAGAGCCAGGCGCCGGCGTAGAAGCCGACCACGCCCGCGGCCGCGCCGATGCCCGGGACGCGGATCCCCGTGTCGAGCACCCGCTCGGCGAGCCAGCCGAGGAGCATCGCCGTGCCGGTCACCTCCATGAAGTGCCACCCATGTTCGACTGGCGCGCTCCCTGCTTACCGTACGTACATGCACCTCTGGCGATTGCGGCCTTCCTCGATTATTAGAAGGTGGAGCAAGGGGCATGCCATGCAGGGGTGGCGCCTGCCGTCCTGGGTCCGCGTTTCGGGGTCGATACGCGTGTGACGGCGGCGGTGCACGCCTGTGCGGTGGCCGGAAAGGCTCGACAAGTGGTTCGCGTGACCGTACTCGGATCCGGCGACGCCTTCGGGTCGGGCGGCAGACTGCACAGCGCCTATCTGGTCGAGACCCCGCGCCACACCTTCCTCCTCGACTGCGGGCCGACCATCCTCCAGTCGCTCAAGCGGAACGGCCGCGACCCGGGCGCCGTGGACTTCGTCCTCCTCTCGCACCTCCACGGCGATCACTTCGGGGGCCTGCCCTTCCTGTTCATGGAGTACCGCTTCGAGGAGCCGCGCTCGCGTCCGCTCGCGGTGTACGGGCCGCCGGGCACGGAGCCGCGGGTGCGCGCCCTGTTCGCGGCCTTGTACGAGCGCATCGCCGCCGAGCCGCTCCCCTTCGCCGTGCGCTACGAGGAGCTGGTGGCGGGCACGAGCCCCGCGCTGGACGGGGTGCGGGTGCTGCCCTTCGCCGTGCCGCACGCGAGCGAGCTGCGCGCCTTCGGCTTCCGCATCGAGGCCGAGGGACGCACGATCCTCTACTCCGGCGACTCGGCGTGGACCGAGGAGTTCGTGACCCACTCGCGGGGCGCCGACCTCTTCCTGTGCGAGTGCTCGACCTACGAGACGCGGGTCGGCATCCACATCGCCTACCCGGAGATCGCCGCGCGCGCACGCGATCTCGGTTGCCGCCGCCTCGTCCTCTCGCACCTGGGGAGCGAGCCGCTCGCCCACCTGGGCGAGCTCACCCTGGAGTGCGCCCGCGACGGGATGACGATCGATCTCTGAGGAACTGGCCGGGCGTGACGACGAGCGTGCCGCGGCGCTCCTCCTCCGTGCGGGCCGTCGCCTGGGCGAGGAGGCCACCCACGGCGCGCTCGACCAGCGCCGCGACGAGCGGGATCTCCATCGCGTCGGCGCCCCGCGCGCCGAGGACGAGCGCCACGGCGAGCGCGCGCCGCGCGGCCAGCGCGCGGCCCGTCTCGGCGAGCAGGTAGGCGGTGCCCGCGAGCCGCCGCGCGAGGACGGCGGGCGGGAAGAGGGTCCGGGCCGCGCGGCCGAGGACCTCGCGCACGCGCTCCTCTTCGGCCAGGCGGGAGAGCACGAGCGGGCTGTCGCGCAGCCCGGCGATCTCCTCGACGAACGGCGCCGCGGCCTCGGGCGCCGGGAGCCAGCCCCGCAGCTCGCGCTCCTCGAGGAGCGCGGCCGAGCCGGAGGCCAGCGCCGCGCTCTCCTCGGCGCCCGGCGCCGCGACGCGCGCCGAGACCGGCTCGGCCGGCGGGCGCGGCGGCTCGCTCGTCAAGCGCGGCCGGAGGCGCAGGTAGTCGCGCTCGCGCACCGTCCCGCCCCCCGCGCGCGCGTGCGCCTCGACCAGGAGCGCGTCGAGCGTGCGCCAGTCGGCGGCGACGAGACGCATGTCCGAGTCGGCCTCGAGCTTCTGCCGCGCGGCGCGGATCTGCTTGCGGCTCGCCTCGCCGGCGCTCAGGTCGCGCAGGCCCTCGGGCTCGTTCACCTGCGCGGCGACGAGGAAGGTGCCCCCGCTCGGGAGCGGACGGACGATCCAGATGAGGCGGTCGCCGCGGCCGTCGAAGAGGGAGAGGAAGCCCTCCGCCTCGGGCGCCGCGGGGGTGCGCGGGGTGCCAGCGGGCGCGGGCGGCTCGGGGACGGGCACCCCGCGTTGCCGCAGGCGGTAGAGGGCGCGGCGGATCCCCTTGCGCACCGCGCGCTCGGCGGCGCGCGGCTCGAGCGCCACCAGGAGGGCCGCCACCTCGGGACTCGGAAGCTCGCCGAGCGCGGCTGCGAGCGCCGCGCCGTCGGCGCCGGCGAGCAGCGGCGCGACCGCGTCGGCCCCGACCCGGCCGGCGCGCACCGCCTCGGGGTCGAGGCCGAGCCGCGCCAGCGTGGCGGCCGCCTCGTCGCCGCGCGCGCTCACGAGCCGCCGCTCGTGGCGGCAGCACGCGGGTACTCGGCGAGGCGCGCCTCGACGTGGTCGTGCATCCAGTGCGCGTCCCACCACTCGACCGGGTCGACGTGCACACCGTGGATCATGATGCTGAAATGGAGGTGGTCGCCGGCGGCGAGCCCCGTGTCCCCGGTCTTGCCGATCGGGTCGCCGCGGCCGACCGCGGCGCCCGGCTTGACGCCGACCTCGCTCAGATGCCCGTAGAGCGAGAAGACCCCGAGGCCATGGTCGAGGACGACGGTGTTGCCGTAGATGCCGAGCGCCCCGGCGAACACGACGCGGCCCGCGTTCGCCGCCGGCACCGGGCTGCCGCGCAGCGAGGCCAGGTCGAAGCCGAGGTGGACCTGCTGGTCGATCGTCTTGCCGTCGTGCACGTAGGTGCGGCGGTCGGCGAAGCCGGAGAGCGGCGCTGAGTTGGGCAGGCGCAGGAAGGCGTCCTGCCAGAGCGGCGCCGGGGCGCTGTCGCGGCACATCGCGCGCACCCGGACCTCGGTCCGGGCGCGCAGCTCGCGGTTGATGCGGAGATAGCCCTCCACCAGGTCGCCCGACTGATCGAGGTCGTTGGCGGCGAGCAGCTCGGGCACCTTGCGCGAGAGGAAGTCGTCGCTCACCGGCATCGTCTTCTCGGCGAAGCGGCGCGGGGTCACCCGCACGCCCAGGTTGACCGTGCGCGCGTTCCCGGCCGCGTCGACGGCGATCACCGCCGGCCGCGCGTCGGGGAGGTTCTGCGGCAGCGCGAAGAGCGCCACGCGCAGCCCCGCATCGGCGAAGTAGCCGGCCACGCCGGGGAAGAACTCGTCGCCCACCTGCACGCCGCTGCGGACCGCGTCGGGACCGACGCGGTAGACGGCGCACTCGGAGCCGCCCACGTGCGCCACGTGCTCGCCCGGCATCACCTCGAGGAGCGGCGGGGTCACGTCGACGGTGACGGCGCGCGCCAGGCACGGCCCGTGGCGGAAGGCCGCCAGCCAGGAGTGGTCCGCGGCCCAGATCTCGAGCTGGGCGCGGCCCTCGCGCACGTGCGCCGCCGCCGCATCCAGCGTCGGCGCGAGCGTCGCCTCGTGCACGCCGCTCCCGAGCCAGGACCGTCGTGGATAGTCCTGGCTCGCGACCACGACCGGCGGTCCGCCCTCGGGCACGAGGCGCAGCTCGACGTGGGCCAGGCCGGAGCCGCGGTCGTGCGCCACGATCCTGACCGGGGTGGCCCGGCCGACGAAGTCGACCGGCGTCTCGAGCGTGGCCGACGGCGCGAAGGGCTCGGCACGCGTCACGAAGAGCGCCACCAGCGCGGCGAGCACGAGGACGGCGAGCAGGCGACGCATCAGGCGAGGTCGCCGAGCACGGCGAGCAGGTTCTGGGTGATCCGCTGCGTCGCGCCCCAGATGACGTGGCCGTCGACCGCGTAGACGTCGATCGGCACCTTGCGGCCGCCGAAGTCCCACAGCTCGCGGCGGAGCGCGTCGGGAGCCTCGAGCCGGCCGAGCGGTACGGTGAAGATGAGATCGACCTCGTCCGGCGAGGGCCGAAAGTCGTAAGGGTGGGGCGCGACGCCGACGAAGGGCGTGATGACGAAGCGGGTGGCTACCGTCTCGATGTCGTCGAGCGGGCCGAGGAGGCGGACGTCGGCCGGGTCGAGGCCGATCTCCTCCTGCGCCTCGCGCAGCGCGGTCGCGGCCAGATCCGCGTCCGCGTCGGGATGGTGGCGGCCGCCGGGGAACGCGATCTGGCCCTGATGATGGGGCAGGAGGTTCGAGCGCCGGGTGAAGAGCAGACTCGGCGCGCCGTCGACGGCGAGCAGCGGGACGAGCACGGCAGCGGCAGTCTTGCCGGGCGGCGCGAGGACGGTCCGACGGCGTCCGCCGAGCGCGGCCATGAGCGCGGTCACGAGGGCCTCGGTCACCGGCGCCTTCCTAGCATCTGTGCTATGAGAGCTCCATGGGCGCGGCGGGCCACACGATCGTCCTCCGCTATCACGAGATCGCGCTCAAGGGGCGCAACCGGCCCTTCTTCGTGCGCCGCCTCGCGGAGAACGTGGAGCGCGCCACCGCCGGGCTGCCGGTCGGCCGCGTGCGCGGCGCCTCGGCCCGGCTCCTCCTCCCGCTCGGCGACCGCGCCGCCTGGCCAGCGGTGCGCGACCGCCTCGCGCGCGTCTTCGGGGTCGCCAACTTCGCGCTGGCGCACGAGCACGCGCTCGCGACGCGCGCGGGCGACGCCGCGGCCGAGCTGGCGCGCCTGGGCGCGGCGATCGTCGCGCGCCTCGAGGGCGTGGCGCTGCCGAGCTTCCGCGTGCGCACCAAGCGCAGCGACAAGCGCTTCGCGCTCACCTCGCCCGAAGTGAACACGGTGCTCGGCCGCATGATCCAGGCCGCGACCGGGGCGACCGTCGACCTGGACGCCGCCGCGCTCACGGTCGCGGTCGACATCCTCCCCGGTCGCGCCTTCTTCTCGCTCGAGAAGGTGCCGGGCGCGGGCGGGCTGCCGGTCGGCTCGAGCGGGCGGGTGCTGGCGCTCCTCTCGGGCGGCATCGACTCGCCGGTCGCCGCCTGGCGCATGATGCGGCGCGGATGCCGCGTCGACCTGGTCCACTTCCACAGCGTGCCCTTCCTCGACCGCACGAGCCAGGAGAAGGCGCGCGAGCTCGGCCGGCTGCTCGCCGCCTGGGGGCTCGAAGCCGACCTCTACCTGGTGCCGTTCGGCGAGGTGCAGCGGCAGATCGTGGCCGCCGTGGGGCGCCCCCTCCGCGTGGTCCTCTACCGGCGCATGATGCTCCGCATCGCGGAGGCGCTGGCGCGCCGGGCGGGCGCCGAGGCGCTGGTCACGGGCGACAGCCTCGGGCAGGTGGCGTCGCAGACGCTCGCCAACCTGGCCGTGGTCGGCGAGGCAGCCGCGCTGCCCGTGCTCCGCCCGCTGGTCGGCATGGACAAGAGCGAGATCGCCGCCCAGGCGGAACGCATCGGGACCTTCGAGACCTCGATCATCCCCGACCAGGACTGCTGCACGCTCTTCACGCCGCGCCACCCGGCGACGCGCGCGGAGCGGAGCGGGGTGGCCGCGCTCGAGGCGCGCCTCGACGTGACCGGGCTGGTGGCGCAGGCGGTGGCCGCGACGGAGCGGGTGCGTCTACGCGCCGCCGGCGAGCACGACGAAGAGCGTACGCACGGCGGGGCGCCCGAGCCGCGCGTTCAACCGCTCGCGTAGCTCGTGCTTCAGGAACTGGAGCTCCTGC
>Ga0209474_10004725_pt1 | contig 11707 bp, 12 predicted proteins | sample GraSoiAngelo_145_FD_185902 | JGI IMG/M metagenome (GOLD analysis project Ga0209474, IMG submission 185902) | Grasslands soil microbial communities from the Angelo Coastal Reserve, California, USA - 14_1009_05_20cm (SPAdes) (version 2) | ecosystem: Environmental > Terrestrial > Soil > Grasslands...
CTCAGCGCGAGATGCGCGGAGCCACCAGCGGCTGCCCGGTGGCTGGATTCGGCACCACTTCGATCACGGTGCCGTAGACGGGCTCCAGGATCGCGGGCCGCAGGACCTCCGCCGGCACGCCGTCCGCAACGAGGCGGCCCCGGTCCATCAGGAGCAGCCGGTCGCAGGCGGCTCCCGCGAGCGCGAGATCGTGCAGGACGAGCAGCGCGCCGCCGCCGCCCCGGGCCCTGCGACGAAGCGCGTTCACCAGCAGGACCTGGTGCGCCAGGTCGAGCGCGGCCGTCGGCTCGTCGAGCACGAGCAGCGCGGCTTCCTGGGCAAAGGCGCGGGCGAGAAAGACGCGCTGGCGCTCCCCACCGGAGAGCTGCGAGACGGGGCGCTCGGCGAGGTCGAGCGCGTCGAGCTCGGAGAGCGCGGCGTTCGCCCGCTCGAGATCGTGCGGTCCCTCCAGGGACCAGAGGCCGAGATGCGGCGCGCGGCCCATCAGCGCCACTTCGCGGGCAGTGAAGGACAGGTCGTGCGGCGGATTCTGCGGGAGGAACGCCACGCGCCGGGCGCGCTCGCGCCGCGAAAGCCTCCCCATCTCGGCGCCCTGCAGGATGACGGCGCCTGCGTCGGCCGGCAAGAGCCCGCAGCAGAGCCGCGCGAGAGTGCTCTTTCCGGCGGCATTGGGGCCGATGACCCCGACCATCTCGCCGCCTCGCACCGAGATCGAGGCGCCGGCGACGGCATCGGCGAGGCCCTCCGAATGGCGGTACCGCAGGTCGCGTCCCTCCAGCAGCGGCGTCATCTGCGGCTCCGCATCAAGAGGACGAACAGCGGCGCCCCGACGATGGCGGTCACTGCGCCAACCGGCGGCTCCGCGCCGAGACCGCGGAAGAGGACGCGGGCGAGCGCATCCGCGAGGATCAGGAACGCCGCTCCCCCCAGCGCCGACGCAGGCAGCACGACCCGGTGATCGGGGCCGGTGAGGAGGCGGACGGCGTGCGGCACGATCAGCCCGACGAAGCCGACCAGGCCGGTGAACGCCACCGCGATGCCCACCGCGGCGCTGGCGGCGAAGAACGCCAGCAGGCGCGTGCGGCTCACGTCGACGCCGAGCGCGGCGGCGCCCTCGTCGCCGAGCGCGAGCAGATTGAGCCGACCTGCCAGGGCGACCAGCACCAGCGCCGGCACGACCAGGGCGAGGGCCGCGCCGACGAGCAGGGGCATCGCCTCGTACCCGAGAGCGCCCGCCAGCCAGAGGGAGACCGCTTGCATCTGGTCGGGGCGGAGCACCGCTTCCACCGAGAGCACCAGCGCGGAGGCGAAGGAATTGAAGACGACCCCGACCAGCAGCGCGCGGGCAGGCTCGAGCTGGCCGCGGGCGCGCCCGAGGGTGAAGACGAGGAGGGCAGCGGCCATCGCTCCCGCCACCGCCGCGAGCTGGGCGGGAAGGACGCCGAGTAACGAAGCGGCGGAGCTCGCAGCGGCGCCCAGCACCGTGCCCGACGCCACCGTCACCAGGGCGGTGCCGATGGCCGCGCCGCCGGAGAGGCCGAAGACGAACGGGTCGGCGAGCGGATTGCGCAGGAGCGCCTGCAGGGCGACGCCGGCGACGGACAGCGCGGCGCCCACTTCCGCGGCGAGCAGCACGCGCGGAACGCGCAGGCGAAAGAGCACGGTCGCGTCCGGCTCGCGGCCGGCGAGGGCGTCGCGCAGCGACAGCGCTCCCGCTCCGGTAGAGAGGCCGACGATCGCGGAGGCGGCCACCACGGGAAGGAGGACCGCGACCGCCAGCGCCGCGCGCGCGGCCGCCGAGCGCTTCATCTCCGGAGCGCGGCGGCGAGGTCGGACAGCGCTTCCGGAAGGCGCGGTCCGGGATGGAGGAGAGCGGTGGATCGGAGCGTGGTCACGCGGGTCTTCTCCAGTCCGGGGATGGGAGCGCGGCCGGGCGGAGCGTCGATACCACAGAGCACGATCACTTCGGGCGCCGCCCGCACCGCTGCCTCGGCGCTGAGCCGGAAGAACGGCAGCGGGTTCTCTCCTGCCGCATTGTCGCCCCCTGCGTCGGCGAGCAGCTCGCCCGCGAATCCGCTCGGCCCGGCGACGACCAGCGGGTCGAGCCCGAAGACGAGCAGCGCCCGGACTCGCTTGCGCGCCTGCGCCGCGGTTCGCGCCTGCTGCCTGGCGCGCTCGAGGTCCGCCTGCAGCGCGCGCCCTCGCTCGGGCACGCCGAGAAAGCCCGCGATGGTCGAGATGGCCGCCTCGATGTGCGCCACGGTGGACAGCGGAAACGTCTCCACCGCGATGCCCAGCCGCGCCAGGGTTTCCACCGGGCCGCGGTTCTCCGGCGCGGGCTCCGCCAGGATCAGGTCCGGCTTCACCGCCAGGACGGCCTCCGGCTGCGGGTCGTTGTAGCCCCCGATCCGGGGAAGGCCGCGCGTCCGCGCATCGTCGTCGAAGCGGGTGACGCCGGCGAGGCGCTCGCCGGCGCCGACGGCGAGCACGATCTCGGACAGGGCCGGCGCCAGCGTCACCACCCGCCGCACCGGGTCCGGGACCGGAGGCCCGAGGTGTTGGCGCGGACCCGCCGCCAGCAGCGCGATGGCGATCAGTGGGCCCACTTCACCGCCACGACGGTGCTCGAGCCCTGGTTGGTGACCAGCGCCTGGTCGTCGTCGAGAGGAAGGATGTTCCAGGGCGTGGGGCAGACGCCGGAAGAGTCGCAACTGCCGACGCTCTCCTCGTCGACGAGGGCGGCGCCACCTTTGGCCGAAAGATCGATCTTCTGCACCGTATTCGTTCCGGAAGCGACGGTGAACACGAACTGGTCGAGGGCGCGTACGTCCTGCAGCGTCGAAGTCTGTCCGCCGTAGGTGTAGGCCGTCGCCACGCTCAACTGGTTTCCGGAGATGGTCACCAGGCGCAGCTTGTTGTCGGCGCCCGAGACGACGGCGATGCGGCCGTCGCCGGTCTCCACCATCGCGGCGGCGACGGGACCGACCTGGACGGTCCCCTTGGACGAGCCCGTGGTCGACTCCAGGCGGTTGAGCACGCCGCCGACGCTGTTGGAGCAGAGCGCGTAGAGATCGCCCCCGACGATGGCGACGTCGTTCACCGTTTGGTAGGTGCCTTCCAAAGGGCAGGCGATCGAAACGGGTCCTCCGGCGGCGGTGAACGAGTCGCGATCGAGGGCGTAGACGGCGCCCTTGAAGGCGTCGCCGAACCAGATGCGGCTCGAGGTGGCGGCCACGCCCGCGGGGGACGTGCTGGTCGCGAAACGGCGCGTCGCGCTCCCTTGCCCGGAGGGATCGACCTCCACGATCGCGGTCCCCGCTCCGCTGTTGAAATCGCCGCTGCAGGTGACATAGAGCCGGTCGCCGCCGGTGCGGACCCAGCCGGGGGAGATGCACTGCTTGCCGCCGGTTCCCCCCAGATCGATCAGCGAGACCTGTCCGGTCGAGGGGACGAACGAGGCGAGCAGCCCGGGTCCGCGCGGCATGTAGCCGGCGTCGTAGTTCCCCAAGGCGACGTAGGCCTTTCCGTTGAGCTGGGCGATTCCCATCGGCCGGGCGAGACCGGGGTGCTCCGGATCCCAGGGCTTGAGCTGCGCTCCCGATGGCATCGGGACGCTGGCGACGGCCGGCGGCGCCTTGTACCGCCCGCCGCATGCGGCGAGGAGGAGGATGACGAGCGCGCTGCGCTTCATTGCGTCTCCTTTGCTCAGAGCCGGGCGCGCGCGATCAGCGAGAGCGAGCGGCCGGGAAGCGGGTACTGGAAGAGGTCCTCGAGCGTCTGGTCGTCGAGGAGGTTGCGGACCTCGAGATGGATCCAGACCGGGCCGGAGGCGCGCACGCCGACGCCGGCGTTGAAGACGAGCTGGGAGCGCTCGTACGCGGAATCGTACGCGTTGCGGGGAAGGGCGCTGGTGTAGCTGCACTCGCCGTAGCCTTCGAGCCGATCGCCCCGCCGTGCGAGCCGGAGGAACAGGCGATGCGGAGCGCGGTACGCGAGCTGGTGGCCCTGCTGGTCGCCGGGGCGGAGGTTGACGGCGTCGAGCCAGCTGTAGGCCGCCTGGGCCAGCAGCCCGGCCGGAAGCTGGACGATGGCCTGCAGCTCGGCGCCCGCGATGCGGGCGGAGCCGACGTTGAAGGGCCTCACCTTCGCGGGCGGATAGAGCTCGTAGACGATCAGGTCCCGGTACCTGGACCAGAACACGCCCGCGCTCAGCTTCCAGGCCGCGCCGTGAAGGGTGATGCCGCCGTCCAGCGACCATGCCCTCTCGGGCCGCAGATCCGGATTGGACGCGATGCCGCCCGATTCCAGGTAGAGCTCGTTGAGCGTCGGCGGGCGGAACGATAGCCCCCAGCCGGTGCGCAGATCGAGCGCGTCGGTCGCGCTCCAGACGGCGGATACTCCCGGGCTGAGGCCGGCGTCCACTCCGACCTTGTCGGCGCGCACAGCCGGGATGATCGAGAAGCGCAGCGGAAGTGACACATCGTCGCGGGTGGCGACGGAGAGGACTTCGCGATGGTGCGGCTCGATGGCGCCGCCGTGGACGCGCTCCTCGCCCGCGGAGAGCGTGCCGGCGAGACGGTGCGTACTGCCCACCTCCAGCGAGCCTTCTCCCTCGGCGCGCACGGCGGAAGCGCGTTGATCGAGGCGGGGACATTCCGGGGTCCCGTCCCGGCAGTCGCCGAAGGGCTGCGCTCCGCGCAGCTCGATGCGGTCCAGGCGGCCCCAGACGCGCAGTCCCCAGGCGCTCGCGCCAGTCGTCTGCCGCAGCCGGAGGCCGCCGAGGAGGCTCTGGTCGAGCTCACGGGAATCGAGAGTGATGGCGCTGGCCGGACCGGGAAGGCCGCGATCCCCCATGGAGCCCTGGGCAAGGACGTCGAGATCCATCGCGCCGCCAAGCGGCTGCGAGGCTCGGCCCAGCAGCGAGACGCGCCGCGCATCGGCGTTGTGCCGGGTATAGCCGTAGTACGGCGCATCGGGCAGCTCGGGGGTGAGCTGGCGCGCGTAATCGAAGTCGCCCTCGGTCCGATCGATCTGCACCGCGAGCACGCCGCTTCCTGCTCCGGCTGGAAACGCGGCGTCCGCTGCCGCGCGCAGCGAGCCGAAAGAGCCGGCGGAGATCTGCGCTCCGCCGGTCCCCTTGTCGGCCGCGGCGCGAGGAAGGATCTCGACGGCCCCGCCCAGGGCACCCGCCCCGAACTGGGCGCCGAGCACGCCCCGGCTGACCACCAGCCGATCGAGCAACGTGGCGGGGAGGGTCGACAGGTCCGCCGCGCCACCGCCGGGACCTTGCAGTGGAATGCCGTCGAGCAGGACCACCGACTGGTCCGCAGATGCGCCTCGCAGGGAGAGCGTCGCGGCCTGCCCCGGGCCGCCCAGCGCGTGGATGGAGACCCCTGGCGCGGTCAGCAGCATGTCCGCGACCGAGCGCACCTCGCCACCGAACTGCGCGGCGTCGATGACCGTCGCCGCCGCGCCCGGCGCGCGGGGCGAGGCCTCGAGGCGCTTGCCTTCCACCTCGATCGTCTCGCCCGGCTCCTGCGCGCGCCCAGCCGTCGCAGCGAGCAGCGCGAACGGAAGAAGGCGACGGCAGAAGGCGCGCGACTGCGGCAGGGGCTCCCCTCTTTCTCTCGAAGAGGTGAAAGCGCTGTTGCGCCGCCAGGCAGGTTTCCTGGCTCCCGGGTCTGCAGCGCACTCGCGCTGCGCGCCGTCCCGCCTTCCCCGCGACTTGCGCGAGTGGCTTCATGGGACCGGCTGCCCGGCTACAGTGGCGGGACCGCGCCGGCGTTCAACCGGCTTCCCTCGAGGCCTCCTACTCCGGAGGCGCCACGGCGGCGGGACTGCGATGTCGTGCGCGGCTTACTCCCTCGCGATCGCGAGGTCAAGGGCGCAGCGGTCGCAGGGTGGTGTCCCCCTGTACGGTGAGGCGCGCCCGCAGCCGCTGCACCAATGCCCGCATTCCCTTGATGCGGCCGACCTCGTCGACGGTAGTGAAGGGCTTCTTCTGCCGCCGCGCGACGATCAGCTCTGCCCGCCGTCTTCCGATGCCCGGCAGCAGCCGCAACTCCGCCTCCGTTGCGCGGTTCACGTTGAGAACGCCGGTCAGCGCCGCTTTCCCCGGTTTCTTGCGCGGGGACTTCGCGGCCTGGCCCGCGGCCGCGCCGCCGTCCGAAGGCGGCAGCGGCAGCGGTTCCGTCGCGGCGCAGAGGAGCGCCGCCAGCAGTCCGGGCAGCATCTGCGCCTAGGCCTCGCTCGCCTCTTCCGCCAGCGCGCCTCCGCGCTCCTTGTCGCGGTCGCGGTCGTACTCGCGGATCTGGATCTTCCCGTCGCGCGGCAGCGCGTCGAGATAGATGTTCATCGATCCGTCGTGGTTGTGGAACGCGCTCCCCACCCGGTTCCAGAACCGCCGCCCGCTCCTTTCCACGATGTTGTAGGCCGCCCAGGGCTTGCGCCCGTTCCCGCCGCTCCTCGACTGCTGCTGGTTCTCCATCTCCGCTCCCCTGCGCGCCTCGATGCGCGCTCTCGAGCGGGCTGGAGCAGAACGCGTGCCAACTGCGCACCGCTCGGAGCTCCGCCGGCGCAGTCCCAAACCCGGCCTCCCAGAACGGGACCCCTGTCCTGCTTCGGGAGAAAAAAATAATTTAAAAAAAAATTCGCCACGCTCAGTGCGGCATGCCGAGGGTCGGCGGCAGCGGCCCGGAGACGTCGATCTTCCCGAACTGCGCCTCGTACTTCGCCACGTTGTCCTGCAGCGCGTGCAGCAGCCGTTTCATGTGCTTGGGACTGTTGATGACGCGCGCGCGCACGACCGCCTTGGGCGCCTGCGGCTGGACGTAGATGAAGTCGATGACGAACTCCGTCTCGTTGTGGTTCAGCATCGCCATGTTGACGTACATGCCGTGCGCGGTCTGATCGTCGATCTGGAGCTGGATCTGCACCGGAGGCGGAGCGACGGGATTGTCGGCGGGCATGCGCGCCTTCTCGCACTTCCCGCCTCTGCCACGCAAGCGATTGCGGCCGTCGGGCGAAGCTGGTACGCCGCGCGTCGCATGGCCGGACCCGCGGACCCGTTCGCGCTGGGCGATGGACCCGACGCGTGCCTGCTCCTGCACGGCCTGACGGGATCGCCCGCGGAGATGCGCCCCGTCGGCGAGGCGCTGGCGCGGTCCGGATTCCGCGCCGTCGGCCCGCTGCTGCCGGGGCACGGCACGACCCCTGGCGACCTCTACCGCGTCACACGCAAGGATCTCCTGGAAGCGGCGGAGTCCGCGCTGCTCTCGCTGCGCGGCGCGCGCCGGCTCTTCCTCTGTGGCCTCTCGATGGGAAGCCTGCTCGCGATCCATCTCGCGGCGCGGTCCTGGGCACAAGAAGGGCTCCCGGAGTTTGCCGCGCTGGCCCTGCTGGCGCCGGCGATCGAGTTTGCGGGAACGACCTGGTTGTTCGCCAACGTCATCGGCCGGCTCCCGCCGCTTCCTGTCCTGTTGGGAAAGGGTGGCCGCGACATCCGCGGACCGCCGGATGACCGCGAGAAGGTCAGCGCCTCGTACGAGGCGATCCCCATGCGCTGGGGCGCGGAGCTGCGCGCGCTTTCGCGGCAGGCGAGGGAGCTCGCCCCCCTCGTTCGCGCGCCCGCGTTGATCCTCCAGGGCGCCCTCGATCGGACCCTCTCCTCGTCCGGCGCGCGGCGGCTCCAGGGAATGCTCGCCTCGCCCCGGGTCGAGTTGCGCATCCTGCCGCGCAGCGGCCACGTCCTGCCGCTCGATGTCGACTCGGCCGAGGTCTGCAGCAGTATCGTGTCGTTCTTCCAGGGAGCCGCCTGATGGCCAGGTACGTCCTCGCGATCGATCAGGGCACCACCGGCAGCACCGCGCTGGTGCTCGACCAGCGCCTCTCGGTGAAAGCCAAGGCCAACGTCGAGTTCCGGCAGATCTTCCCCAAGCCGGGTTGGGTGGAGCACGACCTCGACGACATCTGGACGGCGACGCTGAAAGCCATTGCGACGGCCATGCGCCAGGCCTCGATCAAGCCCGCCGAGCTGCAGGCCATCGGGATCACCAACCAGCGCGAGACCACGCTCCTCTGGGACCGGCACTCGGGCCGGCCCATCCACAACGCGATCGTCTGGCAGGACCGCCGGACGGCGGACCTCTGCAACGAGCTGAAGGCGAAGGGAAAGGAACCGTGGATCCGGGAGAAGACGGGCCTGGTGCTCGACGCCTACTTCAGCGGCACCAAGGTCCGCTGGCTGCTCGACCACGTGCACGGCGCGCAGGCGCGGGCCGAGAACGGCGACATCTGCTTCGGGACCATCGATTCGGCGCTGCTCTGGAAGCTGACCGGCGGCGCCGTGCACGCGACCGACGTCACCAACGCCTCGCGCACCCTCTTCATGGATCTGGGCACGCGCGCATGGGACAACGAGCTGCTCGCCCTCTTCGGCGTGCCGCGCGCCGTACTGCCGGCGATCAAGCCTTCCGCAGGCGTCTTCGGCACCACCAAGGGTGTAAAGGGTCTACCCGACGGTGTCCCCATCGCTGGTATCGCGGGAGATCAGCAGAGCGCGCTGGTCGGACAGGCATGCTTCGAAGAGGGCGAGGCCAAGTGCACGTACGGGACCGGCGCGTTCCTCTTGATGAACGCCGGACCGACCAAGGTCACTTCGAAGCACGGCCTGCTGGGGACCGTCGCCTGGCAGGTCGGCAGCGAGGTTGCGTATGCGCTGGAAGGGAGCGCGTTCATCGCCGGAGCCGTCGTCCAGTGGCTGCGCGACGGGCTCGGCCTGATCAAGAAGTCCGCGGACGTCGAGAAGCTCGCGGCCTCCGTCCCGGACTCGGCGGGCGTGGTCTTCGTTCCCGCGCTGGCGGGCCTGGGCGCGCCGCACTGGAGGCAGGAAGCGCGCGGGCTTATCTCCGGGATCCACCGCGGGGTGACGGCGGCGCATCTGGCCCGGGCGGCGCTGGAGGGAGTGGCGTTCGAGATCCACGATCTGGCGCAGGCGATGGCGCAGGACATCGGCAAGCCGATGCCGATGTTTCGCGTCGACGGCGGCGCGTCGGCCAACGATCTGCTGATGCAGTTCCAGGCCGACCTGCTGCAGACGCCGATCGAGCGGGCGCACATGATCGAGACGACCGCGCTGGGGGCTGCGTTCCTCGCCGGGCTGGGCACCGGCATGTGGGCGGGGCTCAAAGAGCTGCGCAACGCGTGGCGGCCCGGGAAGCAGTTCAAGCCGAAGATGAAAGAGGACGTCCGCGCAGCTCATCTCGCGCGCTGGCAGTCAGCAGTGCAGCGCGCGTAGGCGGGACGCTTATGCGCCGGTCCAACCGGTCCTCAGCGGTTGTTCAGTTGTGAACTCGCCCCGGGACAAGCGCAAATCGGGACCCTGGTACCGCAATGAGACCTCGAAAGAGCAGGACCAAGAGCAAAACCACGACGACGACCTGGATCGCCCAGAGAAAGTACGTCTGGCGACCGCCCGCAGGTCGTCCGCGAACAATCCACGTCCAGATCGCCGCGCCAAAGCGGACGCGGACGGAATGGGCAAGTCGGCTGCGCATCTCCGGTCTGCCGACGGAGATCGACAAGCGCGTTCACGGCATCGACGCGGTGCAGGCGCTGGAGCTCGCCCTTGGCGCTTCCGGCAAACTGCTCGCAAGGACACCCGAGTTCCTCGCAGGGCAGATTGAACAATGGGACAAGCCTTTGAAGTACGACACCGACCTGTTCCTGCCATTGCCGATGTCATCCCTTCAGTCGACGCTCCAAGGGTTCCGGCACTATCTCGAACGGACTGGCGGCCGCGGACGCATTCGAGACGAAATGCTTCGCAGCCTGCTTTCCGTCATGAACGAAATCGAGTCGCACCTCGCCACGCTCGTGGCGCACTTGCCGATCACCCGGCGGCGAGCTTGATGCGCACGATCATCTCCACCACCCGGCGCGACGTCTCGTCCAGCTCGACGAACTCGACCCCGATGCCCGCCGGCTCGACGCGGACGACTCGGGCGGTTCCGTTGACGATGCGCTCCTTGCCCGCGTCGAATCGGAGCGTCACCGCCTCGCCGACCCGATGCGGCGCGCTCTCCATCCGGATGAACATGCCGCTCTCGCTGATGTCGCCGGCGTACGCGGAAAGGAATTGCTGGACGGACGGAAACTCGAGGCTGACCTGGAGGTCGACGGGCGCCCGCTGGTGGCGGCGCCGCTCTTCCTGATCGTCGGCCACGGTTCATCCTAGGCGAAGAGCGCGTCCATGGCTGCTCCTACATTGGCCACCTCGCAGAGCTCCAGACCACCTTTGCAGATCCGCGCCCGATTGCCCTTGGGCAGCACGCACCGGGAAAAGCCGAGCTGTGCCGCTTCCGCCAGCCGCTGATCGATCTGGCTGACCGCACGGACTTCGCCGGCGAGACCGACTTCTCCGAGCACCAGCGTTCCAGGCGGGAGCGCATTGTCGCGAAGCGACGACACCAATGCCGCTGCGACGGCCAGGTCGCCGGCCGGCTCCGGCAGCTCGGCGCCGCCGGCGACGCTCACGTAGATGTCCTTGTCCGCGAGCACGTAGCCCTGCTTGCGCTCGAGGACGGCGGTAAGCAGCGCGACGCGGCCGGAATCGACGCCAATGGCCGTCCGCCGCGGAGAGCCGCCCGACGACGAGTCGGCAACCAGCGCCTGGACCTCGACCAGCAACGGCCGCGAGCCGTTCATCACCGCCACCACGGCGCTGCCGGACGCGCCGGTGGGGCGCTCGGCGAGGAACAGTGCCGAAGGATTGGGCACTTCGACGAGCCCCTCGGACTTCATCTCGAACACGCCGATCTCGTTGGTGGACCCGAAACGGTTCTTGTGCGCACGCAGCACGCGATAGGCGTGGCTCCGATCGCCCTCGAAGAACAGCACCGTGTCCACCAGGTGCTCGAGGACGCGCGGGCCCGCGATGGATCCCTCCTTGGTGACGTGCCCGACGAGAATGACCGGGATGCCGGTTTCCTTCGCGAACCCGGCGAGCCGGTGGCCCACCTCGCGCACCTGCGTCACCGATCCACGGGCGCTCTCCAGCCCGGAGAGGGCGAGGGTCTGGATGGAGTCCACGGCGAGCACGCACGGCCGCAGCTTGCGCGCGTGATCGATGGCCACGCTCGCGTCGGTCTCGGCGGCGAGGTGCAACGCCGGCGAAAGCGTCCCCAGGCGCTCCCCGCGCAGGCGGATCTGCTGCAGCGATTCCTCCCCGCTGACGTACAGGACCGGCCGCTTCGGCCCGGAGAGCCGATCCAGCGCGGAGAGCAGCAGCGTGCTCTTTCCGATCCCCGGATCGCCCGCGAGCAGCACGACTGCGCCCGGAACCAGGCCGCCGCCGAGCGCCCGGTCCAATTCGCCGATGCCCGTCTTCTCCCGGCGCCCGGGAGAGAGCGGCACCTGATCGATGGGCAAGACGGCGGAGAGGGTGCGGCCTCCGGGACGCCGCGACTCCTCCTCCACCGAACCGAAGGCGCCGCATCCCCCGCACTTGCCGAACCACTTCGCGGTGCGAAAGCCGCACTCCCTGCAGACATGCTGGATCGCGATCCTGGCCATGTTCCCATCCTGCCTGCGGGGTCCGACATGCACGCGACATGCTAGGGTCCGCCGGGCGTGCTCCCGGTCCTGTTCGTCACCGTCTTCATCGATCTGGTCGGGTTCGGGATCATCATTCCCTTCCTCGCGTACTACG
>Ga0209474_10004726_pt1 | contig 11707 bp, 11 predicted proteins | sample GraSoiAngelo_145_FD_185902 | JGI IMG/M metagenome (GOLD analysis project Ga0209474, IMG submission 185902) | Grasslands soil microbial communities from the Angelo Coastal Reserve, California, USA - 14_1009_05_20cm (SPAdes) (version 2) | ecosystem: Environmental > Terrestrial > Soil > Grasslands...
GTGGCGCGGCCGCGCGCGCTCAGCTCGAGTTGGCGATTACGCGCGAGACCGACGCCTGGGTGCGGGACGAGTGCGCGCAGGCGTTGGAGGCCTGCGGCCCGCTCGTCGTCCCGTCAGTGGTTTGACAGCCGTCCCCTCCTCGGCCCGGGCCAGCATGAAGAGCAGGTCCGAGAGCCGATTCGCGTAGCGCAGCACTTCCGGATTGCGCAGCTGACCGCCTTGCTGCAGGCCGACGATGCGGCGCTCCGCGCGGCGCAGCACCGCGCGCGCAACGTCCAGCGCGGCGGCCGCTGGGGTGCCACCCGGGATGACGAAGGCATCCGGCAGGGGAAAGCGGCGCTCGAGGTCGACGATCTCGCTCTCGACCCGGCCGCTGAAGTCGGGCGTGACGACCATGAAATGCTGCTCCAGCTTGTCGTACTCGGCCGCATCGGTCGCCAGCTCGGCGCCCACGGTGAAGAGCTCGCTCTGGATGCGCAGGATGATGGCATGGCGGCCGCGGTCCGTGACCAGGGCTCGGGCCGCGCCCAACGTCGAGATCGCCTCATCGATGACGCCGTACGCCTCCGTGCGCGGATCCGTCTTTTTGACGCGCCCGCCGTAGAGGAGCCCGGTCTCTCCCCCATCGCCGGTCTTGGTGACGATGCTCTTTCGCGCCATGGTGATGTCTAGGCGGCGCCTCGCGCGAGCACTTCTTGCGTCCACTGCTGCAACACCTTGCGATGGCTGGCGAACGCCAGCGGCGGCAGTTTGTCCGGGCGGAACCATCCGACCTGCTGTACCTCATCACCCGCCGCCGGATGGCCGGCGATCAGCCTGGCGCGGTACGGGAGGAGCACGATGCCCTCGTCCTCGATGAGGATGTGCTGCACCGCCAGCAGGTCCAGCGGCTCGACGCGCACCTGGACCTCCTCCATGCATTCCCGGATCAACGCGTCCTGCGGATGCTCGTCCCAGTCGACATAGCCACCCGGCATCCCCCACAGGCCGCGCCCCGGCTCGATATCGCGAAGGACGAGGAGGACCCGCCCGCCCTCTTCGATCAGCCCGGTCACCACCACTTTGGGGTTGCGGAAGTAGATCCGATCGCACTGCGGGCAGACACTCAGCTGCTGCTTCGCCACCAGCCGGGTCTCCGTCCTGGACCCGCAGCTGGAGCAGAACGCGTTCACCGGTTGCGGCTCAGCCGCCACCCAGCCGGGAGCACCACTGCCGCCGCGGCCAGCTTGATCGCATCGCCGATGAGGAACGGGTAGAGCCCGAAATCGAGCACCTTCGAAGGCGGAACGAGGTGGGCGAGCCAGAGCAACCCGAAGAAGTAAATGGCGACCTCGCCGGCGATCATCGCGACGATGGTGCGCGGCAGGTCTTTCGTCCAGCCGATGTCCGCAAACCAGCCAACGATGAACGCCGCCGCCACGAAGCCGGCCAGGTATCCATAGGTGGCCGCTCCCGGCGCCGCGGCGAACACTGGCAGGCCGACGGCACCTTCCGTAATGTAGAGGAGCATCGAGGCCGTGCCCAGCCGGGCACCCAGGATCGCGCCGCAGAGCAGAACCGCGAAGGTTTGTCCGGTAATGGGAACGGGGGTGAAGGGCAGCGGGATCGCGATGTGGGCCATGAGTCCGGTGAAGAGGCTGAACGCGATGACCAGCCCGGCGTCGCCGAGCAGCGAGCGCTCGGGGACCCAGTGACGCGCGAGCGTGGCCGACGAGGCGCTCCGCACGGAGAAATCCTAACGCGTTCGAACAACTAAAGGGCGCAGCCTTCGTTATATCCGTCGTGCCCGCCCGGTTGCTGTTGATCGGCGTCTTCCTCCTCGCGGCCTGCTCGCCACAGGCCGGCGCGAGCCCATCACCGAGCGCAAAGGCCTCCGCGTCGCCATCGGGGACGGCCCTGGCGACGCCGGCACCGACCGTTGCCGGGCCCCTCATGTTGTCCGCGATTCAGCGACTCAACACACGCGTTGGATATGTCTCGGCCTGGTATGGAACGGGCGCTGCACTGGCGAAGACCAGCGACGGCGGGATGACCTGGCAGCGTCTGCCGATCCCAGCCTTCTATCTCACCTCCCTTCGATTCATCGATGAACGCGTCGGCTGGGCTGCCGGTTTTGTCAATCGCGACAATCCACAGATTCTGTGTCGCCAGGCCGCGCCGGCCGCTGTCCAACCGTGCAAAGGCGTCGTCCTGCGCACGCAGGACGGTGGCCAGCATTGGGAAACGGTCCTGGCAATCCCCAGCGATGGGACCCAGCCGATCCAGCGGATTCAAGCGGTTGACGGGCAGCTGGCCTGGGTGCTGTGGCTCGATGAGCCAACCTGCCAGGACGTCTGCCTCTCATTTCTGCAGCGCACAACGGATGGCGGGCGGACGTGGACGACGCTTCTCCACGCCAATATCGCGGCGATCCGATTCGCGAGCGCAAGCCGCGGTTGGGTCGCCCTCGACACACCCAGCCCCGCAAGCAGCGAGGTCCGCGAGACGAATGACGGCGGCACGACATGGCAGGTTCGGCTGCAGACCGCCACCGGCACTGTGTCGGGGCTTGATGCTGCCACCACCTCGACCGCCTGGCTGTTGACGCTGAATACCGCCTGGTGCTCGGCGAGCGATTGCCAGAGGTACGAGCTCTTCCGCACCGACAACGGTGGGCTCACCTGGTCGGACCTGGGCAATCCGAAGGATTTCACGGCGAACTGTTCGGGCGGCAACCTCGCCGGGCCGCTCTTCGCCAGCACCGCGCGCGGCTGGTTGGGCCTGAATCTCGGGGCCGGCGGCGCGAACGTCGGCCCGGGTGGGATTCTCAAGTCAGAAGACGGTGGCCGGACCTGGCGCTGCGCCACGGCGCCGCGAAACATGAACGTCGTGAGCGCCGCCGATCCACTCCACGTGTGGGCGGCCGGTGAAGACCGGCTCACGCAGTCAACGGCTCTCTACACGACGGAGGATGCCGGCACAACCTGGCGGGCACTCGATCTGAGCTCCCTGCGCTAGACGTTGCCGGCGGTGACCCTCTCGAACTCGGGGCGGGGCGTCAGGAGCGCGAGGTTCTCCTCGGTGAGCGGCGTGGACTCCACCGTGCGTCCGGTCTTCGCCGCCGCAACGATCTCGTCCTTGTGCAACCGGATCCGGCGAGCGCCGAGTGGGCACTTCAGGTACTCCGCGAGCGGCTCGTCGCAGTAGCCCATCCGCTGGTCGCCGCATTTCGGTTGCACCGGCTTGGCCAGCTCGGGAAATTGCGCCTTCATGGCATTGCGGGCCTTGGCCCACATGTGCCGGATCTCCCATTGCGCGCGCCAGCAGAGGCGCAGGTCCGCGACGTGCAGGAACTCCTCGTAGTTCACCGTGAAGGTGAGGTTCGTGGAAGCCGCGTTGGGCAAGAGAAAGCGGGCGTCCTCGGCCGGAACGCCCGCCTTGAGCGCCTGGTCATAGAGCTCGCCGACGCGGCGCATGAACGCCACGTACTCGTCACGCAGGCCCGCCTGTTCCCAGGTTTCCGGCACGACATACGGAAAGTCCGCTTCCTTAAAGGCGTAGTAGCGCTGCGATTGCTGGTCGAAGGTGATGCCGTTGTTGTGCCTTACCAGCTGGTGACTCGCCGCGCGCGATAGCCCGCTGACAGCGAAGGTGAAGTAGACCTGGGTGCGGGGCGACGAGTGTCCGCTCTTCAACTTGTCGAAGATGAAGGTCTTCATCTTCTCCTCGGAGATCTTCCCGGACTCGATGTCCGCCCAGATCTGCTGGGGCGTGAACTTCGAGTAGCAGGTGCGGAAGGCGACGTACATGACCCGGATCGGATCAGGCGTGTGGGTGAGCAGCTGGACGTCGACGGCGGTATCCATCCGGGAGCCAGACCATGCTAAGACCCCAACATATTGGTGTCAAGGCCTTGGTTCTCCACAATCTGTGGATATCCTGGGGAGAAAAGTATCATGACCGAGATGCCAGTTACCGAGGCGGATTTCAACCTCCAGGGCCGGGTCGATAACTACCGCGAGCAATTGTTCGAGCTCCTTGTCGCGCTCGATGCCCAGGTCCAGAGCCAACTCGCGCAGGTCAATCAAGAGAAACTCGGCGGACGCGGCCGGGTGAGCTACGAGCCGCGTCCACCGCGATGGACGCTCGCCTGGAAAGGCAACAAGAGCCACCGCATCTTTGAGGTCAACTTGATGGCGTTCGCCCAGGGCGGCGCGTGGGTGATTCACGGCCGCATGGGTCTCGACCGTCCGTTCCGCAACCTCAAGAGCGTGCGCGAGCGCGACGAGGCCGCGCTTCGGCGGGAGATCCTCGACCAGGTCGCGATCGACGAGACGGTCCTCTAACCGGAAGTCGCGAACCGGCCGGCCTGGAATCCTTGCAGCATGAATGCGCCGGCGTAGAGCAACGCGATCACCACCAGCAACGCCCGATAGCCCGTAACGAGCGCGGCATACTCGAGCACGCCGCCCAGCATCGCCCCCAGCAAGTTAGTCGCGAAGGCGAGGTTGGAGGAGGCGACGTCGCGGAAGCGGCTGGCGAACAGCAGGTTGGCGAGGAAGACGGGGGCGAAGGCGACCATGATGGCGACGATGAAACGCGGAACAACCGTCAGGCTGAGGAGCAGGTCCGGTGGCACGAGCCATGCAACCGCGAGGGCAACGAGCAGGACGGCATAGAGACGCCAGGGCGGCCCGAGCTCGATCCGGCGCGCGACCTCGATGGCAAGATAGACGGCGAGGAGGATGCCGACGAAGACGAGTGAGTTGACGAACCAGGTCGTCCCGAACAGCAGGGCGAACTGGACGACATTCTTGGTTTCGAGCAGCAGAAAAGCCGCGCCCATAAGGAAGAGGTCGAGATAGCGGCCCATCGGGCGCAGCGCTCCCGCTCCCAACCGGATCAGCAGCAGCGCCGCCGCGAGGATGAGCGCAAGCGTCAGCAGGTAGAACCCGGGAATCGTGCGCTGTTGCAGGTAGAGAAACGGATAGTCGTCGGTGGCCGGCGCGGGAGTCGATCCTGCCGGCCGCCACACCGTCGGGCACTGGAGCGCCGCCTGATTGGGGCTCGCCATCAGCAGCGCGAGCCGGCCGACTTGTCCGGTTGAGTCGAGGCACGGAGGATGGCCGTACACCTGCTGCAGCGTGCCGGCGAGCCGATCCACGAGCCACTGCTCGCGGTAATAGTTGTATTCGCCGAAGGCTCCATCCGGCGTGAGATGCGCACGCGCCGCCTGCATGGCCTCCGCCGTAAAGAGATAGCTCTCCAGGCGCAGTGACGACTGGCCCGCGACCAGCGTCAGCGAATCGGGTAAGGCGAAGAGGATCAGATCGTACTGCCGTGTCGTCTGCTCGAGGAAGGCCCGACCATCGTTGACGTACGAGGTCACGCGTGGGTCCTGGAACGCGTGGTCCGGATTGCGCTGGACACCAATGTCATGAATCCGCGGATCGATTTCCACCGCATCGACGTGTTGGGCGCCCAGCCGGAGCGCGATCGCCACGTCATCGCCGGTGCCGGCGCCGACGATGAGCACGCTGGCCGGGATGGCCCTCCGGTGCTGGTACGGAAGGCCGTAGATGGGAACCTGCTCGAGCCGTCGCTGTGCCAGGTCGATCGTTTGGTGAGGGATGCCGTTGACGAGGAGCGTGACGGCACCCGACGGGTGCGGATTCAGGCGGATTTTGTAGTACGGCGACCAGCTGTCGGTCGGGACCGCCGATTCCAGGCCAAGCAGGGTGAGCATGGCTGCCAGCGCCGGCGCCTGCCAGAGCGCGCGCCGCCGGTCGATCAGCAGGAAAAACGCCGCCGCGACGACCGCTCCCCAAACGAATGGGGGTGCCTCGAGAAAGGCGAGCGCCGAGAAGGCGATGATGCCGGCCAGGCTGCCTAGGATGTCGAGCCGGTAGGCCTCTAGCGGTGAGAAGCGGCGAAAGGTCCGTGCCACGCCCTCCCCCACCAGTGCCATCACGGCGGCGACCCCGAGAAACAGCAGCGGCAGGGTCACGAACGGCGGCAGCCCGCTCCGTGTGCCCAACGCACCGAAAAAGATCAGCTCCGTGCCGGATCGATCGATTTCGACGGGAAAGACACGAACAAAGGCAACCAGCGCCGTAAGGGCGATCGGGGCGAACCCAAAGAGATCACGAGCCGCGTTGGCTCTGAGGAATCCGAGACCGATGCCGAGGAAGCTGGCGAGCAAGACGAAGTTTGAGAAATACGACAGGTAAAGGACGTTCGAGCCGATCCATCGGATCAAGGCCAGCTCCAGGAAGAGCATCAAGAAACTGAGCGCGACCAGCCGCAGGCGGTGAGACTCTCTCAACGAGGCCGCCACGGAATGCCACCCGGAGCTCACGGCGGCATTCTGTCATGCACTGGATTCGACGTGTCGAGCGGCTTTCCCGTTACCACTTCACGCCTTTCAACGTTGCTGTAGCGGGTAAATGAGTCAGCAGAAAGGGGTGACGTGATTCCGCCAGGGCGCGGACGGTAACCGTCGATTCCAACAACAGCAGCGGCACGCCGCGTCGGACGCGCCGCAACAAAGGACATCAGCAATGAACATGCGACTCCTTCCCATCATCGGCGTCACGGGATTTCTTTCCATCGCGCTGGCGGGCTCCGCGGTCGCCGGCGGCGGCTGGCCTCCGGCACCGGGGAACTATAAGACGGCGGACCTAACCGCCAGTGCGAACCTGGTCGGGCCATCAACGATCGTCTGCGGCCCCAAAGGCTGTTATCCGCAACCGAGTGAGTTCGCCTACGTCAACGTCGACCGGGGTCTCCACACCTTCAAGCCGCGCGGCAGCACGCGACTCGTTCAGCAAAACGGGACCATGCTGAACCTCTACCTGTTCTCGACTTCGGGGCCGAGTGTCTATGGCTGCTGGATGATTGCCGACAGCGACTTCACCGTCGCGAAGGACCTCTCCAGTGCCGCGCTCTCGACCACCGTTCCCGCGGACTCGAACTGCCCCGGGACAGCGCTGGACGTATCCTCGGCCAACGTCGTGACCAGCAAGGGCGGCTTTGGCGGCGGTGGCGGCGGCGGCACCGCGCCCATCACGCTCAACCTCAGCTGGACCTACAACGGCATCGTGAGCCATGTGCACGACGACGGACAGATGAGCTGCGGTAGCTTCATGACGGTCAGCGGCTTCGACGACAACCATGCCACCGCGACGTCGCAGGGACAGATCAGCGGAGCGAGCGCGACTCTCACGTCGGAATACGCCGGAATCGATTCGAGCTCGAGTCACCAGCTGGTGAAGGGCGCGCCGGTCGACGCCTGCTTCTTCTAGGCGCGATCCCCATTTTCCCTCCCCCGCTTGCGGGGGAGGGTACGGTGGGGCGAGCTCAGCGACCCCGGAGCGACCGGAGTAGCAAGAGGGCAGCCAGACGGACCTGCTCTGGAGTGGCGGGCCTGGGTGTCGTGCTCATGGCGGATTCGGGATGGCGCCTTTCTCGGACCGGCTCGCGTCAGCAACCGAGGAATAGCTGCAGTCGCCGTTGGATCGCTATGGGGCGTAGGCTGAAAGTGCCAAAGATGGAATCGAGCCCGCGACTTACCTCTCCCGAGTCTCTCGTCAGACAGTTCGTCTCAATAGCCACAAGCCTTTGTTTTCAACTCCAGGGCGGGCTACCTGAAGGAGCCGCTCTCGACCCGATACACGTGATCCTCGCGGGTTGCCTGTCGGGGCGGATTCGCCAGGGCGGCGAGATCAACGGAGTTAGGTACTTGAGACATGGCTTTGGCGTCTTCCTTCGGGACGCCAAACGCCCTCCTGAAATACCGGGCACGGTTGACTTAGACATCAAGTTTGGTGAATTGGATCTGGCCGCCGCGTACATCTTCCACGCGGGGTGCATCACGAGGTTCGCTCGTTCGTTGAACTTGCGGGAGCCCGCAGAGTTGGAAGTGGAGCGTGCATGCATTGAGCTGGTTCATGCCGGCGTACTCGCTGGCAAGTCCACTCCGTCTATCGACCCGAGCAGTCGATGGAGTGACGGGCATCGGTTGGAAATGGCGCGTGTACGCATTGAGCTGGTTCATGCCGGCCTACTCGATGGCACATCCAGTCCGGCTATCGACCGATGGAGTGACGGGCACTGGTCGTTCGATCCGCATCTTGGTGACCTCGTCGGACCTCAAGGACGGGACCTCACAGCGAAACGCAAGGCCCTTCGACTTGCCGTCGAAAGCTTGGGCCCGCCGCGGCACAAGACGGCTTTTGAATGGGATGAGGTTCGGATCGTAAACGAACCTTTTGAGGACGACTCAACCGTCTACCACTAAGCTGGCCATCCTTGCATCAACGGCCGTGAAGGCGATGGCTGGGTCGGCTGGTCAGGTTTAGCAACTTTGCGGGCCACTCTAGACAATAGATTTACCGACCGCTTGAACCATCTGCTGTCGGGCGGTTGATGTCAGTTCAAGCCGGGCGGAAGGGTTCCTATGATGTTTGCCCCCTGTGGCACCGATACGATTGGGGCGGAAGTGTTCGCGTCGATGTCCCATATGGCTAGCGCGTTGGCCGCGGAGAAGGACGTGAAGACGAGGTGCGTATCGTCGATCCAGCCAAGCGGGTTTCCGGGGGCAATCGGCTGGGATGGGCCGTCGGCGGTCGCAAAGACAACAGCGGCCGGCCCACTCGCGGCCTGCCGTTGAGCTGCAATCCGCAGGCCGTCAGGAGAAACGACGCCTCCATAGAGTCCCGCCGACCGAGGAAACGTACGGTAACTGCCATCCCAGGTCTGCAGGCTCAGATCGTGGCCTGACACAATACAGACAGCGCCAGCCCGAGCCACGGCCACGACTCCGCACGCGCTGCCTCCAATCGTGGCCAAGCGACTGCCGGTGGCCGGATCGACAATGTGATAGCCAAGCCAATCGCGGCGGTAGTTTGGGCTACCGCTGGGACGATAAAGTGCGCCATAGACTGCAATGACCAAGTTGCCCGCGTGCCATCCAACCGGCCACTCGACCAGCGTGTTGGATGAAAAAATGTCGACGTGATGGCTTCCTCCCGACAGGTCCTCGACATAAATTTGGAGACTGGCATGGGGGGCTGCGATTCCAGGCCCGTCCGTCACATAGTCGATCACCGACACGGCAACGCGACGATCGTCCGGGCTCACCGCGAACGTTGCACGAGCGTGCCGATTTCCCGGAATATGCGTGGCCAGTCCCGTAGATCCGTCCCGGAGGAGAAACCTTATGTCAGAGTCGCCCTCCAGGTAGTAGACGCGCGAGTTCGAAGCATTGACAAGCGGAGGCTCCACCTCGTACTGGGTTAGAAGTCCAAGGTCTGCCGGCCCATTTGCCTGGACGCTGGCGCCGACGCGACTATCTTTTCCTACCAAATAGACAGCGTAATGACCGTCCGGACTCCCGGGGCCAACTCCCCATCCGGCGGTCGCTAGGATCCCGAGGGGTTCAGGCGCTGTGTTCGTGGAAGGCTGAGATGTAGAAGGCTTTCCGCTGTGCGTGGGTGGGCTTGGCGAACCGGTACTCGCCGCCGGTGAGCAGCTAGCAAGCAGTACCAGTGCACCAACAAAAACCCGCCTCACCTGAGCATTAACGCGAGGCGCAGGACAACGTTACGTGGCTGGTTCACAAGCACCTTCCACGTCCGAAGCTGCCGAGCCAGCCCGTGAAGGCGATGGCTGGGCTGACTGGTCAGAGTTAGCACCGGCGCTCGCGAACGCTAGGTATGGCCTGCATTGGCGCGCGATCGCCCCTCCTGATTTGTAAACAGCCGGTCAGCCTCGGCGCATGATGCGGGTGTGTGAATGTCCTTAGTGCCGTCCTAGGGCTCCGCTTGCTCCGGGATCGCCCGGATGGCCGGGATCCTCGATAGGAGGATGGGCACAACCCCCGACAACGAGCCGATTGCCCCGACCCAAAGGGTCGATCGAAGTCCGATCGTCGACCCCAGCGTGCCGCCTACGATGGAACCAACCGGGACCAGGGCCTGAATCAGGAACCGCATTGAACCGGTCATCCGCCCCTGGAGACGAGCCGGAGTGAGCGCTTGGCGCACCCCGAGCTGGGTGGAATAGAAGACCATCAGCGCGAACGATTCCGTGAATCCGCCCGCGATTAGCCACGGTATGGGCGCCGCACGTGGAGCAAGCGGGATGAGCAGCAACCCCACCGGGCCAGCGCTGGCGGCGATAACCCTTCCAACTCCGAATCTACGTCCCAGCCGTGTTGCGGTCGCGGCCCCGGCGATGCCCCCGAGCCCGGCAAGAGCGAGAACCACCCCAATGACCGACGGACCCAGGTGCAACACGCGCACGGCATAGAGGAGGTATGCAGTAAAGAAGACCGATGCAAACAGGTTCAGTAGGGCAAGGGTCATCGCCAGCCTTCGCAGAACTTCATGCCGCAGGATGAAGTTGAGCCCTTCCTTGACGTCAGCCAAAACCGCCGCTTGAATAGACTCCGCCTGTGGCGGGGCTGAGCCGGCCCGGATGCTACCGACTAGCGCGGCGGAGATTAGGAAGCTGACCGCATCGATCAGGATGGTGACGGGTGCGGACAACGCTCCGATCAGCAGGCCACCCAAGCCGGGACCCGTCGCTTCGGCAACGGAGTGACTTACACCCATCTTGGAGTTGGCATCTATCAGGTCTTGCCTGGGGACGATCGTGTGGATCGTTGCCTGCCGGGCCACCCCGAAGATCACCGTCAGACAGCCAGCAAAGAATGCGACCACGTACAGCTGAAGGATCTGGAGGTGGCCAGTCGCGTAGACGATCGGGATCGAAGCCAGCATCACCGACCTGCCGAGATCGGTCGCGACGAGCAAGGGGACGGGGCGGGAGCGATCGACTAAAACACCTGCTGCCAGGCCAATTAGGAGGTAAGGCACAGCCCTTACTGCACCCAGCACACCGATCTCCGAGGGCGTCGCGTGCAGGATCAGAATCGCCGTCAGCGGAAGGGCGAGTTCAGTGATCTCACTGCCGAGGTCGCTGACTGTGCCGGCGGACCACAGCTTGAGGAAGTTGGGCGACCTCCAGATCGGCGGTCTCATTTCTCCGCAGCCTATCCGACCGCATGCGGATCTGCGCGGTCGGTGTCGCGCGGCGCCCCCACCCGTTGCGACCTGCTCTTGCATACGACAGACTTCTCAGGGCCAGGTTCCACGGCGGGGCCGGAGGCGTTGTCACGCTGACCGCAAAACGGCAATAACCCTAAGCGAGGCATTGCAGCGCGAGTCCGACGAGAAGGAGCCGCGTCACAACCCTGAGAACGCCCCGGTCGGTCGGCAGTTACGGTCAATTAGCGACGACTCTCGCTGAAGGCGATGGCTGGGCCGTTAGAAATCGAACCCGAGGCTCACCTTGCCCAGAGGACCGCGCGGGTGAGGCCTGCATCACCGTCCTTGATCCGCAGCGGGAAGGCAGCCATCTGCCAGCGACCCGGACGCACGTTGAACAGGTCGAGGCCCTCGAGGATCGGGATTCCCGCACCCAGCAGTCGCCTGTGCGTGGGTGCGCCCCGGACGCCGTAGCCTTCGATCGACAGGTAATCGATGCCGACCAGGTGGACGCCGCGTTCCACCAGCCAGTCCGCGCCATCTGGCGCGAGGTAAACAAAATCTGTCCGGAATGCGCGCGCAGGGTGCCACCAGCGCGAATTGCTTGTGCGCAAGAGGACCCGCCGGCTGGCGCGTGGGATGCGCGCCTTCGCCAGGTCGAGGGCGCCGATGCCGCC
>Ga0209474_10004727_pt1 | contig 11707 bp, 13 predicted proteins | sample GraSoiAngelo_145_FD_185902 | JGI IMG/M metagenome (GOLD analysis project Ga0209474, IMG submission 185902) | Grasslands soil microbial communities from the Angelo Coastal Reserve, California, USA - 14_1009_05_20cm (SPAdes) (version 2) | ecosystem: Environmental > Terrestrial > Soil > Grasslands...
GACGATCGGCCGCGAGAGAAGCGCGAACGCCGGCACGTAGGCGGCGTGCGCCGGCGGCGCGCCGAGCCGCCGCGCCAGCGCGTACAGCGCCGCTGCAATCAGCAGGTAGAACGGCAGCTGGCCGATCCGCGCCGCGAGGTCGCCGTGAAACGGCGCCATCAGCCAGAGGAAGAACAGCTCGCCGTTGGCCGGCGCATACGCCTGCGCTTCGTCGCTGAAGGGCGTGGGAACGATCGACAGCCGGTGCTCCTGCAGCCAGCGCGCCGGAAACAACAGGTGGTAGCTCAGGCTGTCGTAGAGCGTCAGCGGCGACTGCACGAGGCCGACCGCGACGACGAACGCGAGCATCGAGCAGAGGACGATCGCGAGGTGCAGCGGAGGATCGGCGACCACCTGCGGCGCACGCGTCGCCGTCCGCAGACGTGTCGTCACCGCGACGCAGGCCGCCGCGAGGATCAGGTACGCGATCGGTCCGATGAGGCCGGTGACGCCGAGAAGAAACCCCGCGGCGACGATCAGCGCGAAGGCGATCGACGCGCCGCGGACGATCGCGTCCACGAGCCCGCGCCAGGGGAAGAGGCGCCGGACGATGCGCATCGCGGAGACGCCGACCGACGCGCCGAGCGCCCAAAAGACGACGTAGGCGGCGAGATCACGGAAGCCGATCGACCATCCGAGGAGAAGGCTCGTGAGCGCGCAGACGAGCGCCGCGCCCGCGCGCGCCCGCGCCGGGTGCGCCATGCGCGCCGGATCATAGCAGCCGGCGCGCGGACGACGATCAACGCAGAGCACGCGGATCACGCAGACAATTCGTTTCAAAGATGATTCTGCGGGTTCTGCGGGTTCTGCGTTATACGTCGTCACCGCGGCCCGGCCGGCCGATTTCGGTTGACCGGGGTCAAACAAGCGTTTTATACATCTGTTTGAGACCACTGACATGCGCAAACGGCTCGTCCCGCTGGTGATCCTGCTCGTCGTCGGCGCCGGCGTGTACGCCTACACGCGGATCCCGCCCGGGCCGCTGGTCCTCACCGGCATCGTCACCACCAACGACGTCATCGTCAGCCCGCAGATCGGCGGACAGATCGCCGAGCTCTTCGTCAAGGAGGGCGACGCGGTCGAGCGCGATCAGCTGCTCGCCGTTCTCTCGCCCGAGGAGCTGAAGGCCGACACCGCGTACTTCCGCCAGAACGTCGAGGGGATGTCGTCGCAGGTGCGCGAATCGGAGGCGGCGCTGCGCTTTCAGGAGCGGCAGATGACGGATCAGATTCGCCAGGCGGAGTCGACGCTCGCGGCCACCGAAGCGCAGGTGGACGCGGCCGCCGCCGATCTCGAGAACGCGCGGCTGCTGTACACGCGCACGGAGAACCTGTCGAAGCAGGGCGTCGTCTCGCCGCAGGAGCTCGATCAGGCGCGCACCGCGTCGACGTCGGCGCAAGCGAAGCTCGATGGCCTCAAGCGGCAGGTCGAGGCGCAGCGCGCGGCCGTCGCGCTCGCGCGATCGAACGCCGAGCAGGTCCAGTTGCGGCGCAGCCAGGTGCAGACGAGCGAGCACATGCAGGCCGCCGCGAGCGCGCAGCGCACGAAGGCCGACGTCCGGCTGAAGTACACCGAGATCCACGCGCCGATGGCCGGCGTCGTCGACGTCCGCGCCGTGCGCGTCGGCGAGGTCGTAGTTCCCGGCCAGCCGGTCGTGACGCTGATCAACCCCGACGATCTGTGGATTCGCGCCGACGTCGAGGAGAGCTACATCCCGAGAGTGAAGATCGGCGACAAGATGACTGTGCGTCTGCCATCGGGCGAGGAGCGCGAGGGGACGGTGTTCTACCGCGGCGCCGACGCGTCGTTCGCGACGCAGCGAGACGTGAGCCGCACCAAGCGCGACATCAAGACGTTCGAGATTCGGCTGCGCGTCGACAACCGCGATCGCGCGCTCGCCGTCGGCATGACGGCCTACGTGATGCTGCGCGTTGTGTGAAGAGAACCGTCATGGCTGATGGCTGATGGCTGATGGCTGATGGCTGATGGCTGATGGCTGGATGGCTGGTGGCTGATGGCTGATGGCTGATGGCTGATGGCTGGCGACCGGTGGACGATGGACGGGCGAAGCGCACATGGCGGCTATAGACGTTCGAGCGATCGTGAAGAAGTTCGGCGACTTCACCGCCGTGAACGGGATCACGTTCGCGGTCGAGGAAGGGGAGATCTTCGGGCTGCTCGGCCCGAACGGCGCCGGCAAGTCGACGCTCATCCGCATGCTCGTCACGCTGCTGCCGCCGACGGCCGGAACGGCGCTCGTCAACGGCTTCGACATCGTCCGCCAGGCCGACGGCGTACGGCAGTCGATCGGCGTCATCCCGCAGGCGATGACGAGCGACCTCGAGCTGAGCGTCGAGGAGAACCTGATCATCTTCGCGAAGCTGTACGGCGTGCCGCGGCCGAAGCGCGAACGGCTGATCGACGAGCTGCTCGAGGCGGTGGAGCTGACCAAGTGGCGCGCGGCGCCCGTGAAGAACCTGTCGGGCGGCATGCGGCGCCGCGTGGAGATCGCGCGCGGCCTGGTGCACGAGCCGCGCATCTTCTTCCTCGACGAGCCGACGACCGGCCTCGATCCGGTGTCGCGCGTGGCGGTGTGGGAGATGCTCCAGCGGATCAAGTCGCAGCGGGATCTCACGATCCTCATCACGACCCACTACATGGACGAAGCCGACAAGCTGTGCGATCGGATCGCGATCGTCGATCACGGGGACCTGAAGGCGCTCGATTCGCCGCTGCGGCTGAAAGCGTCGATTCCCGGAAAGAACGTAATCGAGGCGAGCTTCGGCGCGATGCCGCCGACGTGGCTGCAGACGGTGGAGCGGCTGCCGCACGTCGAGCAGGTGTCGGCGGAGGATCACATCTTCCGGATCTCGTCCGACAACGGGCCGGCGACGACGACGGCGCTGATGGAGACGGCGGCGCAGCACGGGGTGGCGGTGCAGTCGCTGTCGGTGCAGAGCACGACGCTCGACGACGTCTTCGTGCACTACGCCGGGCGCGCGCTGCGCGACGCGCTGCAGGAAGCCAATCCGATGGACCGGCAGGGGTTCATGGTGAGAAAACCGTAAACGATCGAAAGGGCCGGTATGGGACGCACGTGGGCCATCATCGAGCGTGAGCTGCGGCGGTTCCGGCGCAGCCCGGTGCTCATCGCGATGTCGATGACGTTTCCGATCGTGCAGCTGGTCGTCCTCGGCTACGCGTTCGGCGGCAACGTCAAGCACCTCAAGGTCGCGATCGTCGATCAGGATCACGGCGTGCCGGCGGTGAAGGTGCGCGAGCTCGCGTCGGCGCTCTCCTCGGGCGCGCGGACGATCGACGTCGTCGACTACTCGGATCAGGGCGCCGCGGTCACCGATTTGCGGAACGGGCGCGTCAACGGCGTGCTCACGATCCCGCCGGAGTTCTCGCGCCGCGTGCTCGCGCGCAACCAGCCGCGCGTCGCGCTCATCGAGGACAACACCGACAACTTCGTGTCGAGCGCATTGGCGGCGACGCTCGGCGGCATGCTCGTCACCTACAACCTGCCGGTGACGGCGCCGCGCATCGTGTCGGCGGCGGCGCTCGACGTCGTCGAGGTGTACCCGTACGTGCCGTACATCCAGTACCTGCTGCCGGGATCGGTCGTGATGTCGATCTTCATGATGGTGATGATCGGCGGCGGCATCATCTACATCGACGACAAGGCGCGCGGGCTGCACGAGGGCTATCTCGTGACGCCGATCAAGAAGTTCGAGCTCATCGCCGGCTTCAACATCTCGGGGACGATCAAGGCGGTGATCGCCGGCATGTTCCTGATCGCGCGGGCTGCACGAGGGCTATCTCGTGACGCCGATCAAGAAGTTCGAGCTCATCGCCGGCTTCAACATCTCGGGGACGATCAAGGCGGTGATCGCCGGCATGTTCCTGATCCTGGTCGGCTCGGTGATTGCCGGCGTCCCCAATCCGTTCGAGCTGCTGCGGCTGCTGCGGCTGTTCGTCGTGGTCGTCGTCACCGCGTTCGCGCTCATCAGCCTCATGTTCCTGCTGATGGTGCGCGTCAGCGATCCGCTGCTGCCGCGCGCGGTGTTCGGCATCCTGAACACGGTGCTCTACTTCCCGAGCGGCGCGGTGTACCCGCAGCAGGGGTTTCCCGGATGGATGCAGGTGATCGCCGTCGCCGATCCGTTCACCTACGCAGTGCACGCGTTCAAATGCCTGCTGTTGAAAGATACGGGGTTCGCCGCGATCACCGGCGATCTCACGTTCCTCATGCTGTTCGCCGGCGTCGCGATGACCGCGGCGACGTTGCTGTTCAAGCGGACGCTGTGAAGAAGCATTCGGCGGCGCGCGCGTCGGACCTCGAGACGCGCGAGCGGCTGCTGGCGGCGGCCGAGCGGCTGTTCGCCGATCGCGGCTTCAAGAAGGTGACGGTGCGCGACATCTGCCGCGAGGCGCGCGCGAACGTCGCTGCGGTGAACTACCACTTCGGCGACAAGCTCGGGCTGTACCGCGAGGTGATGCAGATCGGCATCGACGCGATCCGCGCGACGACCGACGCCGGGCGCAAGGCGGGCGAGCGGCAGCCGCCCGAGGAACAGCTGCGGCGCTACGTCGTCGTCTGGATGACGCGGCTGCTGACGCCGGGCCACGAGACGATTCACCGGCTGATGCAGCGGGAGCTGCAGGATCCGACGCCGGCGCTCGACGATCTGGTGGACGCCGTCGTCCGCCCGCGGCTGGACTACCTCTCCGCCGTCGTCGCGCGGATGCTCGACTGCGATCCCAAAGATCAGATCGTGATGCGGTGCGTCGCGGCGACGCAGGCGCAGGCGGTCGCGTACATGCCGAACCCGATCGCCGCACGGCTCGGGTTCACGCGCCCGCAGACGCCGGCGCAGATCGACGAAGTGGCGCGGCACATGGCCGAGTTCGCCGTCGGCGGCGTCAAGGCCGTGGCGCGGCGCGCTCCCGATCGAGCGGCCGCAGTGCGATCGTCCAGGTGATCGGCGCCGACTGCGGCGCGAAGCACACCTTGTCGTCGCACGCCTGATAGGCGAGCGTCGCCGCGATCCGCATCTCGCGGCGATCCTTCAACGCACCTGAAGCCTCCGGCGACGGGTCAATCTCGAGATCCTGCACGATTCGAAACGGGCGCTGGTAGACCGGCACGTGCTCGTTCAGCGGCGCGAAGAAATAGTCCTCCGCCGCCGGAAACTGCGCGTCGCGAACCACGAGCCCGGGCTGCGGCTCCACGGCGAGCGCGATCGGCTTGTAGCCGACAACGCCCGGCGCGTAGACGTGCACGCGGCGGCCGGGCACGCCCTCGATCACGACGGCGAAATGCGTTCCCGGCGCGGCGACGTCGTCGGTCGCGTAGGTCGTCAGCGTCACGTGCGGCGCGGTGATTTTCGTGACGGGCCGCGCGAGCTTCGCGCCGCGCCGCACGAGCACGCTCGTGATCGTGTCGCGCTCCTGATACGCCGCTTCGAAATGGCGCGACGTGACGATGCCGTCCCGGTCGAGCACGAACGTGCCGGGAAACGGGATGCCGTAGGTCGCGCTCGTCGGCGCGACAGTCGTATTCAGGATGCCGTACTGTTTGATCACCGCCGAGCCGGCGTCCGAGAGCAGCGGAAACGTAATGGCTCGCCGAGACGCGAAGTCGGCGAGCACCGGCACCGGGTCGTAGCTCACCGCGACGAGGCCGAGCCCCTCGCGGGTCAATGTCTCGAGACGTCCCTGCAGCTCGACGAGCTGCGTCTTGCAGTACGGTCACCAGTCCGCCGAGCGGAAGAACACCAGCACCACGCCCTTCGGACCGAACGTCGATCGCAGCGTGCGCGGCGTGCCCTGCTGGTCGCGCAGCGAGAAGTCGGGCGCACGCTCGCCGACTTTCGGACCGAGCGTCTGCGGGTCGATCGTCGCTGCCGCGGATATGAGAACGAGGCTGCAGAGCAGCGCGGCGATGGAGGCGAGCGGGCGGCTCATCAACGCCGAGTCTACTACACTGAATCATGCCCAGCCGGCGCACGCTGCTGACGCTCACCGTCGTCGGCCTCGTGCCCGCGTTCGTGATCGTGAACGGCCTCGTCGCGCTCGCGCGCGGCACGCGCGAAGCGCTCGAGCGCGAGTGGGCGTCGCGCGGCGCGATCGATTTCGCCGCCGGCCGGGCGCGGGAGGCGGCCGACGACTTCCGCGCGGCGCAAATCTACGCGCGCGGTCGCGGCCGCTATCGTCTCGAGCTGGCGCGCGCGCTCGCCGCCGCCGGCCGTCCGCTCGAGGCGCGCGCCGAGCTCGAAACGCTGTGGAGCGACGAGCCGGGCGACGGCATCGTCAACCTCGAGCTCGCGCGGGTGGAGGCCGCCAGCCCCGCCCGGGAGGCGGCCGTTCGGCACTACCACGGCGCGATCGACGGCGCGTGGGAGCAGGATCCCGCCGCGGCGCGCCGCGCCGCGCGGCTCGAGCTGGCGCGGTTCCTCGCCGGCCGCGGGCAGCTGCCGCCGGCACTACCACGGCGCGATCGACGGCGCGTGGGAGCAGGATCCCGCCGCGGCGCGCCGCGCCGCGCGGCTCGAGCTGGCGCGGTTCCTCGCCGGCCGCGGGCAGCTGCCGCAGGCGGAGGCGGAGCTGTCGATTCTGCTCGCGGACGCGCCGATCGATCCCGGGGCCGCGGCGCTCGCGGGGCGCATCGCGTTCGCTCGCGGCGATTTCCGGAGCGCGGCCGAACGCCTGCGGCGCGCGCGCGACGGCGGCGCGCTCGACGCCGACGCGGCGTCGATGCTCGACGTCAGCCTGCGCGCCCTCGCGCTCGATCCCGCCGCGAGAGGCATCACCTCGCGCGAGCGCATGCGGCGGATCGTGCGTGTGTTCGGCATCGCGTTAGCGGCGGCGCGCCGGTGCACGGCGGACGCCGCGGCGCCGATGCGCGCGCGGCTCGAGGCGGCCGCGCCGGCGGTCACCGACCGTGCCCTCGGGCGCGATCCGGACGCGATCGACGCGACGCTCGAGCTCGCGACCGCCGCCGAGAGCGTCGTCGCGGCGGCGTGCCCTGGCGGCGACGCCGACGCGCGCGCGCTCGCGCTGCTCCTCCGCCGGACGGCGTCGCCATGACGCGCCAGCGCGAGGAGCAGACCTTTCTGCTGATCGCCGTTCTCATCGGCGTCTATTCGGGGCTGTCGGTCGTCGCGTTCCGGCTGTTCATCGACTGGGTCCGGCTGCACCTGTTCGGATCGTCGCTCGATCCGGCGGCGCTTCGCGTCGTGCTCGTGCCCGCGCTCGCCGGGCTCGTGATCGCCGCGCTGGTCGTTCTCGTGTTTCCGACGGTTCGCGGCAGCGGCGTCAACCAGACCAAAGCCGCGCTCTACATCTACGACGGCTACATTTCGTTTCGTACGGTCGTCGGCAAATTTCTCACCGCCGCGCTCGCGATTGGCAGCGGCCAGTCGCTGGGGCCCGAAGATCCGTCGCTGCAGGTCGGCGCCGGGCTGGCGTCGGCGCTCGGCCGCGTGCTGACGCTGCCGCGCGATCGGCTGCGCGTCATCGCGCCGGTCGGCGCCGCCGCGGGGCTCGCCGCGGCGTTCAACTCCCCGATTACCGCCGTGCTGTTCGTGATCGAAGAAGTGATCGGCCGCTGGACCGCAGGCGTGCTCGGCGCGGTCGTGCTCGCGGCGGTCGCGAGCGTCGTGACCGAGCAATGGTTCCTCGGCGACGAGCCGCTGTTTCGCGTGCCGACGTATCACCTGGCGCACGGCGCGGAGCTCCTCGCCTACGCGGCGCTCGGGCTGATTGGCGGCGCGGTCTCGCTCGTGTTCGTCAAGATGGTCGCGTTTCTGCGTCCGCGGATGCGCGCGCTGCCGCCGTGGACCTGGTACGTGCAGCCCGCGATCGCCGGGTTGCTCGTCGGGGCGATTGGCCTCCGGTTTCCGCAGGTGATGGGCGCCGGCTACGAATACATCGACCGCGCGATGCACGACGAGTACGGCTGGCGCACGCTCGCGGCGCTCTGCGCGCTCAAGGTCGTCGCGACGACGGCGTCGTTCGCGAGCGGGACGCCGGGCGGCCTCTTCGCGCCGACGCTCTTCATCGGCGCGATGCTGGGCGGCGCGGTGTGCGCCATCGAGCGGCAGATCGCGCCGGGCATCACCGGACCGATCGGCGCGTACGCGCTCGTCGGGATGGGGACGCTGTTCGCGGGCATCCTCCGCGCGCCGATGACCTCGGTGTTCATGGTCGTCGAGGTGAGCGGCAACTACTCGATCATCCTGCCCGTGATGATCTCGAACACCATCGCATACCTGGTGTCGCGCCGCTTCCAGCACCACGCGCTCTTCGACGTCCTGTCGCGGCAGGACGGAACCGAGCTGCCCTCTCTCGAGGAGGAGCGCGAGTCTGGCCGGCAGTCGGTGGAGCACGTCATGCGCCGCGCCGAGGAGGTGACGTTGACAGCCGACGAAGCGGTGACGCTCGCCAATGCGCGCGCGGCGCGCGTGTTTCTCTACCCGGATCAGTCGATCGACGCCGCGCTGCGCGTGCTGCGCGGCCGGCCGCTCGTGCCGGTCGTGCACCGCGCCGATCCGGAGCGGCTCGTCGGCGTCGTTGGGTGGGACGACGTCGTCGGGATTCGGGATTCGGGATTTGGGACTCGTTAGATCACATCTGTCACGCTGACCTTCCATCTTTGCGCGACGCACGAATCACGCATCGCGCGAATCCCGAATCCCAAATCCCGAATCCCGATCACTTACAATCGCGCGCGATGCCGCCACTCAGTGGAATTCGCGTCGTCGATCTCACCCGCGTCGTCGCCGGGCCGTTCTGCACGATGATGCTCGGCGACATGGGCGCCGAGGTCCTGAAGATCGAGGAGCCGGTGCACGGCGACGACACGCGCGGGTGGGGGCCGTTCATCAACGGCACCGGCGCGTTCTACTTCGAGCTCAATCGCAGCAAGAAGAGCGTGGCGCTCGATCTGCGGACGCCCGCGGGCGCGGCCGCGCTCGGCCGCCTCGTCGAGACGGCCGACGTCCTCATCGAGAACTTCCGCCCTGGCAGCCTCGCGGAGCTCGGGTTCGACTACGCGTCGGCGTCGGCCATCAATCCGCGGCTGATCTATTGCTCGATCGCCGGCTACGGGCAGACCGGGCCGTACGCGCAGCTGCCCGGGTACGACGCGGTGATTCAGGGCGAGGCGGGCATCATGGCGATGACCGGCTTTCCCGACGGCGAGCCGACGCGCGTCGGCGTCGCGATCACCGACTACCTCGCCGGGCTGTACGCGATGCAGGGGATTCTCATCGCGCTGCACGAGCGCGCGGCGAGCGGCCTGGGCCAGCACGTCGACATCGCGCTCTTCGACGCGATGCTCTCCGTGATGCGGCTGCCGCACGCGGTGCTCGTCGCCACGGGGCAGGATCCGACGCGCGCAGGCAACGATCATCTGACGATCGCGCCGTACGAGCCGCTGCACGCGAAGGACGGTCAGCTGATCGTCGCCGTGGCGAACCCGCGGCTGTGGGAGCGCTTCTGCGACGCGATCGAGCGCCCGGAGCTGCGCGACGATCCGCGGTTCAGGACCAACAGCGATCGCATCGCGAACCGCGCGGCGCTCAAGCGCGAGCTCGAGACGCAGTTCGCGCAGTGGACCGTCGAGGAGCTCGACGCGCGGCTCGCGCGGCGCAGCGTGCCCTGCGGCCGCGTGCGGACGACGAAGGCCGCGGTGGAGCATCCGCAGGTCGGGCCGCGCGGGATCATCGTGCGGCAGACGCACGCCGCGATCGGCGCGATCGAGACGCTGGGCCCGGTCGTGAAGCTCTCGCGCACGCCGGCGGAGGTGCTGTTGCCTCCACCCGCCCTCGGCGAGCACACGGACGAGATCCTGGCAGGGCAGGAAGGCAGAAAGGCAGGAAGGCAGGAATTCAGGGCAGGAGGGTGGGAAGGCGGCAATTCCGAGGGCGGGAAGGCGAAGGGTTGAAGGGTTCGCTCCTTCCGGCCTTCCCGCCTTCGCCTTCCGACCTTCCCGCCTTCAGCCTTCGTCGTTCTCTCCTTCCCGCCCTTCTGCCTTGAACTTCTGCCCGTCTGCCATCCTGCCTTCCTGCCTTGCGGAATCCGAATATGATGTCGCGCGTGTTCGAGCCGACGCTTCTCGACGGCAAAGCTGCGCTGATCACCGGCGGCGGCACCGGCATCTGCCGCGGGATCGCGCTGGCGTTCGCGGCGCACGGCTGCGACGTCGCGATCACCAGCCGCAAGATCGAGCACCTCGAGCCGACGCGCGACGAGCTGCGCGCGCGCGGCGTGCGCGCGGCGGCGAAGGCCGCCGACGTCCGCGACGCCGCCGCCGTCGCCGGGATGATCGCGGAGGTCGCCGCGGAGCTCGGACGCATCGACATCGTGATCAACGGCGCCGCGGGCAACTTCATCTGCCTCGCCGAGAATCTCTCGCCGAACGGCTTCGGCACCGTCGTCGACATCGACCTCAAGGGAACCTTCAACGTCTCGCGCGCCGCGCTGCCGTTCCTCAAGGCGCGGGGCGGCGCCGTGATCAACATCAGCGCGACGCTGCCGTATCTCGGCACGATCGGGCAGTCGCATGCGGCGGCCGCGAAAGCGGGCGTCGATTCGCTGACGCGCACGCTCGCGGTCGAGTGGGGGCCGCACGGGATCCGCGTCAACGGCATCGCGCCCGGCCCGATCGAAGGCACCGAGGGCGTACGGCGCCTTACGACCGAGAAATCGCGCGCGAGCGCGCTGACCAGCTGTCCGCTCGGCCGCATGGGCACGACTGACGACATCGCGAACGCGGCGCTGTACCTGGCCTCCGACGCCGCTTCGTACGTGAACGGCGTCACGCTGGTCGTCGACGGCGGCCTGTGGCTGCGATCGGCGCGCATCCTCGGCGAGGACTGAGCGCGTGCGTGAAAGGCCCGCATGGGCGACGGGCGTCTGCGCCGGCCTGTACGCCGCCGGCTGCCGCGATGCCGTGTACGTGCCCGACAACCAGCTGTCGCACGTGCTCGCCGAGATCGGCGAGCGCTATCGCGATGTCCGGCTGGCGCTCGCGACGCGCGAACGGGCGTCAGCGCCGGCCTGTACGCCGCCGGCTGCCGCGACGCCGTGTACGTGCCCGACAACCCGCTGTCGCACGTGCTCGCCGAGATCGGCGAGCGCTATCGCGACGTCCGGCTGGCGCTCGCGACGCGCGAAGAGGAAGCCGTTGGCATCGCTGCAGGTCTGTATCTCGGAGGCCGCAGGCCGGCGGTGCTGCTCCAGTCGAGCGGCCTCGGCAACGCGCTCAACGCCGTCACGTCGCTGGTCGTGCCGTATCAGATTCCGATGCTGATCGTCGTCAGCATGCGCGGCGACGTCGGCGAGTGGAATGCGGCGCAGGTGCCGATGGGCCGCGCCGTGCGGCCGATTCTCGATGCGATCGGAATCGCGCACGCGACGATCGAATCGCCGGCCGACGCCGAACGCATCGTCGCGCTCACGGCCGCGACGGCGTTCGGCACGCGCATGGCGGCCGCGTGCCTGGTGCCGCGGCGCATCACCAGCGCGCCGGCGCCATGACGCGTCTCGAGGCGACGCGCGTCGTCGTCAGCGCGGCGCGCGAGGCGACAATCGTCGCGAGCCTCGGGCATCCCGCCTACGATCTCTTCACCGCAGGCGATCGGCCGCAGAACTTCTACAC
>Ga0209474_10004731_pt1 | contig 11702 bp, 5 predicted proteins | sample GraSoiAngelo_145_FD_185902 | JGI IMG/M metagenome (GOLD analysis project Ga0209474, IMG submission 185902) | Grasslands soil microbial communities from the Angelo Coastal Reserve, California, USA - 14_1009_05_20cm (SPAdes) (version 2) | ecosystem: Environmental > Terrestrial > Soil > Grasslands ...
GCCGGGCGCGGCGGGCGCCGCGGCCGGCGCGGGTGCCGCGACCGAGGAGAAGACCGAGTTCGACGTCGTCCTGATGGCGGCGGGCGACAAGAAGATCCAGGTCATCAAGGTGGTGCGCGAGCTCACGGGGCTCGGGCTGAAGGAAGCCAAGGACCTCGTGGACGGCGCGCCGAAGCCGGTCAAGGAGAAGCTCACCAAGGCCGAGGCGGACGACATGAAGAAGAAGCTCGAGGAGCAGGGGGCCGCCGTCCAGGTCAAGTAGCCGTGCCCGCGGGCAGGTCAACGGCCACCGGCCGCCGGCCGGCAATTGGACGAAACCTCTAATCCTCAGGAGAAGCCATGGCAGGCACGATTCAGTGTGGGCGCCGCAGCCGTCGTGATTTCGGGAAGATCCCGTCCATCGTGGAGATCCCGAACCTCATCGAGGTGCAGAAGCGCTCCTACGAGACGTTTCTCCAGAAGGACGTCACGCCGGACCGCCGCGAGGAGATCGGGCTGCAGGCGGTGTTCAAGTCGGTGTTCCCCATCGCCGACTACAACGACAACGCGCTCCTGGAGTTCGACTCCTACCATTTCGGCGAGCCGAAGTACACGGTCGAGGAGTGCCACGATCGCGGCATGACGTTCGCGATTCCGCTGAAGGTCACCCTGCGGCTGGTCGTCTTCGATCATGATAAAGAGGCGAAGACTCGAACGATCCGGGAACAACGCGGTCAGGAAGTTTACCTCGGCGAACTTCCCCTCATGACGGACAAGGGCACGTTCATCATCAACGGGACCGAGCGGGTGGTGGTCAGCCAGCTGCAGCGCTCGGCCGGCGTGTTCTTCGACGACGACAAGGGCAAGACGCTGGCCTCCGGCAAGCCGCTGTACTCGGCGCGGGTCATCCCCTACCGCGGCTCCTGGGTCGAGTTCGACTTCGACGCCAACGACCTGCTGCACGTGCGGGTCGACCGCCGGCGGAAGATGTACGCCACCGCGTTCCTGCGCGCGTTCTACTTCCTGGAGAAGAGCGTGCTGGAGAAGAGCGCGCCCGCCAGTCCGCAGATCCTCTCCGACGAGGAGATCCTGGGGCAGTTCTACGAGGCCGAGGAAGTGCTGGGCTTCGAGGACGGCAACGCCTGGGTCAAGGTGCATGCGGAGGTGTCGGTCGGCGCCAAGGTCGCCGACGACGTCAAGCCGCCGCGCCACCGCGAGCCCATCGTCACCGCCGGCAAGGTGCTGAACGCCAAGCTGGTCGAGAAGCTCGTCGAGGCGGGCGTCGAGAAGATCCCGCTCCGCGCCGAGGCGCTGGTGGGCCGCCGCACGGCCACCCGCATCGTCGACACCGAGAGCGGCGAGGTGCTGGTTACCACCAACACCGAGATCACGTCGACCGTGCTGTCGCAGGTGATGAGCCGGCGCATCGCGCCGTTCAAGCTGCTGGTGGTGTCGGCCGGCAAGATCGACGCGTCGATCTACGAGACGCTGGCCCGCGACCACGTGAAGAATCCCGACGAGGCGCTGGTGGAGATCTACCGCAAGCTGCGGCCCGGCGATCCGCCCACCGTGGAGTCGGCCCGGGCGCTGTTCCGCGGCATGTTCATGGATGCCCGCCGCTACGACCTCGCCCGGGTGGGCCGCTTCATGATCCGCTGTCGATCAAGACGCTGCGCAGCGAGGACATCGTCGCGGTCATCCGGCACCTGCTGATGGTCAAGCTCGGCAGCAAGCCGACCGACGACATCGACCACCTCGGCAACCGCCGCGTGCGTTCGGTGGGAGAGTTGCTGGAGAACCAGTTCCGGGTCGGTCTGACCCGGATGGAGCGGGCCGTGAAGGAACGGATGTCCATCTCGGACATCACGAACCTCATGCCCCATGACCTGATCAATGCCAAGCCCGTCTCGGCCGTGGTCAAGGAATTCTTTGGCTCGTCTCAGCTCTCGCAGTTCATGGACCAGACGAACCCGCTGGCCGAGCTGACCCACAAGCGGCGGCTGTCGGCCCTGGGGCCGCGCGGCCTGAGCCGCGAGCGGGCGGGGTTCGAGGTGCGCGACGTGCACCCGACCCACTACGGCCGCATCTGTCCGATCGAAACGCCGGAAGGCCCCAACATCGGCCTCATCTCGTCGCTGTCGACGTACGCCCGCACCAACGAGTTCGGCTTCATCGAGACGCCGTACCGCAAGGTGGCCCAGGGCAAGGTCACCGACGAGATCATCTTCCTGACGGCGCTGGAGGAGGAGCGATTCGTCATCGCCCAGGCCAACGCCGAGATCGACCGCAACGGCCGGTTCATGCAGGAGCGCGTGTCGGCCCGCAAGGGCGGCGAGTTCCGGATGGTGCCGCCCGAAGAGCTCCACTTCATGGACGTGTCGCCCAAGCAGCTGGTGTCGGTGGCGGCCGCCCTCATTCCGTTCCTCGAGAACGACGACGCCAACCGCGCGTTGATGGGCTCCAACATGCAGCGCCAGGCGGTGCCCCTGCTGCAGCCCGAGGCGCCCCTGGTGGGGACGGGCATGGAGCACGTGGTGGCCCGCGACTCCGGCTCGGTGGTCGTGTCCAAGCGGCCGGGCGTCGTCGAGTACGTGTCGGCCGACCGGGTGGTGGTGCGGGCCGAGAGCCGGTCGAAGAAGACCGATCCGGTCCAGGACCTGCCGCTCGACATCTACAACCTGACCAAGTACCGGCGCTCCAACCAGAACACCTGCATCAACCAGAAGCCCATCGTGCGCAAGGGGCAGCGGGTGACCAACGGCGACGTGATCGCCGACGGGCCGGCCACCGATCAGGGCGAGCTGGCGCTGGGCCGCAACGTGCTGGTCGCCTTCATGCCGTGGGGCGGCTACAACTTCGAGGACGCGATCCTGGTCTCCGAGCGCCTGGTCAAGGACGACCGCTTCACCTCGATCCACATCGAGGAGTTCGAGGTCCAGGCCCGCGACACCAAGCTGGGCAAGGAAGAGGTCACGCGCGACATCCCCAACGTCTCGGAAGAGGCCCTGAAGGATCTCGATGACTCCGGCATCGTGCGCATCGGCGCCAAGGTCAAGGCCAGCGATATCCTGGTCGGCAAGATCACGCCGAAGGGGGAGACGCAGCTGACCCCCGAGGAGAAGCTGCTGCGCGCGATCTTCGGCGAGAAGGCCGGCGACGTGCGCGACACCTCGCTGACGGTGCCGCCGGGCATCGAGGGCACGGTGGTGGACGTGAAGGTCTTCTCCCGGCGCGGCGTCGACAAGGACGAGCGCGCCAAGTCCATCGAGGAGGAGGAGATCGGCCGCCTCGAGAAGGACTATCAGGACGAGATCGCCATGGTCGAGATGGAGCGCGACCAGAAGCTCAAGAACCTCCTGGTCGGCAAGACCTCGATCAACGAGCTGTTCGACCCGACCAACAAGGTCACCCGCGTCACCAAGAAGGGCGACCGTATCGAGCGGCCCGACCTGGACAATTTCTCCTGGAACGAGCTCAAGAAGGTGAAGGTCAAGGAGGACGACGGCCTCGCCCAGATGGTCAAGAAGATCGAGGAGCTGGCCGAGGAGCAGATCTCCATCTACGACTCGATGCTGGAGGAGCGCATCGGCCGCCTCCGCCGCGGCGACGACCTGCCGCCCGGCGTGATCAAGATGGTCAAGGTGTACGTCGCGGTGAAGCGCAAGCTTTCCGTCGGCGACAAGATGGCCGGCCGGCACGGCAACAAGGGCGTGGTGTCGAAGATCCTTCCCGAGGAAGATATGCCCTTCCTCCCGGATGGGACGCCGGTGGAGATCGTCCTCAATCCCCTCGGCGTGCCGTCCCGGATGAACGTCGGTCAGATCCTCGAGACCCACCTGGGCTGGGCGGCCCGGGCGCTGGGCCTGTGGGTGGCGAGCCCGGTGTTCGACGGCGCCACCGAGCAGGAGATCAAGGACCACCTGCGGCAGGCCGGCATGCCGACCTCCGGCAAGACGATGCTCTGCGACGGCCGGACCGGCAAGCCGTTTCACCAGGAGGTCACCGTCGGCCAGATCTACATCCTGAAGCTGGCCCACCTGGTGGACGACAAGATGCACGCCCGCTCGATCGGGCCCTACTCGCTGGTCACCCAGCAGCCGCTCGGCGGCAAGGCCCAGTTCGGCGGACAGCGGTTCGGCGAGATGGAGGTGTGGGCGCTGGAAGCCTACGGCGCCGCCCACACGCTGCAGGAGATGCTCACCGTCAAATCGGACGACGTGGAGGGCCGCAACCGGATCTACGAAGCCATCGTCAAGGGCGAAAACTTCCTCGAGCCGGGCACGCCGGAGTCGTTCAACGTGCTCGTGAAGGAGCTGCAGTCGCTCGCTCTCGACGTCGAACTGATCACCAAGGACGGGAAGAAGGCTTCCTAGGCCCTCTTGGACAAGGAGAAAGACTGAATGCTGACGGATCGGCCTTTCGGCAGCCTGATCAGAGAGGACAAGCCTACCAAGGACCTGTGGGGCATCCTCGATCGGCATGCGAAGCCCATCACGTTTGACGCGATCCGGATCAAGCTCGCGGCACCGCAGAAGATCCGCGACTGGTCGCACGGCGAGGTGAAGAAGCCGGAGACCATCAACTACCGGACGTTCAAGCCCGAGCGCGACGGCCTGTTCTGCGCGCGCATCTTCGGGCCGACGAAGGACTACGAGTGCGCCTGCGGCAAGTACAAGCGCATGAAGTTCGCCGGCGTCATCTGCGACAAGTGCGGCGTCGAGGTGACCCGGGCCCGCGTGCGGCGCGAGCGCATGGGCCACATCGAGCTGGCTTCGCCGGTCTCCCATGTGTGGTTCTTCAAGGGGCTGCCCAGCCGCATCGGCCAGCTCCTCGACATGTCGCTGCGAGAGCTGGAGAAGATCCTCTACTTCGAGGAGTACGTGGTCCTCGAGTCGAAGATCAACGGCGTGAAGAAGAAGGACTTGGTCGGCGTCGACAAGGCCCGCAAGCTCCAGGAGGAGCACGGCCCCGACGCCCTCAAGGTGGGCATGGGGGCCGAGGCCATCCGCGAGCTGCTGCGGGACATGGACCTCGACTCGCTGGCCCGCGACCTGCGCGCCCAGATGCTGGGGGAGACGTCCGTCCAGAAGCGCAAGAAGATCGTCAAGCGTCTCAAGGTCATCGAGGCGTTCCTGAAGTCCGGCAACCAGCCGGAGTGGATGATCCTCGAGGTCATCCCGGTGATTCCCCCCGAGCTCCGTCCGCTGGTGCCGCTCGATGGCGGTCGCTTCGCCACCTCCGATCTCAACGATCTCTACCGGCGGGTCATCAACCGGAACAACCGGCTGAAGCGGCTCATGGACCTCAAGGCGCCGGAGATCATCATCCGCAACGAGAAGCGGATGCTCCAGGAAGCCGTCGACGCGCTGTTCGACAACGGCCGGCGCGGCCGCGTGATCACCGGCCCGAACAACCGGCCCCTCAAGTCGCTCTCCGACACGCTCAAGGGCAAGCAGGGGCGGTTCCGGCAGAACCTGCTCGGCAAGCGGGTGGATTATTCGGGCCGCTCGGTCATCGTGGTCGGCCCCTACCTGAAGCTGCACCAGTGCGGGCTGCCCAAGAAGATGGCGCTGGAGCTGTTCAAGCCGTTCATCCTGCGCAAGCTGGAGGAGCGCGGCATCGCCTCGTCGATCAAGGCCGCCAAGAAGTTCGTGGAGAAGGAGCGGCCGGAGGTCTGGGACATCCTGGACGACGTCATCAAGGAGCACCCCGTGCTGCTGAACCGGGCGCCGACGCTCCACCGGCTCGGCATCCAGGCCTTCGAGCCCATCCTGGTCGAGGGCAAGGCCATCGAGATCCATCCACTGGTCTGCACGGCGTTCAATGCCGACTTCGACGGCGACCAGATGGCCGTGCACGTGCCGCTGTCGATGGAGGCCCAGCTCGAGGCCCAGGTGCTGATGCTGTCGGCCAACAACATCCTGTCGCCGTCCAACGGCGCCCCGATCGCGGTGCCGACGCAGGACATGGTCCTCGGCATCTACTACCTGACCAAGGAGCGCCTCTCCACGCCGCAGCACCCCGTGCGCGGCGAGGGGCGGCTGTTCGCCGACCCCGAGGAGGTCCGCATCGCCTACGACAACGAGGACATCGACCTGCAGGCCCGCATCCGCCTGCGCTGGCGCGGCGAGATCCTCGAGACCACGGTGGGCCGCACGCTCTTCAACGAGATCGTGCCGGAGCCGCTGCGCTTCCTGAATCAGGAGCTGAAGAAGAAGGAGGTCACCTCCCTCGTCGCCCGCTGCATGAACCAGCTCGGCAACGAGTCGACCGTCCACTTCCTGGACGAGCTGAAGGACCTCGGGTTCCGCTACGCGACCCTGTCCGGGCTCTCGATCGGCATCGACGACATGCACATCCCGTCGTTGAAGGAGCAGCTGATCGGCAACGCCCGCGGCCAGGTCAACGAGGTCGAGACGCAGTACCAGGACGGCGTCATCACCAACGGTGAGCGCTACAACAAGGTCGTCGACATCTGGGCCCACGTCACCGAGCAGATCGCCGACCAGATGTTCAAGGAGCTGGAGGAGGGTGAGCAGGGCGGCGAGTTCAACCCCATCTTCATGATGGCCGACTCCGGCGCCCGGGGCTCCAAGCAGCAGATCCGCCAGCTGGCCGGCATGCGCGGTCTCATGGCCAAGCCCTCGGGCGAGATCATCGAGACGCCGATCACGTCGAACTTCCGTGAAGGCCTGACCGTGCTGGAGTACTTCACCTCGACCCACGGCGCCCGCAAGGGCCTGGCCGACACCGCGCTGAAGACCGCCGACTCCGGCTACCTCACGCGGCGGCTAGTCGACGTGGCCCAGGACGTGATCGTCAGCGAGTACGACTGCGGCACCGTGAAGTACATCGAGGCCAACCCTCTCGTCGAGGGCGGCGACATCATCCAGTCGCTCCGCGACCGCATCCTCGGCCGGGTCACCGCCGAGGACGTGCGGGACCCGCTCTCGGGCGAGATCATGGTCCAGTCCAACACCGAGATCACCGAGGAGCTGGCGCAGAAGATCGAGGACTCCGGCCTGGAGCGGGTGCGCATCCGCTCCACGCTGACCTGCGACACCAAGCGCGGTATCTGCGTGCTGTGCTACGGCCGCAACCTCGGCTCCGGCCGCCTGGCCGAGCTGGGCGAGGCGGTCGGCATCATCGCCGCCCAGTCCATCGGCGAGCCGGGGACCCAGCTCACGATGCGGACGTTCCACATCGGCGGGACGGCCAGCCGCGTCGTCGAGGCCTCCAAGCACGAGGCCAAGAGCGCGGGGCTGGTGAAGTTCCACAACCTCCGCACCGTCGTCAACCGCGACGGCGACCTGGTGGCCACCAACCGCAACGGCGAGATCGCGGTGGCCGACGAGCGCGGTCGCGAGCGCGAGCGCTACCCGGTCGTGTACGGGGCCAAGATCAAGGTCAAGGCCGAGCAGAAGATCAAGGCCCGCACCGTGCTGGTCGAGTGGGATCCGTTCACCAACCCGATCCTCACCGAGTTCACCGGCAAGGTGCAGTACCAGGACATCGTGGAAGGCGTGACCGTGCGGGAGGAGTTCGACGAGGTCACCGGCCTCGCCCGCAAGGTCATCATCGAGGACGCCGAGGGCCGGCTGCAGCCGGGCGTCATCATCTACGGCGCCCATTCCGAGGGGGCCGGCCCGGCGACCGGCTCCGAGCGCCACCGGTACCCGCTGCCGGTGGGCGCCAACCTGTCGGTGGCCGACGGCGCCGACGTCTTCGCGGCCGACATCATCGCCAAGATCCCGCGCGAGACGACCAAGACCAAGGACATCACCGGCGGTCTGCCGCGGGTGGCCGAGCTGTTCGAGGCGCGCAAGCCCAAGGAGCAGGCCGTCATCACCGAGATCGACGGCCGCGTCGAGATGGGCGGCTTCGTCAAGGGCATGCGGAAGATCATCATCCGCGCGGACAACGGAGAAACCAAGGAGTACCTGATCCCGCGCGGCAAGCACATCAGCGTTCACGAGGGCGACCGGGTCAAGGCCGGCGAGGCCCTGATGGACGGCTCGCCGAACCCGCACGACTACCTGGCGGTCCTCGGCGATCGCGAGCTGCAGCGCTACCTGGTCAACGAGGTCCAGGAGGTCTACCGGCTGCAGGGCGTGACGATCAACGACAAGCACATCGAGATCATCGTCCGCCAGATGCTGCGTCGCGTGCGCATCGAAGAGGTGGGCGACACCGAGTTCGTGGTGGGCGAGCTGGTCGACAAGTTCGTCTTCCAGGAGGAGAACGAGCGGGTGCTGAGCCAGGGCAAGCGTCCGGCCACCGCCAAGCCCGTGCTGCTCGGCATCACCAAGGCGTCGCTGTCGACCGACAGCTTCATCTCGGCGGCCTCCTTCCAGGAGACCACCCGGGTGCTGACCGAGGCGGCCATCTCCGGCAAGACCGATGAGCTGCGCGGTCTGAAGGAGAACGTGATCGTCGGCCGGCTGATCCCGGCCGGGACCGGTCTCAACAACTACACGCGGGTCGAGGTGCTGACGCCCGGCGGCGAGGCCGTGAAGCCGCTCGACAGCATCATGACCTTCGAGACACCGCCGCCGGCCGATCCCGATGGAGAGGGCAATGTCGCGGCGGCGGGATAGTAGGCACGGTGTACGAGGAGCGCCCCGGCTTTGCCGGGGCGCTTCCGAGCCGTTGGGGGGTTGGGGGCCCGATCGAGGCCCCCATGTCGAACAACCGGCCAGTTCGGGGCCCCTACGTGAATTGACAAGCCCCGGGCCCTCGGTTATAAAGTGAGAGTTTTGTCGCCGTTCCCGGAGATGGAGACCTATGCCGACCATTAACCAGCTCGTCCGCCAGGGTCGTGAAGCGGTGCGCAAGAAGTCCAAGACGCCCGCGATGCAGGCGTGTCCCCAGAAGCGGGGCGTCTGCATCCGCGTCTACACCACGACCCCCAAGAAGCCGAACTCGGCGCTCCGAAAGGTGGCCCGCGTGCGGCTGACGAACGGGCAGGAGGTCACCTCCTACATCCCCGGTGTCGGCCACAACTTGCAGGAGCACTCCATCGTGATGATCCGCGGCGGCCGCGTGAAGGATCTGCCGGGCATCCGGTATCACATCATCCGGGGCTCGCTCGACACCGCCGGCGTGACCGGACGCAAGCAGAGCCGCTCGAAGTACGGGGCCAAGGCCCCCAAGGGCGGGGCCTAGACCATGCGCCGGGCGGGGGCTGCGAAGCGCGAGGTGCTGCCGGATCCGAAGTACGGCAGCCGGCTGGTCGCGAAGTTCGTCAACATCATGATGATCCGCGGCAAGAAGTCCACCGCGGAGCGGATCATGTACGACGCCATGACGGCCGTCGAGGACCGGAGCAAGCAGGAAGCGCTGAAGATGTTCAAGACCGCCATCGACAACGTCAAGCCGGCCGTCGAGGTGAAGTCGCGCCGGGTCGGCGGCTCGACGTACCAGGTGCCAGTCGAGGTGCGCCCCGACCGCCGCACGTCGCTGGCCATGCGGTGGGTCATCGGCGCCGCCCGCCGCCGGGCCGAGCGCAGCATGGCCGACAAGCTGGCGGCGGAGCTGCTCGACGCCGCCAACAACCGGGGTCTGGCGGTGAAGAAGCGAGAGGACACGCACAAGATGGCGGAGGCCAACAAGGCGTTCGCGCATTACCGCTGGTAGCGAAAGATCACCCGACGAGGGGGGCGCAGTCCTGACCCCCCTCGTGGCATCTACGGCACAGAAAGCAGAGGACGGACGTGGAGCGGCAGTACTCGCTGGAGAAGACGCGCAACATCGGCATCATGGCCCACATCGATGCGGGCAAGACGACGACGACCGAGCGCGTCCTGTACTACACCGGGCGGTCCTACAAGATCGGCGAGGTCCACGAAGGGACCGCGACGATGGACTGGATGGTGCAGGAGCAGGAGCGGGGCATCACCATCACGTCGGCCGCCACCACCTGCTTCTGGCGCGACTGCCGCATCAACATCATCGACACGCCCGGCCACGTCGACTTCACGGTGGAGGTCGAGCGCTCGCTCCGCGTGCTCGACGGCGCGGTGGCGATCCTGGATGCGGTGTCGGGCGTGGAGCCGCAGACGGAGACGGTCTGGCGCCAGGCCGACAAGTACCAGGTGCCCCGCATCGTCTACGTCAACAAGATGGACCGCGTCGGCGCCGACTTCTTCCGCTGCCTCGAGATGCTGCGCAGCCGCCTGGGCGCCCATCCGGTGGCCATCCAGCTGCCGATCGGGCGCGAGGACCAGTTCAAGGGCCTGGTCGATCTCATCGGCCAGGTGGCGCTGATCTGGGACGAGGGCGACGAGACGCTCGGCAAGGAGTACAAGACCGTCGAGATCCCGGCCGACCTGCGTGAGCAGGTGAAGGAATACCGGGAGAAGATGATCGAGGGCCTGGCCGAGGTGGACGAGCACCTCATGGAAAAGTACGTGCACGGCGAGCCGATCACCGCCGAGGAGCTCAAGGCGGCCGTCCGCAAGGGCACCATCGCCATGACGCTCTTCCCGGTGCTGTGCGGCGCCTCGTTCAAGAACAAGGGCGTGCAGCCGCTCCTCGATGCCGTGATCGACTGCCTGCCCTCGCCCCTCGACATTCCGCCGGTGACGGGCATCAATCCGGAGACCGGCGCCACCGAGGAGCGCAAGGCCTCCGACGAGGCGCCCTTCGCCGCGCTGGCGTTCAAGATCATGAACGACCAGCACGTCGGTCAGCTGGTGTTCCTGCGCGTGTACTCCGGCACGCTGGAGGCCGGCTCCGGCGTCTACAACTCGACCAAGGACAAGAAGGAGCGCGTGGGCCGCCTGCTGCGGATGCACGCCAACAAGAAGGAAGAGGTCGCGTCGATCGCCGCCGGCGACATCGCGGCCGCCATCGGCCTCAAGGTGACGACGACCGGCGATACGCTGTGCGATCCCGACAGGCCGATCGTGCTCGAGTCGATGACGTTTCCGGAGCCGGTCATCGCGGTGGCCATCGAGCCCAAGACGCGTGCCGACGAGGAGAAGCTGGGCGCCGCGCTCGCCCGGCTGGCCCTGGAAGACCCGACGTTTCGCGTGACGAGCGAAGAAGAGACCGCGCAGACGCTGATCCACGGCATGGGCGAGCTGCACCTCGAGATCATCGTCGACCGCCTGCTCCGCGAGTTCCGGGTGGAGGCCAACGTCGGCAAGCCGCAAGTCGCCTTCCGCGAGACCATCCGCCGCAAGGGCGAGGCCCAGGGCCGGTACGTGCGGCAGACGGGCGGCCGCGGCCAGTACGGCGACGTCTACATCGAGGTCGAGCCCAACGAGCCGGGCGGCGGCTTCGTGTTCGAGAACAAGATCGTGGGCGGCTCGGTGCCGCGTGAATACGTGCCGGCCGTCGAGAAGGGCATCAAGGAAGCGATGGAGACCGGCGTGCTGGCCGGCTACCCGATGGTGGACCTCAAGGCCTACCTGACGGACGGCTCCTACCACGAGGTCGACTCCAACGAGATGGCCTTCAAGATCGCCGGATCGATGGGGTTCAAGGAAGCCTGCCGGAAGGCCAAGCCGGTGCTGCTGGAGCCGGTGATGGACGTCGAGGTGGTGACGCCCGAGGAGTACATGGGCGCCATCGTCGGCGACCTCAACAGCCGACGGGGCCGCATCGTCTCCATGGAGGCGCGCGGGACCTCGCAGGTCATCCGCGCCAACGTGCCGCTGGCGACGATGTTCGGCTACGCGACCGAGATGCGCTCGATGACCCAAGGGCGGGCGACCTAC
>Ga0209474_10004732_pt1 | contig 11701 bp, 12 predicted proteins | sample GraSoiAngelo_145_FD_185902 | JGI IMG/M metagenome (GOLD analysis project Ga0209474, IMG submission 185902) | Grasslands soil microbial communities from the Angelo Coastal Reserve, California, USA - 14_1009_05_20cm (SPAdes) (version 2) | ecosystem: Environmental > Terrestrial > Soil > Grasslands...
TCCATTTTGATCCGCTCCAAGTAATTCGCCAGAAGGCGAGGCCAAACGTCAACACGGCAATCGTCGCAAAAAGTTCAAATTTCCAGTACTCGCCAGATTTATAGGCACGCCAACCAGAGATGGCGAAAAGGACTAATATAATTGGAAGCCAGAGACCGAAGTTGACGAGCCAAAACTCCATCCACGAGCCGCGTCCCATATCGTGATCATGGAGCACCCAGCCAGGGTCCCATTGGATCATGGAACCGGCGTGAAAATTATCGCTTACCAGCCAGCCGAAGAAAAAGGCGGGCAGCAGGGCCGCTCCGATCAGTGTTGCAATGTGTTTGCGAACTGCAGAGTCGCCACAGACAAACAAGCAGGCGAGCACAGCCGAAAGCGCGATAAACGTGTGCACGTGGAACAACGGCATTGAAGCATACAACGAGAGCTCCACCCAAAACGGCAGGGGGCTGTACCCGCGGGGGTTGACCGCGGTGGAGCCGCCAGGGGCAGCGACCCCGGCTTCAGAACTTTGGCGGAAAAATTTTTCGCGCCAATACCACAGCAGAAGCAGGCCCGCCGGAATTGCGTAAAGCAAGCCGCGTTGCGTCACAAACATAGTTAGCGCAATGCTCTTCCACGCAATGGTTTTCGCCCCCTGATAATCCAGAAGCTTTAGCGTCTTAAAAAACTGGAGACCTGCGAGTCCGCCGTTGAATAGGAAACCGGCAATTCCGAATGTGCCGCCCCAACGATAAAATGCATAGAACGTCGCGAGAGACGCAGCTAATCCAGTCCAAACCAACCCCCGGATTAGATCGACGCGTGCCAAACAGAGTAGAGCATTGAACAAATCGATTCCCGCTGGGTACCTTAGCTTACCAAAAACATAGATCGGACTATCCGGCCACAACGGGACACCGTTCGCGAAATTTCTTATCAGTGTGATGTGCAGGGAAAGATCGCCCAAGTTATAAGGCGACTGAATTTTCAATTCGTTTCCATCGATATAGAGAAGCCAGCAAAACGAACGCACCGCGAATATGGCGAAGCATATTGCGATCGCCCATAACCAAATATGGCGATAGCGCCAGAGCGGTGATGAAATCCGCTCCTGTGCTTCGGGCTCCGCAGGTTGTAGGGCAAGCGGTTCGCTTGCCGATCGAGCGAGGCCGGGCAATCTACCATCCCTACAATCCGATTTAATAGAATCAAACGTTCCAAGATAAGCCGCCACAGCGAACGCAGCACCGGATATCAACGCGAGAAGCGCGCTCAATTTATTGAGGCCATTCCCTGCTATTCCCAAAAGCAGCCCGCAAACAGCCGACAAATTGATAAAAGTCAGGCCAGCCGAAAGCCATTTCATCGAAATGAGCGATGGCTAGCCTGACCCTTTGCCTACAAAGTCCGGCGATCGGTTCGGGAAGAACTTTTTAAAGACTTTGGCGCTCAGATAAAGCTTCGACGGGTCCTGATAATTTCGAATCGTGAGTGGTTCGGTGTAATAAGTATTTCGCAGCTTCGATTCGACCTCCTTAATTTTGTCTTCCTGGACGAGGAGGAAATCGGCGTCGAGGTTTTGCGGCAGGTTGCCGTGCTCGTAATAGCCGACATTTGGAAAATCACCCAGAATCCATGGAAGTGGATAAACGCTGGACCGAATCAAATGCCCGGTCAGTTGATGGTAGGCCGGATTTTGTCTTGCCAATTGCAGCAGCGGCTTGGTCAGTTTAAAGATGTCATTGTAAGTCTGCACATAGACGTACGGCTCGGTATCTGTTGTGCAGTGGAAATAGTTCAGCCAAACCGCCGATCCTAGCGAAATGCAAAGTGGGACCGCGAGCATCGCGTAGAGTGCCCTCTGATATCTCAGCACAATCAACAAAATCGCCACGCCCAATATCAGTGCGAGCAACCAGGTGTAGTCAGAATTTATCCATACGGTCTGCCAGATGGTCCAAGCCAAGACCACACACAGTAGCGCTGCGCTTGCTGCGTACGTTTCCAGCGAGTATTTGAGCGGAACCAGCGTGAGCGCCGCGCCGAAAACAAACAAAAATGGCCACGCAAGACTGATGATGCACCACGGCGTCTTATAGTTCACATAGCTGTACGCGATCAGTGTGCCGATTCCGTAGATGGCAAGGTAACGCAGATTGAAATTTTTGAAGCTCTGGCAGAACAAGCAAAGCAAAATGCCGGCGAGCGCAGGCAGTTCATAACCAAGGTAATCGGCTCGTCCTTTTTCAAAAGAGGGCGCCATTAGTTTCAGCCAATAATACCAGGGTTTTTCGTGGCCGTGGCCTTGCTCGCCCGTGGCAAACCAAGGTTTGTATGCCTGCCAAATTCCTTTCACGCCGCTCCAATGAAAGAAGGTTCCAGAGTAAAAGAAGACGATTGCAGCGATAGCAACTCCGATGACTATGGCAAGATCGACATACGTCCACGTTTGCTTGGCCGGCTTCGCGTCGGGAAGGGGATTGAGCGCGTTCGAGACCATTAACGCCGGAATGGCAAGCGCCCCGCAGATAAGGTGGATGATGTAGGTTTCCTTACTCAGAATCATGCCGGCTACACCCATACCGGCACACCAGAGGTAATTCGGAGTTCCAAACTTCCAGAGACCGAGTAGGCCAAGAATGAACATCATCGAGAACAGCACCAGCCATACTTCGTGGATCGAGTAGCGTCCGTAAAAAATGAAGCCGGGAGAAACGGCCATGGCCAGCGCGGCAATTCGACTTACAGTTCGGCCAAATAGCGGCTCGAACTTAAAGCAAAGCCATACGCAGCCGATGCTCACCAACACAACCGGGAGTCGTAGCGCCCACACATTCCGGCCAAATAGGGCTTCTGAGACCAGCAACACGTAAAAGTGCAGTGGGCCGTGGTAATTCGTCGGATCATATTTGTAGAACCCGTTCTTCATCACTTGGTCGACGAACCAACCGTTGATCCCTTCGTCGAAATGCGGCGGCTTGATCCCGAGCCAAAAAAAACGGAGGAAAACAGCGAGTCCGATGATGATCCACGGCGTCCAGCCTGCTGCTGCAAACCGCGTACGCCAAGTTTCCGGTTGATAGCGAAGCCCTGCGGCTGAAGGAGAGGAATCCGCTAGCGCGATCTCGTCGTTTTTGGCTTCAGTTTTCAAAATCTCTCGCACGACGGCCACAAAGGTCACAACGGGGACGGCAAAGCAATACTTGGAAGTTGTTCCTCTTGGAGCTGTCCGTTGATAATTCGTTTAATTCCATTCTTCAAATGCGCTTGGCCGAAGTTGATGAGCAGTCCGAGCTTGAGTCCGCTCAATCGCAGCTGGGTCAGAAGTTGTTTGGCATGTACAGCGGACAGCGCTTCGAGCGATTTAAGCTCGACGATAACTTTTCCATCCACCACCAAGTCCGGCCGAAACGCTTCATCGAATCGGATGCCATCGTAAACGATGGACATCGGTTTTTGTCGCTCGACTGTTAAGCCTTTCTTTCGCAGTTCGTAAGCTAACAGGACTTCGTAAACCGATTCGAACAGCCGCGGACCAAGTTTCGAGTGAAGCAGAAATGCCGCATCCAATATATGTTTGGAAATCTCATTCTCACTCATTCGTTGTGACCTTTGTGGACTTTGTGTGAAGCCTCAATGGGTGCCCTTTATTTTCCTGCGTGTCTTTTGTGTGATGCTTGACGCCTGCCGTGCCGCTGCTATCTGGCGCTGTGCGCATATTGGTCACCGGTGGCTGCGGCTTCATCGGGAGCAACTTCATTCGGTATATTTTGCAGCATTACAAGCCGGCGTACGTGACCAACGTCGACGTCCTAACTTACGCTGGCAATCTCGCCAATCTTGACGGCCTGGTCGAAGAGCATGGCGAACGCTATGAATTTTTCAAAGCCGACATCGCCAGCGCTGACCAAATGGACGCGCTTATGACTGAGCATCAATTTTACTCGGTCATTAATTTTGCGGCTGAGTCGCACGTCGATCGCAGCATCAATTCGCCGCTGAATTTCATTCACACCAACGTTGTCGGCACGAGCGTGCTGCTCGATTGTGCCCGGCGCCACGGGGTGCAGCGCTTTGTCCAAATCTCGACAGATGAAGTGTACGGTTCGCTGGGCACCACAGGCAAATTCAACGAGCAATCGCCCCTCGATCCAAGCTCGCCTTATTCGGCCAGCAAAGCCGGTGCCGATCTGCTGGTGCTCGCCTCCTACAAGACTTACGGCCAGGAAGTGCTCGTGACGCGTTGCTCGAACAATTACGGCCCATACCAATTTCCGGAAAAACTAATTCCGCTAATGATCATTAAGGCGCTTCGTGACGAGCCGCTCCCGGTTTACGGCGATGGCCTGAATGTGCGCGACTGGATCCATGTGACCGATCATTGCGCCGCAATTGTGGCCGCGCTGTTCGAAGGTGAAGCAGGATCGATCTACAACTTTGGCGGCGACAGCGAGATGGCGAACATCAATCTGGTAAAAATCATTCTCGATAAACTTGGCAAACCGGAGAGCTTGATCTCGTTTGTGACCGACCGGCTGGGACACGACCGCCGATACGCCATCGATTCCTCGTTTGCGCAACAGAAATTAAACTGGAAGCCACGTCGCAGTTTCAAAGAAGGTATCGAGGAAACCATTCAATGGTACATCGACAATCCATCCTGGTGGCAGCCATTGCTCGAGCGGACAGGGCGGTATTAAAACTGTAGCCGCCTCGTCCGGCCGAGGCGATTCTTTCAATGCCTTCAAGCACGAATTCGGTGGAGCCGAGTCTCGAAAATGCTTTTCGGTAGTTAACGTTTTCCGCAAGCGAAGCTCGGGACATCAGGGCGACCCTTGTGCACTCCGTGAATGAAAAGTCCTTGTCGCGACCTTGTGATCAGAGAACCAGTTTCTTGAGCGCACCTGGGGCCGGACATCGACGGTCCAAGAAAAATCTTCGTTGAATTGTGACCTCGCAGAGGCCATATTGTGGCCATGAAATCTGTAAGTGTCGCCACATTAAAGAATAATTTGAGCCGGTATCTCGCAACCGTGAAAAAAGGCCAGGAGCTCGTTATCACGTCGCATCGACACCCGGTGGCGCGGCTCTCACCCATGGAAAAAGCGCCACAAGACTTGAAGATCATTCCGGCAAAGAAACCCGTCTCGTCGCTCAGGAAAATCAAAGGCGTTAAACTGGACGTCGACCTTGTGGCTGAGCTTTTGGCGGACAGGCGGCGACGGTGAACGTATATCTCGACTCTTCAGTCGTGCTGCGAAGATTGCAACGGGAACGTGCTGCGGTGGGCCGCTGGGCGCAGTGGGAACATGCCTATAGCAGTGAGTTGCTTCGCGTCGAAGTGCTGCGCAGCATCGATCGTAATCGACTAAAAGGTGCTCTCACTGATGAGGACGTGGCGAAGCTTGTTACCAACGCGCATGCGATTTTTAATGCGATCGAATTCATAGCGCTGAGTCAATCGATTTTAAACAGAGCATCGCAGTCCTTTTTGACGCCGCTCGGTACTTTGGACGCCCTGCACCTCGCGACCGCAATAGGCCTCGCCGAGGTCGGGGCAATTGAACTGACATTTCTCACACATGACACCGAGCTGGCGATCGCCGCACGAACTATGAATTTCAACGTCGAGGGCGCGTGAGCCGCCATCGATGGGACCAGCGAGATGAAAATTGTCGTCATTGGATCCGGCGCTCATGCGCGAATATCAAAACAAGTTCGCGGTCACCGGCTTTAATCACGCGCAGCTTGATCTATCGAATTTCGATCACATTCGCGAGAAGCTTTGCGGGGCGAATTTTGATGCTCTGATCAATACGGCGGCGTTTACCAATGTTGATCTTTGCGAAACACGCCGCGAACAGGCTTTCCGCGTCAATGCAGAGGCGCCGCGTCTCCTTGCCGAGATTTGCCACGACAGGAACGCGAAGCTGATTCACTTCAGCACCGATTACGTTTTCGATGGTGAGAAACGCGAACCGTACGCCGAAGAGGATGAAGCAAAACCGATTAGCGTTTACGGTGAATCGAAACTCGCGGGCGAAAAAAATGTGCTGGCCGTGCAAGACGGGCATCTCGTCGTCCGCGTTTCCTGGGTATTTGGACCGGACCGGTCGAGTTTCATCGATACGATGATCAAGCGGGCGCGGGAAAATGAAGCAGTCGATGCGATCGCGGACAAATTTTCCACGCCAACCTACACGCTGGATATTGCCGAAATGCTCCCGCGCTTTTTCAACGTCAACGTTGAAGGCGGCATCCTGCATTTTGCTAATGCTGGCGAATGCAGTTGGCAGGAATATGGGCAGTTTGCGCTCGATTGCTGTCGGCGACTTGGTGTAGCCCTGAAAGCGAAAACGGTCGGGGCAGCAAAATTGAAAGACATGAGTCAGTGGGTCGCGCGGCGTCCGGTTTATTCGGTCCTTTCCAGCGCTAGATATACGAAGTTGTCGGGCAGTCCACCCCGCGCTTGGCGGGATGCGGCGGCTGATTATATTAGGCGCTTCTATTCATCAAAATGAGAACGGGTATCCTTATTTCCACATTGTCGATCTTTGTTTGTGCAGCGGCGCAGGCTGAATTGAAATGGGAACAGACGACCATCGAACTGCATCCGACGCCCGGGGATGAAAAGGCGGTGGGTCATTTCAAATATCAGAACACGGGCAATAAATCTGTTCGATTTACATCTGTGCGCACATCCTGCGGTTGCACCGTTGCGCAAACGCAGAAGGAAGAAGTTGCGCCCGGAGGAAACGGAGAGATTACGGCTACGTTCAGCATCGGCGATCGCACGGGGACGCAACTGAAGACGGTGACGGTTGAAACTGACGATCCCGCGAATGCGAGGACAGTCCTCACTTTGAAAGCAGTAATTCCGCAGGATCTCCAGGTTGCTCCTACGTTCGTGTTTTGGCAACAAGGTGAGGCGCCTAAACCGAAGATAATCGAGGTGACCGCAGAGAAGGATTATCCCGTGAAACATTTGAAGGTTACCTCATCGAGTCCGGATTTTGAGCCAAAGGTTCAGGAGACCGGCGCGGGCCAATTCAAAATCAGCATCCAACCAAAGGAAACGAACAGGCCTGTCGCTGCGATCTTGACGATTCAACCAGACGATTCGCCGAAAAAATTTCAGGCTACGGCGCGCGTGGTCACTGCGCCCGCTCACTAAATGGTGAAGGCATCTTTGCACCAAGCGCTGATTCTCGCGGCGCTTGCGCTGGTTCCCGGGCTCGTACAAGCGATCCATTTTCGAGACAAAATTTCTTGGAGATCCGCTGTTCCAGCGTCTGAAATGGTCACCATGGAGCAGGCGCGCGTGTGGGGTGAGAGTGTGATCTGGGTCGACGCGCGGCCGGACGACGAATTCGCGCGCGATCATGTCCCTGGGGCTTTCTCATTAAACGAAGATCGTTGGAACGCGTTGCTCCCGCAGTTCCTGACAGTATGGTCGCCGGAGAAAAAGGTGGTGGTTTACTGCAGCAGTCTGAGCTGCAATACGGCTCGCGAAGTCGCTCGCCGCTTGCGCGATGAGGCACAACTCAGAAACGTTTTCGTGCTTAAAGGTGGCTGGGAAGGGTGGCTGAAGAAGAACAGATGAAGCAGACGCCGAACGCTCAACGCCCAACGCCGAACGTCGAACTCTCAGCAGAGCGCGCCACATCAAACATTGAACTCGTCACAGGACGAGTCCGTCCAAATGGCGGACATCGAAGATCAAACGTCCTTTGGCGCATCGTCGATCTTATCGTCGGCGGAATTTTCATTTATGCCGGCGTACTCAAAATGCTCAACCCGGTTCGCTTCGCCAGCGACATCGATAATTACAAAATTCTTCCTTGGACGATTGCGATCGCGATCGCGTTTTATCTGCCCTGGCTGGAAATTTTCTGTGGCGTCGCGTTGGTCCTCCGATTCCTCTATCGCGGTGCATTGTCGATCTTGACCGCGCTGATCTTGGTCTTCATTATCGCAACCGTCGCCGCCCGAGTCCGCGGCCTCGATATCACTTGCGGCTGTTTCGGCCACGCCAGCCAACACTGGAGTTTCCCCGCTCACATGGCGACCGATCTCGCCATTCTCGCCGGGCTGCTCGCACTTTTGGCCTACGAGCATACACGACCAAACCGAGCTTCCGAGAAACACGCTTAAGCACTGGTTTCGTTGTCGTAAATTTCTGGCGGCTGTAGGACGTAAGCCACGCTAGATCGGGTTGATGCAATTTCGCGGTTTGTGAAAGCCGCGCTCACGGAAGGAAATCGCAACACAACTTCAGCTTTCTTGGCGGCCGGCTGGACGAAAGCTGTTGCTGACAACCACAGATCTCGAATGTTTAGCAGACAGATGGCTGGAAACTCGTGCAGCATCGGCAAAACCAAGTCGCATGAGGTCAGGAAATTTTTTGCGATCGCCCTGCCACTCTTACTGCTCGCGGCCCCCTCATTATGGCTCATGGCGGTTGTACCACCGCTCTGGCGCGATGCGGACGCATACGTCCAAACAGTTTTCCCGCCGGGCGCATCCACGATCTTGTCGCACGGCCCGTTATATTGCACGCTGAGTCGGCTGCCGCTTTGGTTCGGTTATCTAATTAGCGGAGCAGGCCCGGCGGTTTCGCTCGGTCATTTTATCAAGCACACGCAGCTCACGGACACCGGGGTGTTTGCACTCCTGTTCCTACAACACGTCGGTCTGTGGTGTGCCGCGCTCTATTTTATCAATGGGGTCACAGCAGACTTGTGGGCGCGCTTGCTTCTCGCGATTTTTTTTGCGAGCCAGCCTCTGTTCTACAGCTTTGCGCATTGCGTTGGCTCAGAAACGCTGAGCATGATCATCGCTGTGTTTCTGGCTGGGGCCGGTCTGCGCATCGTCCTTCGCTATCCGGCCATTAAGATGCGTGACTGGATTCTGTTCGGTGCGTTGCTTTGCAGCGGCATTTTGACGCGCCATATTAACTGCGTTCTCGCTGCACTTTTGCCGATCACCATATTCCTGGTTGCCCTCGGGGATTCCTTGCGCTCCTTGCTAGTGCAGCAGCCCCCAAGTTCCACCGACCGTTTCCACTTTGCTAAGCTGGGGGCTATATGGATTACCTCGATTGTGACGGGACTGACCGCGCTAATTTTGGCCACGAGCGTTACGCATTTGCTCTGCTGGCGTGCCCACATCCACTGGCGATCAACGTTCGGCTATACCTTTGTCTGGCGCCTTAATTTTCTCCAGCGGGTGCCGCCGGCCTCGCGCGACGGATTCATCAGCGTCGCAGCATCGCGCTGCCAACTACCGGAAACCCGACAGCTGCTCGCGATGCTAGCAGACTGGTTCCAACGAAACGGGCCTTGGGATCCGGCACAGTTTGTCAGGGAAGCGCGAAGCAGTCTCTTCGGCTCAGCTGGCAAATTTCAGGATGAAAAATTCCATCGTTCCCTGAACGAGATGGCACTCGCGCTTCTTTGCCCACCGAGCGCGGCGCTCCGATCTGCCGCGCTGGACGATTTTATTTATGCGACCCAGCTGCGCGAAGCCGATGTCGCGCAATATCTTTTTGTCACGACGGATTATTTTTTCACTCACCGTAGCGGCATGCCCCAATTAGCCCAGTTGAAAACCTTTCGCGAACCGCACAGCGAACTTACCGAGGCGGCGAAGCAGTGCTTCTTTCAATGGTGGAACCCGCTTTCCCTTCGAGCATGGAGCGTTATCGCCTCGCTCGTCCTGTTGGTGGCCGTCGTAATCAATATCAAATTCCAAACTGGAAGCGGACAGGTAATCATGTATGCGGCGACTCTCATGGTTTTCGGGATGATCATGGTGCTCTTGAATTGTTTCCTCGCGGGAATTCAGCCGCGGTTTACTTTGCCAATGATGGAGTTTTTATTCCTTTCAATAATGATTCTCTTCGCTCTGATTTTCCGTGGATGCATCAGCGCTTGGCATAGGCAGGCTTCCCAAAACGTCGTATAAAAGGCGTTGGTATTTGCTGCACGACGGGCGCAAAGCGTCGGGATGCGACGTGGTTTTAAGACGCGGTGCTGGTTTGCAGAAACCAGAGCCCGGGCTCGGATGCAAACAAGCGACTGATAAATGCTGCGAGTTTAGCTCTGTGTGACAGCCGACGTTCTCCGAATCATCACTACTGTGGTCTAAGGCGGTGGAAGACGAAGCAGTGAGATTCTGCGAAAACAGCGTTTGCAATGCGGACGCATGGCAGCTGCCGTAACAAAATCTCACCTAAAGGAATCTTCACTCGTTTTCCCGGCTTTTGTTGATTGCCCTACAATTTGACGCGCAGAGTCCAGTCGGTCCGCGAATATTCGATGAAATGTGATTAGGAAACTCAAATCAGGCAAGTATCGGCTGTATTCCCGGAAGAAAAATCCCAAGACGGGAAAACGAAGCAATCTGGGCACATTCAAGACAAAAGCTGCGGCGAAAAAGCACGAGAAAGCCGTACAATATTTTAAGCGGCGTTGACTCATTTTGCCGAGGCGATAAAATAGACATGGAAGGGAGAGCATTCGATCATGCACATGCTGATTCGTCATAAAGTCGCTGATTTTGGCAAATGGAAACCGGTGTACGATGAGCATCTTTCCGCGCGGCAAAAAGCGGGACTGAAAGAGGCGCATCTCTTGCGCAACATGGACGACCCAAATGAAGTCATTCTGCTCTTTTCAGTGGAAGATCTCGAGAAAGCGAAAGCGTTCGCCAATTCGGATGATCTGCACCAGGCAATGCAAAGAGCGGGAGTGAGCGATAAGCCGGACGTTTACTTCCTTCGATAGTCGCAGGACAGGGGCAACGAAATTTGTCGTCTTGATTCCGACTCGGAAAAAGTGGCAAACTTTTCCCGGGAGGCAGATCAAGTATGTGCCGCTATCGCCAACACATCGCTTGCGTAGCTGTTTTGGCAATGATGGGCGAATCGTCCGTCGCTCAGCAATCATCGCCGTCTGGACGCAGCGCTCCAGTTACGCAACCAACCTTATCGGCTTCACCCAATCAGCCATTACAATCAAAAAGCGAGCAGGGTTCATCATTCGATTTAGCCAGCTTCGAAAACACTGTTCGTCCCGCCGTGATTTGGATTACCGTTTTCGATCCGTCGGGCAAGTTGCTGCGGACACAAACTGGCTTTTTCATTTCGAGCGATGCCAAATTAGTCACTACCGCGCGCACAATCGAAAATGGAATCAACGCCGTCGCCAAAACAGCGGATGGCCAAATTTACAATATCAGCGGAATTTTCGCCACTTCGAAGCCGCTCGATCTAGCGATCCTTCAAGCTGACGTAAAACGAGTGCCGTTTGTGACGCTGAATACGAATGCGAATCTGCCAGTTGGCGCGCGGGTTGCAGTAGTGGGAAGCGGACTAGCTGGAGCGGAGGGAGCACCGCGTGAAGCAACAATTTCGGCAGAAGACTCTGACCAGTTAGAGATCACGTCGGCTGTTTCCGCCGGTTTACTTGGATCACCAGTTGTTGATGCCAGTGGCCAAGCACTAGGCATGATTGTGTCGAACGGCGAAAAGGCCACCGCTCGGGCATCGAGCAGTATCAAAGAATTGCTCTCCCAAGTTCCATCCAAGGCGGTGCCTAAATGGCCGGGAACCGCTGAAACGTCACCGTCGCCAAAGCCAACGTGAAAACCACGACTCGTCTATGCACCTGCGCCGAGCTTTCCGCCGGAAGTTTCACGGCCAGGCGTCTCAGGC
>Ga0209474_10004733_pt1 | contig 11699 bp, 10 predicted proteins | sample GraSoiAngelo_145_FD_185902 | JGI IMG/M metagenome (GOLD analysis project Ga0209474, IMG submission 185902) | Grasslands soil microbial communities from the Angelo Coastal Reserve, California, USA - 14_1009_05_20cm (SPAdes) (version 2) | ecosystem: Environmental > Terrestrial > Soil > Grasslands...
CGCTCAGGCGGCGATGCTCGATGTCGATCACGGCACCTATCCTTATGTGACCTCGTCGAACACGCTGGCCGGCCAGGCCGCGGCCGGGTCGGGGATCGCGCCCTCCGGGATCGGTTATGTCCTCGGTATCACCAAGGCCTACACGACCCGGGTCGGCGCCGGCCCATTTCCGACCGAGCTCAATGACGGCGTCGGCCAGACCCTTGGCGATCGCGGCCGTGAGTTCGGCACCGTGACCGGGCGGCCGCGACGCTGCGGCTGGTTCGATGCCGTGGCGGTGCGTCAGGCCGTCAGGATCGGCGGTATCGACGGCATCGCGCTGACCAAGCTCGACGTCCTCGACGGCTTTGACGAGATCAAGATCTGCACCGCCTATCGCCGCGGCCGTAAGCGCTATGATTATTTGCCGTCCGGCACCGCCGCCCAAGCCGAGCTCGAGCCGGTTTACGAGACCGCCGAGGGCTGGCGCGAAAGTACCCGTGGCGCGCGTTCCTGGGCCGATCTGCCGGCCACCGCGATCAAATACATCCGCCGCCTCGAAGAGCTGATCGGGGCGCCGGTGGCGATGCTGTCGACCAGCCCGGAGCGAGAGGACACGATCCTGGTGCGCGATCCCTTTATCGATTGACTTGGTTCCAGTAGCTGGGGTGTGACGCGGAACCATCCACAACCTGTAGGGTTAACCAGGCCGCCCAGCGCCGGGATCTACCCTAAGGACGGGGTGGATTAAGCTTCCGGTGATCAGTTCCAAATAGGCTCGGCGCAGTCTCGAGGCGACACGCTGACCGCCGACGGGACGCCGGTCGGAACGGGTCCCGGGACCCGTTCCGACCGGTCCCTCCGTACACCCCGATCCCCGCACTAATATTGCGGCCCCGTACTTGACGATCTCTAATGTGCGGTTCTAGACTAGTCTCAGGCTGGTCTAAATTTGGGTTGTTCGGAGAGCGCCATGGCTAGTGAAATCGGAGCCTACGAGGCAAAGACTCATCTTCCCGCCCTTCTCGAACGTGTCGCGCGCGGTGAGCAGATCACGATCACCAAGCATGGGAAGCCAATTGCGCGTCTTGTTCCGATCGGGCGTCCCAACCCCGACCGCCGCCGCGAAGCGGTCGAAAGGCTCATGGAATTCAGTAAGGGCCGGACGCTGGGTGTACCGGTAAAGCAGCTCATTGAAGAAGGTCGCCGGTGACGGATTTCGTACTCGACGCATCTGTTGCTCTCGCTTGGTGCTTCGAGGACGAAAACACTACATCAGCCCGCCAGATACTTGCGCGTTTGGTCACAGAGGCAGCTTCGGTTCCGGCCATATGGCCGATCGAAGTCGCAAATGTTCTGGCACTTGCCGAACGGCGCCAACGGATCACGCCAGCCAACAGCAGCGAGTTTATCGCTAAGCTGGAAGACATGGTAATCCTGGTGGACGGGGAAACATCCTCGCGGGCCTTTGGCAGGATCCTCGACCTCGCTCGCGAGGAGCATCTTACGGCGTATGATGCCGCTTATTTGGAGCTCGCGATGCGGCTTGGTGTGCCTCTCGCGAGCAAAGATGCCGGTCTGTGCAATGCTGCCGAGCGCCTCGGGATCGCGGTGCTGAGGGCGGATTAAGCATCGGCCGTGAGTGGTGACCACTTATACTCAATAGAGTCATTACATAGATGACACGGCAGTGAGCACCACGCGAGGGCCGCGCTCGATGTCCGCGTTTTTCTCTCCCTATCGGCATGAATTCGTGCGAGTCGGCGCCTGCGTGCCGCAGGTTGCGGTGGCCGAGCCGACGAAGAACGGCGATCAGGTGCTGGAGCTGCTCGCCAAGGGCGACAAGGCCGGGCTCGCGCTGATGGTCTTTCCCGAGCTGTGCCTGTCGGCCTATGCGATCGACGATCTCCTGTTTCAGGATGCCGTGCTCGATGGAGTGGTCGGGCAGATCGCTCGCCTGCTGACCGCAAGCAAGAAGCTGTCGCCGGTCTTTGTCGTCGGCGCGCCGTTGCGCTGGCGCGGGCGGCTCTACAATTGCGGCATCGTCATTCATCGCGGCCGATTGCTCGGCATCGTGCCGAAGGTGTTTCTGCCGAATTACCGGGAGTTCTACGAAAGGCGGCATTTCACCTCGGGCGAAGGGGTGCGCGACGCGATGATCGCCCTCGCCGGACAGGAGGCACCGTTCGGCATCGATCTGCTGTTTGCCGCTGGCGGTCCCAACGAATTCATTTTTCACGTCGAGATCTGCGAGGACCTTTGGGTGCCGCAGCCGCCGAGCGCGCTCGGCGCGGCGGCCGGCGCCGAGATCCTGCTGAATTTGTCGGCCAGCAATATCGTGATCGGCAAGGCGCAGATGCGGCGCCTCCTGTGCGCCTCGCAATCGGCGCGCTGTCTCGCCGCCTATGCCTATTCCGCTGCCGGCGCCGGCGAATCGACGACCGATCTTGCCTGGGACGGCCAGGCCGGCATCTTCGAGATCGGCGACATGCTGGCCGAGACCGAACGCTTCAGCGCCACGCCCGAGATGGCGGTCGCCGATGTCGATCTCGGCCGCATTCGCCAGGAGCGGATGCGCACCAATACCTTTGGCGACAATGCGCGATTGATCGGCGAAGCGGCGCCGCCGTTCCGCCGTGTCGCGTTCGATTTCGCCGCGGCCGCCGGGGAGCTAGAGTTACGCCGTAGGGTCGAGCGCTTTCCCTTTGTGCCGGCCGATCCGGCGATGCTCGCCGACAATTGTTACGAGGCCTACAATATCCAGGTGCAGGGACTGGCGCAGCGGCTTGCCGCGACCGGCCTCAAAAAGCTGGTGATCGGCGTTTCGGGCGGGCTCGATTCGACGCAGGCGCTGATCGTCTCGGCGCGGGTCATGGACCGGCTCGGGCTGCCGCGCAGCAATATCCTTGCCTACACCTTGCCGGGTTTTGCCACGAGCACGCAGACCAAGGCGAATGCCTGGCGATTGATGAAGGCGCTCGGCGTCACCGGCGCCGAAATCGACATCCGCCCGGCGGCCAACCAGATGTTCGCGGATATCGGCCACGCCTCGGCAAAAGGCGAGGCGCTCTACGATGTGACCTACGAGAACGTCCAGGCCGGTCTGCGCACCGATTATCTGTTTCGGCTCGCCAACAACAACGGCGCGATCGTGGTCGGCACCGGCGATTTATCCGAATTGGCGCTCGGCTGGTGTACCTATGGCGTTGGCGATCAGATGTCGCACTACAACCCGAACGCCTCGGTGTCGAAGACGCTGATCCAACACCTGATCCGATTTGTCGCGGCGAGCGGCGATGTCGACCAGGAGACCGCCGCGGTGTTGCACGATATTCTGGCTACCGAAATCTCGCCGGAACTGGTGCCGGCCGGTGAGGATGGCGCGATCCAATCGACCGAGAGCATCGTTGGCCCCTATGCGTTGCAGGATTTCAACCTGTTCTATGCCACCCGCTATGGCTTCGCCCCATCGAAGATCGCCTATCTCGCCTGGAATGCCTGGCATGATGTCGAACGCGGCGTGTGGCCGCCCAACACCCCCGAAACCGCGCGACGCGCCTATGGCCTCGCCGAGATCAAGAGCTGGCTGCGGGTCTTTCTGCGGCGCTTTTTCGAGCAGAGCCAGTTCAAGCGCTCGGCCCTGCCGAACGGGCCCAAGATCTCGTCCGGCGGGTCACTGTCGCCGCGCGGCGATTGGCGTGCGCCGTCGGATGCGCATGCCGCGGTCTGGCTCGACGAGCTGGAAAAGAATGTTCCCGACGCGGGGTAACGGAGCCTCCCGACTCTGATGTGGTGGTTGCAGGCGGCACAGGCGTGGCTGCCGACTATCGCCGTCGGGGTGATGGCGGCGCTCGCCTTTGTCGCGACGCTCGCGCAGGCGCCGCGCGCCGCCAAGCTGCCGTGGATCGCCACTGTGCTCGTCTGCGGCGCGCTCGCGACTGCCGCCTCGGCGTGGCAGCAGAGCCGCGAACTTGGGCAATTGCGCGAGCTCTCCTCGCATCTCAACGCGCTCGCCCGATTATTGCCGGGCGCGCCGCCGGCCAACCCGGAACAAACAGTCGATAGCCTTACGAGCTCGCTGTACACGCTGAATTCACGGATCGGCGAATTGCAGGCCCAGATCGATGTGCTGCGGGAGAAGGCGAAGACCCGCTCGATCGACAGCGACGCCGCAAAGAAGCTCGAGGATTACCTGCGCCCCTTCGGCAGCCATCGCGTCGTTGTGTCGTGCGTTCCCGGCGACGCCGAAGCCTTCACCTACGCCAACCAGATCACCAACATCCTGCGCAACGCCGGGTGGGACGCGCATGGGCCGGAGACGACGGCGATCTTTGGCGACGCGCCGGCGATGGGGATCCGGCTCTTTGTGCGCAGCGGTGTCGCACCGGATACCGCCAAGATCCTGCTCGACGCGTTCTCGCGCTTCGACATCCCGTATAAGAGCGGCACCACCTCGAACGACATGATCCCCGACAACACGACGGTCGAGCTATTCGTCTCGCATAAACCTTGAGGATCACACGATGTCCTCTGATCGAATCCATCTCGGCGTCGATGAGGCGCGTGCGCTCGGCGAACGCGCGTTGCGCGGCATCGGCTACGATGCCGAGGAAGCGTGGATCATCGCCGACCATGTGATCGATGCGGCGCTGTGCGGTTACGAGTATTCCGGGCTCGCCAAGATCCTCAACATTCCCGAGCACCCGCGCTTCGCGCAGCCGCGCCGGCCGATGGCGATCCTGCACGAGACCGAGGTCTCGGCGCTATACGACGGCGGCAACAACAACGGTATGGTCGCGATGTATCACGCCGCCCGTGCGGCGATCGCGAAGGCCGCCGCGCACGGCGTTGCAATCATCGGCGTCACCGATAGCTGGATGAGCGGGCGCAGCGCCTATTTTGTCGAGATGATCGCGCGCGCCGGCCTGGTCGCGATCCACACCGCGAGCAGCGGCGCGGCGGTGGCGCCCCACGGCGGTAGTCGCGCGGTGCTCGGCACCAACCCGATCGCCTTCGCCCTGCCGGGCGATGACGGACCGCTGGTCCTCGACATGGGTACCTCGGCTTTCATGGGCACCGATCTGGCGTTGCGCGTCCGCCTCGGTGCGCCGCTGCCCGAAGGCGTCGCAATCGACCGCGACGGCAAGCCGACCCGCGATGCCAAGGAGGCGCGCGACGGGGCGCTGTTGCCGTTCGGCGGCCATAAGGGTTTCGGGCTCGGGCTGATCGTGCAGGCCTTCGGGCTGCTCGCCGGGTCGGCGCTCGGCGCCGGCAATGACGGCTATGTCTTTATCGCCTTCCGCCCCGATCTTTTGGTGCCGCTCGCTGATCTGAAGCGCGAGCTCGCGGCGCTGATCGCAAAGGTCAAGGCGGTGCCGCCTTGCCCGGCTTCAGCGAGATCCGCATTCCGGGCGAGCAATCGGCGAGGAACCGCGAGCGCCTCTCGAGTGAGGGCCTCGAGATCGACCGCCTGGTTTACGACCGGCTCACTGTGCTCGCCGGGATCAACGAACCAGCCCGAGGCCGATGATCCCGACGATGATAAGATAGATCGCGACGATGTAGTTCAGGATCCGCGGCACCAGCAGGATCAACACACCCGCAATCAGGGCGACCAGCGGCTGCAGATGCGCAATGCTCAAGGTCATGGTCTTCCTCCGATAAACTGTTCAATGGGTTGAAGAGCTTGGTTCAGCCGAACTCGCTGAACTGTCGGAACAGCAGAAAGACAACCGCCAAGGCGATGCCGAGCCGCCGCCGAAACCCGGCGTAAGCTCCGGCCGCAACGCTGACCTGCTCAATGCCTGACCTGCTGCCGTCACGCGCGCCTCATCGATGCCGCGCTGGTTCGGTGATCCGTCCACGGCAGGAATGCTGCGGCAATTTCCATCGCGCCGGTCCCCCCGTCCTCTGAATCCCGGTCGCGTGTCGCGGCCGGGTGTTTCCCGATCATAACGCGCTTGCCTCGAATCATAACCGATAGAGATAAACGCACACGCGAGAAGGAAGGGCTAAAATGCGCGCGGTAATCGTTGGGTTACTATTTTGTCTCATGGTCGCCAGCGGGGGCGCGGCCCGCGGCGACAGCGGAGCGAGCGTGTACATCGAAGAGCTGACCTGGACCGAACTGCGCGATCAGCTCGCCGCGGGCAAGACGATTGCGATCGTCCCGATCGGCGGCACCGAGCAGAACGGGCCGCACATGGCGATCGGCAAGCACAACCTGCGGGTCAAATTGCTCGCCGGAAAGATCGCGGCTGCGGTGGGAACGGCGCTTGTCGCGCCCGTGTTGTCCTATGTGCCCGAAGGCGGCCTCGATCCGCCGGGCGGGCATATGCGTTTTCCCGGCACGATCACGGTTCCCGAGGACACCTTCGAGAAGACCATCGAATACGCCGCCCGGAGTCTTCAATTGCACGGCTTTCGCGACATCGTCTTTCTCGGCGATCACGGCTCGACCCAGACGGGCGAGGAGGCGGTGGCGCGGCGTCTCAACCGCGAATGGGCGGCAAAGCCGGCCCGCGCACACGCGATCCTCGAATACTATCGGGCCAGCGAGAGCGGCTTCGGCAAACTGCTCGAGAGTCGCGGCTATCCAGCGGGCGAGATCGGGACCCATGCCGGGCTCGCCGACACCGCGCTGATGATGGCGCTCGATCCCGCCTTGGTGCGCAGCGATCGGCTGAAACCCGGCGAAGGGGTCAGCGGCGACCCGCGTCGGGCCAATGCCGAGCTGGGCCAACTCGGCGTCGCTGCGATCGTCGATCAGACGGTGGCGGCCATCAAACAGGCAGTCGCCCGGCATTGATGATGGATTGGACAGGATGACCGCACTTTCGAACATTGGCCGCGTGCTGGGTCTGAGCCTCGTGCTCGGGTTCTCGATCTGGGCGGCCCGCGCTGAGACGCCGGAGCTCGACATTCTCCCCGGCATGCCGCCGGTGGTCGATGCCGCGAACCTCTACAGCGAGGTTGTCGCCGGGCAGATGAGCCCGGCCGTGGCCGACGCGTTGCCGCGCGTTTATGTCCCCAATCTGCGCTCCAACGACGTCTATGTGATCGACCCCGAGAAGCTCAAAGTGGTCGATCGCTTTCGCGTCGGCGGTCAGCCCCAGCATATCGTCCCGTCCTGGGATCTGAAGACTCTGTGGGTCAACAATAACGGGCTGCGCGGCTTACAGGGCAGCCTGACCCCGATCGATCCGAAGACCGGCAAACCCGGCCAGTCGATCGCGGTCGAGGATCCCTACAACCTCTATTTCACGCCGGATGGCCGCTCCGCGATCGTCGTCGCCGAACGGCTCGAACGCCTCGATTTCCGCGATCCCGTAGAGATGACACTGCAGCAATCGCTGCCGACACCCGGCTGCTCCGGTGTCAACCACGCGGATTTTTCGATCGACGGCAAATACGCGATCTTCACCTGCGAATTCGGCGGAGGCGGTCTGATCAAGGTCGACCTGGTCGAGCGCAAGATCGTGGGGCGTCTGAACCTGGACCGCAGCCGTACAAATCTAATCACCCAGGCCGAGCTAGGGCTGCCGGATGAGCAAGCGCTCGATGCGGCGTTTTGCGGTGTCCGGCCCGGCGGGGGCATGCCGCAGGACATCCGCGTTTCGCCGGACGGAAAGCTGTTCTTTATCGCCGACATGATGGCGGACGGGGTCTATTTGGTGGATGGCGACGAGTTCAAGCAGGTCGGCTATATCCCGACGGGGACCGGCACCCACGGGCTCTATCCGAGCCGCGATGGCACCAAGCTCTACGTCGCCAACCGCGGCTCGCACGATGTGCGCGGCAAACGGCGCGGGCCGGGGAGCATCGCGGTCGTTGATTTCGCGACCCGCGAGGTCGTCGCCAATTGGCCGATCCCGCGCGGCGGCAGCCCCGATATGGGCAATGTCAGCGCCGACGGGAAGCAATTATGGCTGTCTGGCCGCTACGACAACGTCGTCTATGTGATCGATACGACGACGGGCGCGGTCGCCACGATCCCGGTCGGCACCGAACCGCACGGGCTGACGGTGTGGCCGCAGCCCGGCCGCTATTCGCTCGGCCACACCGGCAATATGCGGTAACGCCCACCAAAGGTGTGGGTGTAATTGACCTTAGGATAAAAACGGGAGGATAACGGCCGGCTGCTGTGGGGTGGCATGCCCACCAAGCTGCCCCGAGAGCCCCACGGCGGCCGGTCGGGTCGGGGCTCCTGGGCATCCGGCCCGACTATTATTCGGCGAGACGGTTCCATCCATTCCCGCGAATTTTTATCCACGGCGCAACCAAAGCGTGAGGTTTATTTCGTGCCGGCGCACCGCACGACGGCTGAACTACTCCAGGTTACTGATCCGCTCGATCCGTTCGCTTTTTGCGCTGCGACAAAATGGCTGACATTTCTGCGTCCCGCTCCTAGAGTGACCGCAAGGCCCGGCAAAACGGGCCGGTTTAACAGGAGAGGTGCGCTATGGCGGCGGTCGATGCGGGGCGTGTTGCGTGGTGGCGCGAGCCCACCAAGGATCAATGGTACGCGTGGTGGGCGGCGTGGCTCGGCTGGACGCTGGATGCCTTCGATTTCACCGTCTTCCTGCTGATCATCAAACCGATCGCCGATGAGTTCCACGTTCCGACCACCGAAGTCGCGATCGTCTTTACGCTGACCCTGTGGATGCGGCTGGTCGGCGCCGTCGCCTCGGGTTGGCTCGCCGACCGGGTCGGCCGCAAGCTGCCGCTGATGATCTCGATCTTCTGGTATTCGATCTGCAATTTCATCGCCGGCTTTTCGCCGACCTTCATGTTCCTATTGGTGTTTCGCACCTTGCTCGGCATCGGCATGGGCGGCGTGTTGCAGGGCTCCTGGATCATCGGCTTTCTGCTGTCGAGCGTGATTTACGGGTTGTTCTACGACCAGATCGGCTGGCGCGGCATGTTGTGGATCGGCGTATTGCCGGCCCTCTCGATCGTCTACATCCGCTATTTCGTCAAGGAGCCGGAGGTCTGGGTCGAAAACCGGCGCCAGCAGCGCGAAGAAAAGCGCGAAGTCCGTGCCCCGCTGATCAAGATTTTCCAGTGGGGCATGCTGGCCAACACGCTGTTGGCCTGCTGGTGGATGGCGAGCAACTTCGTCCTCTACTACTCGATCTGGGCCTTGTTCGCGACGCATCTGCAGGCCGACCTGCATTTGACGACGATGGGCACCGCCGTGCCGTTCATGATCGCCAACATCCTCAGCTTCCTCGGCATGTCGTTCTGGGGCTGGACGGCCGATTTTATCGGCCGGCGTTGGGCGATGATGATACCGGCAGCGATCGCGATCCCGGTGGCGCCGATGTATCTGTTCACCAATGATCCGTTCTGGATCACGGTCGGGTTCGGGCTGCAAGGTGCGTTCGGCGGGGCGTTGTACAGCCAATTGCCGGCTTATCTGTCGGAGCGCTTTCCGACCGAGGTGCGGGCGACCGCGAGCGCCTTCTGCTACCACCAAGGTGCGATCCTCGGCGGGCTGGTTGCGCCGGTCCTGGCGTATTTCGCGACGACCTACCAGATCGGCTACGCGGTTCCGATGCTGGTCGGCACGGTTGTCGCGGCGTTCAGCGTTGTCATTGCGCTGCTGCTCAGTCCGGAGACCAAGGGCAAGGAGCTGACGGCGGAGCTCGTCGTCGCCTGAAGCCGGCCCGAGACGAAGCGTCCGCTCCGCCCCGGATCCTGGGGCAGGGCGGGCGCCTTTTCTTTTGCGCCTATGGCCGCGGTAGGCCGGGCGGCAGCGGCGTCAGCACGAGACTGACCGATCTCTGGTAATCCGCCGCCGACCGGCCGGATACGGCATAGCCCCAACCCGGTCCCACCGGCGGCGGCAATACCGCCGCCGCATCCGCGAAACCGGGCCGCCGGCACTGCACGACCACCTCGGCCGCGGCGGTGTCGATCAGCGCGATTGCCGGTGTCGGCTCGGCTGTGGCAATCGGCTGGCCGGCCCGGGTCAAGACGCAGGAAGCGTTCGGCGGCATCGTGCTGACCAGGATCTCGAATTGCGGCGGCTTTGCGCTCCAGCAGCCGCCGAGTGTTGCCGCGCAAACGCCGGCGATGATGAGGGGTCCGCGCATCGAGGGCCGCACGGTTGAGAGTCGCTCCTCAACCTGCCTTATCGGCCGGCGTGCCGGCAACTCTCGCGTACGCGCGATGATCGGGCCTAGCTCGGTTCGCCCTCGACCCGCCACACCTTGCTGGCGATCGGTCCGGTATCGCCGACGGTTTCGACGAAATGCACCCGGTCGCCGACCTTGAGCCGGTCGAAATCGCGCTGGATCAGGCTGTTGCGGTGGAAATACAGCTGGCTGCCTTCATGCGTCAGGACGAAACCGTGATCCTCGGCCGGATAGAGTTGCGACACCTGGCCGGCGAACGCTGCATCATGCGGCTTCACCTCGCCGCGCTGCTTGCGCTTGTAGTCGAGCAGGCGCCGCTCGGCCGCCTTGAAGGCGTTCCGCACCGCGATGCCGACATCGGGGTCGGTGAATTTTTCGGCATGGTGCGGTTCGCGGCTGACGACGATTTCGTCGCCGGGTACGCGCATGTCGATATGCACGTCGTATAGATTGCCGGTGTGATGCCGCCGGTGCAGTTGCTCGACCGATACCCGGCAGCCGATCAGATGCTCGTAAAGCCGGTCGAGCTTGTCGACCCGATTGCGGATCTCGGTCTCGACAGTCGGCGATGACGACATGTTGTGAAACACGATTTCGACGGGAATATCCATCGCGTTCTCCAGGTCCAATAGCGCAGGATCGCAGCTTCAATAACGCAGGATCGCGGCGGCCGGTCCGGTGGGGGGCAACTGGGTGCGCTCAACAAGAGTGACGTTGCCGCCCTGGCGCAAAGTCATCAGCGCGGCGTAATCGAGCAGATCATCGTCGCCGTCCGCGGGCTCGCGATGCGCGACGACGCGGTCGTCGCGCTCATCGAAAAATCCCCACAGCGGCTGACCGTCGCACAGGAACAGGCGGTCGACCCGACCGTAACGCGCCGCCTTGACGATCTCCTCGGTCTGGGCCGTCGCCTTTCCGTTGTTGCCGAGCAAGGTACGCAATCGACCGAGCCACTCGCCTCGTGCGTCTTCCTCGCGCGGCGCGAAAACAGCGCAAGCTTTGCGGTGCAGATCCTCGGCCGGCATCGCATCGGGAAATTCGAGAATGCCGTCCGACAGCAGCTCCTTCCATTTGGCGAGTTCGCGGAAATGCCCCTGGATCTTGGGCTCCGCGGCGAGGATCACCGGCGCCGGCTGACGTCTAATGATCGGCTCGACCGCGGCGGCGACCCGCCGCAATAATTCGGTCAGCTGTGTCTTGTGCAATTCTTCGGGTGCATCGCCGAGCGCCTGCGCCTTGGCCAAGCCGGCAGGCCCGCGTTGCGGCCGTCCGCTCGGAGCCGCCTTGTGCGCTTCCTGGTATTCGGTCTCGCCCCAGATCTCGGCGAGCCCCTGCGGCAGGTCGAGGCCGGTGACCTCGGCGAAAGTCCAGCGCGAGCCCTGATAGAGCCGGGTGCGTCCGGCGCTCAGCGCCAACACGCAGAACGAGCCCGCCGGGTCGATCAACGGCAACAGCGGCTTGATGCAGAAATGGTTGGCGATCGCGAGTTCTTCCGGCACCGCGATCGGCAATTTGTGGACACGATCGAAGCCGGGCCCGACAAAAACTGCCAGTCCCTGTCCCTGGTAGCGCCAGAACTCC
>Ga0209474_10004734_pt1 | contig 11699 bp, 12 predicted proteins | sample GraSoiAngelo_145_FD_185902 | JGI IMG/M metagenome (GOLD analysis project Ga0209474, IMG submission 185902) | Grasslands soil microbial communities from the Angelo Coastal Reserve, California, USA - 14_1009_05_20cm (SPAdes) (version 2) | ecosystem: Environmental > Terrestrial > Soil > Grasslands...
ATCCTTCGCTATGTCGCGGTCGATGACTGTGGAACGCGCATCAACCCCATGGTGGTCGACGGCCAGCTGCACGGCGGGATCGCGCAGGGCATCGGCCAGGCGCTCTTTGAAGAAGGGGTCTACGACGAAGCCGGCCAGCTACGGACCGGCAGCCTGGTCGACTATCTGATCCCAACCGCGTCGGATCTGCCATCCTTCGAGCTCGCGGCGACCATCACCCCGAGTCCCGTGAACCCGTTAGGGACGAAGGGAATCGGGGAAGCGGGAACGATCGCCTCCACCCCTGCCGTGATGAACGCCATCGTGGATGCGCTCCAACCATTCGGCGTCCGGGACGTCGCCATGCCGGCGACGCCACAAAAACTCTGGCAGTTGATGCACCGCAACGGAGGGACAACGCGATGATTCCAGCCGCATTCGACTACGTCGTGCCCCGCACGTTGCCGGAGGCGGTGGCGGAATTGGTCAAGCACGGCCAGGAGGCAAAGGTCCTGGCGGGCGGCCATAGCCTCATCCCCTTGATGAAGCTGCGTCTCTCGACACCGTCCTTCCTGGTCGACATTGGCCGCGTCGGCAACCTCACGTATATCCGTGAAGAAGACGGCCACGTCGCGATCGGCGCCTTGACCAGCCACCACGACATCGAGTTCTCCGAGCTGCTGAAGAACAAGCTGCCGCTGCTGACCAGCGCGGCGTCCCAGATCGGCGACCCGCAGGTTCGCAATCGGGGGACGATCGGCGGCGCCGCCGCCCACGCCGACCCGTTCGGGGACTTTCCGGCCTGCCTGCTCGCCCTCGACGCGGAATTCAAGGCTGTCGGTCCGCGCGGGGAGCGGTCGATCGCGGCAAGGGATTTCTTCGTCGACACCTTCACGTCGTCGCTCGAACCTAATGAGATCCTGCGAGAAATCCGCATCCCGACGCCACCCCCGGGCAGCAGAGGCACCTATTTGAAGTTCAGCCGGCGGTCGCAGGACTGGGCGATCGTGGCGGTCGCCGCGCAGGTGCGCGTGACCGGCCACGAGGTGACGCAGGTCGCCGTCGGTCTCACCGGGATGGGCAGCCGCCCGATCCGGGCCTCCGGCGTGGAGCAAGCGCTGCGCGGCAAGGCCGGCCATGACGATGAGCTGCGTGCGGCCGCCGAGCGGGCTGTCGACGGAACCGACCCGCAGCAAGACCTGAACGGTTCGCCGGATTACCGCCGGCACCTGGCTCAGGTGCTGACGCGACGGGCGCTGGAACAGATCACCGCGCACCACTGAGAAACAGGGGGAAGCGGCGGCAGCTCGCGGCCGCTCTCCCTACAATTCGCTCATGCGGGACCTTCCGGTCGCCTCGATCGAGGACGTGGAGCGGGCGCTGCAGGCCCACCGCTACGTTGCCGATCGCAGCCTGGCGACGACCCTCTTCCTCGCCCTGACGCTCGACAAGCCGCTGTTGCTGGAAGGTGAGGCCGGCGTCGGCAAGACGGAAGTCGGCAAGGTCCTCGCCGAGATCCTGGACACGACCTTGATCCGGCTGCAGTGCTACGAGGGGATCGACGTGAACACCGCTGTCTACGAGTGGGCCTATGCCAAACAGATGTTGCACATCCGCTTGCTCGAATCGGCCGGCGCCCAACGAGACGAAACCGAACGCGAGATCTACAGCCACCAGTTCCTGGTCAAGCGTCCGCTACTGCAGGCGATCGAGAACGACGGGGCCAGGCCACCGGTCCTGCTGATCGACGAAATCGACCGCGCCGATGACGAGTTCGAGGCCTTCTTGCTCGAGCTGCTCTCCGACTTCCAGATCTCCATCCCCGAGATCGGCACCATCAAGGCCGACAGGCCGCCGGCGGTCATCATCACCTCGAACCGAACGCGCGAGATCCACGACGCGCTCAAGCGCCGCTGTCTCTATTTCTGGATCGATTACCCGTCGGTGGAGCGGGAGTACGAGATCATCACGGCTCGCGTGCCGGACGTCCCGGCGAAGCTGGCACGCCAGGTCAGCGCGTTCATTGGAGGGGTTCGCCGCCTCGACCTCTACAAGTTACCCGGGATCGCCGAGACGCTCGACTGGACTCGCTCCCTGATCGCACTCGGCGAGACCGAGCTCAGCGAAGCCGCCGTGCAGGCGACGCTCGGCGCGGTGGTCAAGTACCAGGAGGATCTCGAACGGCTGCGCGGCGCGGGCTCTCGGGAGCTTCTTGCCCGGGCCGTCAATGCCTGACGCGGGCGCGGTCCTGACTCGCAACTGGTTGCATTTCGGTCGCATCCTGCGGGGACTGGGTTTCGATGCCGGGCCGGCACGGATGCTGCCGTTCCTCACGGCGTTGACCGTGATCGACCTACGCCGTGCCGACGATCTCCGGACGGCCGTTCACATTCACTTCGCCCGTCGGCGGGACGAGCTGGCCATCCTCGATCGCGCGCTGGGCGCCTTTCTTCGGAGCAACGCGCCCGAGGTCCAGTCGCCCTCCGCCGCGGCGACGACGTCATCCGAGCGTGGGGTCACGATCACGGGCCGGCAGCTGAAGGTGCTCGACGACGACGGCGCGGCCGAGGGCGCCGAAGAGCAGGAGGTGGCGAGCTACTCGCAGGCGGAGGTCCTCCGCACGAAAGACTTCGACACGCTGACCGAGATTGAGATGGCCGAGGTACGACGGTTGATCCGGCTGATGCGGCTGCCAGCGGGCCTGACGCGATCGCGGCGCGCACGGGCGGGCGGGCGCGACCAACTCGATATGCGCCGGCTGCTGCGGCGCAGCCTGCGATTTGGCGGTGAGCTGCTGGTCTTCAGCTGGAAGAGCCCGACGCTTCGGCCGCGGCCGCTGGTCCTGCTCTGCGACATCAGCGGCTCGATGGAGCGCTACACGCGCCTCCTGCTCAACTTTGCCTACGCGCTGAAGAACGCCAGCACCCGCGTCGAGGCCTTCGTCTTCGCCACCCGCCTTACCCGCATCACTCGCTTGCTGCGCAGCCATGACGTCGACGCGGCGCTCAATCGCGTCATGGCGTCGGTCGACGATTGGTCAGGCGGAACCCGCATCGGCGAGGCGATCGAGATGTTCAACCGGCGCTACGCCCGCCGCGTGCTGAGCCACGGGGCGACCGTCGCCATCATCAGCGACGGCTGGGACCGCGGCGATGCGGCGCAGATGCGGAGGGCCATCGCGCGGCTGCAGCGATCCTGCCACCGGCTGATCTGGATGAACCCGCTGATGGGGGCCCCGGGCTACGAGCCACTGACCCTGGGGTTGCAGGCGGCGCTCCCCTTCGTCGACGACTTCCTGCCCGCGCACAACCTCGCCAACCTCGAGGCGCTCGGGATTCTCCTTCTCGAGACGGCCGGCCGGCGCCCCGTCCGGCGCCAGACGCTGCTGACTGCATCGGCCTGACTACACTTTGAGACATGCGCGACGTCATGACCGACGTCAAGGCGTGGCTCGAGCAAGGCGACCCGGTGGCGGTCGCGACCGTGATCAGCACCTGGGGGAGCGCGCCACGGCCCGCGGGGTCACGGATGGCCATCAGCCAGTCGGGAAAGATCGCGGGGTCGGTCAGCGGCGGATGTCTCGAGGGCGAGGTCTTCGAGCAGGCGCAGGCGATCCTTAACGGAAAGCCGGCCAGCCTCTTTCACTACGGGGTCAGCGACGACCTCGCCTGGACGGTTGGCCTCAGCTGTGGCGGCGAAATCGATGTCCTCGTCGAGCCCCTTGGTCCGGTGCATCGGGATCTCATGGCCGCGCTGGCGGCCGAGAACCCGGTGGTGCTGAAGACGGACGTCGGTGAGAGCCCTGGCGCGCGCCAGCTCCTGACGCCGGCCGATCCGACCGTTCCCGACCTTCTCAACCGGGAGAACCCGGTCCGCCAGGACGGCGCCTTCCTGGAACCGTTCCCTCGCCCGCCGGAGCTCTTCATCTTCGGCGGCTCGCATGTCGCCATCCCCCTGACTCGCCTGGCGAGCGCCATCGGGTTCCGGGTGACCGTGGTCGATGCCCGGTCGAAGTTTGCGGACCGGGAGCGCTTTCCGGAGGCGCGTCGTGTCATCCACGCCTGGCCGGATGAGATCCTCAAGGACCTACCGATGGATGGCTCGACCTATGTCGTGATCCTGACGCACGATCCCAAGTTCGACGATCCGACCATCACCGCGGCTCTGCGCGGGCACCCCCGCTATATCGGCGCCATCGGTAGCAAGAAGACCCATCGCGAGCGAGTAGCGAGATTGGTCGCGGCCGGGGTCAACCCGAGCGAGATCGAGCGAGTGCACGCGCCAATCGGGCTCGACCTCGGCGCCCAGACCGCCGAGGAGACGGCGCTCGCGATCCTCGCACAAATGGTCGCGGTCCGTCACGGCAAGCAGGGTGGCCCCATGCCCGGCCCGGCGGCGCCGGCGTGAAACCGGAGTCCCTACGGGGCGCAGGCTTGAGCGCGGAGGGGATCGAGGGCGCGGTGCTGGCCCAGACGCTGCTGGTGCCCGACGACCACCATCGGGTCCTGCTGCTCAAGGGCCGGATCCTCAAGCGCGAGGACTGGCCGGTAGTGGCGGGGGCTCGCGTCGATGAGCTCCACGTCGTGCGCATGGAGCCGGGCGATGTTCATGAAGATGAGGCCGCTCGACGCCTGGCGAAGGTGGTCGCCGGCCCCGGCGTCATCGTCCACGGCCCGGTCGAGAGTCAGGTCCGGCTGAGCGCCGGGGTGAACGGCATCTTCAAGGTCGACGTCCAGGGTCTGCAGGCGCTCAACAGTATCCAGGATGTCTCGATCTTTACCCTCTTCGACGGCCAGTTGGTCTCGAAAGGTAAAACCATCGCTGGGGTCAAGGTCACGCCCTTCGTCGTTTCCGAGGCGCGCCTGCGCGAGGCAGAGCGCGTGGCGGCAGAGGCCGAGGGGGTGATCCGGGTGCTGGAGTTCAGGCCGATGCGGGTAGGGGTTCTCGTGCGCGAGCGGCTGGACCGGGCGCAACGCGAGAAGTTCCAGGCCTCGATCGAGATGAAAGTTGCCTGGTTCGGCTCAGCGCTCAGCGAGATCCGCTACGTTGCGGACGACGTCGCGGAGGTCGAAGCGGCGGTCAGCCGCTTGCTTCCCGATGCGGACCTGCTCCTCACCGCCGGCGCGAACGCTACCGACCCGCTCGACCCGACGCTGGCTGCGCTCGAGCGCCTGGGCGCCCGGATGGAAAAACAGGGTGCCCCAGCGCATCCCGGAAGCGCGGTCTGGCTCGCCTACCTGTCTGACAAGCCGATCTTCGGCGTCGCCGCGTGTGGGATGTTCTCCCGGGCGACAGTGCTCGACCTCATCCTGCCGCGACTCTTCACCGGGGCGCGTGTCACGGCGGACGATTTCAATCGCTTAGGCCACGGGGGGCTGCTCTCCAAAGACATGACCTTCCGTTTTCCCGCGTATGGCGCTTTCGACACGATCGATCAATAGCGCATACGACGTTAGGCATTGACAACAATGAGGCACCCGAATAGGGTGAAAAGGCTCGGTCATCCGGTTGCGCGTGCCACAAGGAGGGGATGGTCATGTTGCCGGCTCCGTTCGAGTACCACGCTGCCACGTCCATGGACGAGGCGCTCGGCCTCCTGGATACGCTCGGCGAAGACGCCAAGATCCTGGCGGGCGGCCAGAGCCTGATCCCGCTACTCAAGCTGCGCTTCGCCAGTCCGGCGCACCTGGTCGACATCAACGGGATCAAGGAACTCGACTTTATCGAGGAGGGCGACGGGACCCTCCGCATCGGCCCCCTGTTCCGGCACAAGGCCGCGGAGCGCTCGAGCCTGCTGGCCTCCCGCTATCACGTCATGGCCGATGCCGCCCCACAGATCGCCGATCCCATCATCCGCAACCGTGGCACGATCGCGGGATCGGTCGCCCACGCGGACCCCTCCGGCGACTGGGGCACGGTTTTGCTGGCGCTCGACGCCGAGTTGGTCCTGCGCTCCAAATCTGGAAGCCGCACGGTCAAAGCCCGCGACTTCTTCAGTGGCCCGTTCAGCACCGTCCTGGAACCCACCGAAGTGCTGAGCGAGATTCGGATACCGGCGGCCAGGCCGCAAACCGGCGGCGCCTACCTCAAGCTGGAGCGCAAGGTCGGCGACTTTGCCACCGTCGCGGTTGCGGTCCATCTTCAGATGGACGGCGGCAAGGTGGGGTCGGCAGGCATCGGCCTGACGGCGGTTGGGCCGCAGAACATCAAGGCGGAGCAAGCCGAAGCCGCCCTGCGAGGCGCAAGGCTGGACGACGCCACCATCAAGGAGGCCGCCGCCCTGGCGGCGGACGCTGCCGAGCCCAAGGCCGACCATCGCGGTTCCGTCGAGTACAAACGTAACGTCGTTCGGGTCTTTACCGAGCGTGGACTGAAGCGCGCTTACGAGCGCGCCCGGGGAGGTGGATGAAGATGGGGCATTCGATCACGGTGACGGTCAACGGCGAGAAGAAAACCGCGGAGGTCGAGCCGCGGCTCCTCTTGGTGCATTTCCTCCGGGAAAAACTCCGACTGACAGGAACCCACATCGGATGCGACACGACCCACTGCGGCGCCTGCACCGTATTGGTCGAGGGAACGCCGGTGAAGTCCTGCACCATGCTGGCGGTGCAGGCCGACGGTCAGCAGGTGACCACCGTTGAGGCGCTGGCCGCGGGCGGAACCCTGCATCCAATCCAGGCCGCGTTCAAGCAAGAGCACGGACTGCAGTGCGGCTTCTGCACGCCCGGCATGATGCTGACCAGCATCGCGCTGCTGCAGGAGAAGCCGGACCCCACCGAGGACGACATCCGCTGGGCGCTCTCCGGCAACATCTGCCGCTGTACCGGCTACATGAACATCGTCAAGGCGGTCAAGAGCGCGGCGGTCCAGATGAAGACGGCGGCGGCAACGCCCGAGGCGGCCACCGCCGCGGCGAGGAGCTGAGCCATGGCTGTTGAAACGCCGCTCAAGGGCAACATCGGCGACAGCATCCGTCGCAAGGAAGACGACCGGTTCATCCGCGGCCGTGGCAACTATCTGGACGACATCATGTTGCCGGGCATGCTGCACATGGCGATCCACCGCAGCCCGTTTGCTCATGCCCGCATCAAGTCCATCAACACCGAGGCTGCCTCGGCGGTGCCTGGCGTTATTGCGGTCGTGACGGGAGCGCTGCTCGCTCAGCACAAGCTCGCCTGGATGCCGACGCTTTCGGGCGACACCCAGGCCGTGCTCGTCACCGACAAAGTGCGCTTCCAGGGTCAAGAAGTCGCCTGCGTCATCGCGACGGACCCGTACGTGGCGCGCGACGCCGCGGCGCTGATCGAAGTCGACTATGAGGTCCTCCCGGCGGTTGTCAGCCCGCAGAACGCGCTCAAGCCGGGCGCGCCGCTGATCCGCGACGAGAAAGAAGGCCAGACGAACAACCATATCTATCACTGGGAGGCGGGTGACAAGGCAAAGACCGACGAAGCTTTTTCGAAGGCCGATCGGGTGGTGAAGCTGGATACGTTCTATCCGCGCTGTCATCCATCGCCGCTGGAAACCTGCGGCATCGTCGCCGACATCAACTCAGCGACCGGCCACGCCACGCTGTACATGACCTCGCAGGCGCCGCATGCCCACCGCACGCTGTTCGCGATCGTCGCCGGGCTGCCCGAGCAGAACATCCGGATCATCTCGCCCGACATCGGCGGCGGCTTCGGCAACAAGGTGCCGATCTATCCCGGCTACGTGGTCGCGACGGCGGCGTCGCTGCTGATCGGCAAGCCGGTGAAGTGGGTGGAGGACCGCAGCGAGAACCTGATCTCGACCGGGTTCGCGCGCGACTTTCACATGAGCGGCGAGATGGCGTTGAGCAACGAGGGGCGCATGCTGGGGTTGCGGGTCAAGCTGCTCAGTGATAACGGCGCCTTCTACGCCGATGCCCAACCGACGAAGTTCAAGGCCGGGCTGTTCCATATCGTGACCGGCTCATACGATGTCGCGGCAGCCCACGTCGAGGCGGACGGCGCGTACACGAACAAGGCGCCCGGAGGCGTCGCCTATCGCTGTTCCTTCCGCGTAACCGAGGCCTCCTACCTGATCGAGCGCCTGGTCGAGAATGCCGCGATCGAGATGAAGATGGATCCGGCGGACATCCGCCTCAAGAACTTCATCCAGCCCGACCAGTTTCCCTACAAGTCGGCGACGGGCTTCGAGTATGACAGCGGGAATTACCCCAAGGCCATGCAGGTCGCCCTCGACAAGCTCGGCTACCAGGAGCTGCGCAAAGAGCAGGCCGAGAAGCGGAAGAAAGGCGAGCTGATGGGGATCGGGGTCGCCAGCTTCACGGAAGTCGTGGGTGCGGGCCCCGGCAAGCAGTACGACATCGCCGGACTACGCATGTTCGACTCCGCGGAATTGCGCGTCCATCCCACCGGCAAGGCGATCCTCAAGCTGGGCGTGAAGAGCCAGGGCCAGGGTCACGAGACCACCTTCGCGCAGATCGTGACCGAGGAGCTCGGCATCCCCGCCGCCGACGTCGAGGTTCAGGAGGGCGACACCGACAACACGCCCTACGGGCTGGGCACCTACGCGAGCCGCAGCACCCCGGTGGGCGGAGCGGCGACGGCGATGGTGTCGCGCAAGCTGCGCGAAAAGGCGAAGAAGATCGCGGCCCACTTGCTCGAGGCCTCCGAGGCCGACATCGAGTTCGACCACGGCAAGTTCTTCGTGCGCGGCTCGCCTTCGAAGTCCAAGACCATCCAGGATGTGGCGTTTGCCGCCTACACGAATTTGCCCGATGGGATGGAGGCCGGCCTCGAGGGTGTGACGTACTACGATCCGCCCAACATGACGTACCCGTTCGGGACCTATCTCGTGGTGGTCGACATCGACCGTGGCACCGGCCAGGTCAAGGTCCGCCGCATGGTGGCGGTCGACGACTGCGGGGTGCGGATTAACCCGATGGTCGTCGAGGGACAGATCCACGGTGGCTTGACCGAGGGTTTCGGTATCGCCTTCATGCAGCTGATCACGTTCGACGAGGAAGGCAACTGCCTGGGCTCGAATTTCACCGATTACCTGCTGCCAACCGCCTGGGAAACGCCGAGGTTCGAGATGGGCGAGACGGTCACGCCGTCACCGCATCACCCGATCGGTGCCAAGGGGGTCGGTGAGTCGGCCACCGTCGGCTCGCCGGCGGCCTTCGTCAATGCGGTCATCGATGCCGTCGGCCACCTGGGAATCACGAACATCGACATGCCGGTTACCTCGGACAAGGTTTGGGAGGCTCTGAACAAGGTCGGAGCCGCGGAGTAGGTGTAAGGATGTCAATTGCGGACGATGTGCTGGACCGGGCGGCGGAGCTACGGCGGCGCGGCGAAACCTTCGTCGTCGCGACCGTCGTCCGGGTCGAGCCGCCCACGTCGGCGCGGGCCGGCGACAAGGCGCTGATCACCGCCGACGGCAGGCTCTGGGGCTGGGTTGGCGGCAGTTGTTCCGAAGGGCTGGTGCGGCGCGAGGCGCTGGTCGCGATGGGCGATGCCCAGCCGCGCCTCGTCAAGATTGCGCCCGACGAGTCGCCCGAGCATCTCCCTGGCGTTGTCTCGCATCTCAGTACCTGCCCCAGCGCCGGCAAACTCGACGTCTTTATCGACCCGCAACTGCCGCGACCGCTGCTCCTCGTGGTCGGCGATACCCCGGCCGCCCACACCCTGATCAAGCTGGGCGCGACGATCGGCTACAAGACCTGTGCCGTGCACCCCGGCGCGCTCACGACCGACTATCCCGAGGCGGATCGGGTCATCGGGTCGCTCGACCTTGCGCCGGCCGAGCCCAACGCAAGCACCTGGGCCGTCGTCGCCACGATGGGCCACTACGACGAGGACGCCATCGAGGCGCTCTTGCGCTATGACATCTTCTACATCGGCCTGGTCGCCAGCCGTCGCCGTGCCGCCACGGTTCTCGGCGTGCTTCAAGGCCGAGGTATCAACGGACTGGAACGGGTTCGGCGCGCGGCGGACAGCGCGGTTGGCGGCTCCCAGGAGGAGATTGCCCTGGCGACGCTCGCCGAGATCGCCGCCGAGCGTCACGCGCACCGGCGCCGCTACGCGATCCCGGCACCGGAGACAGCCATCGATCCGATCTGCGGGATGCAGGTCGAGGTGAAGGGCGCCATGCACGCGCTCATGGTGGGGGAGACGACCTCCTACTTCTGCGGTGCCGGCTGCCTCGACGCCTTCAGGCTGCGGGAAGGTCAGTCGATTTCAGGCTGACCCTCCCGCTCTGCGACCGTTTTACGACGAACTGATAATCGGACGAACTTCGATTGACCCGACCGCGGCCGACGGCACCTTGGCAGCGTAGGCGATCGCCTCGTCCTGGTTCTTGGCCTCGACGACGTAGAACCCGATGATCTGCTCAGCGCCTGTGGTCGCGGGACCTGACGCGGTTTTCGTCGATCCGTTGCGCACGCGAACGGTGGTTGCCGCCTTTGACGGCTGGACCGGGTCGCCCCCCTTGAACATGCCGCGCCCTGACAACTCCTCGTAATAGCGGCCGAAGGCGGCCTGTTGCTGCTCCATCTGCGGGCTGTCCGCCGCAGGCATTTTCGATTCATCGGCGTACAGCAAATACAGAAACTTCACGTTCTCTCCTTTTATCTACACGCGCGCCTTTCCACGCCGGGGCGCGCTAATGTTTGGTTGATTACGCGGGTCTGGCCTGGGCGAGCACCTGGTCCTTGGTCACCCCCTCCATGTTGTGGACCTGCTTGGCGTGCTGCTGGACTCCGGTCACCAGCTTCGCCTCGTCGTCCGTCTGGAGCGACCAGCCGCATTCGCATTCGACGCGTTTTTGCATTCCGCACCTCCTCGAGAGATTCGACCTAACCGCCGCCCTTTCCACACCGGGGGCGGCTGAGCTGGCCCCTAAGATCATCGCTGGACGCCTTTGGCGAATGTTTGGAGGGTCTTTGCTTCGCATCTATCTGACCGGTGAGGTGGCCGTCGAGCGCGGAGACCACCTGCTGCGCGACGGGGATCTTCCCGGCCGGCAGGGGCGCCTGGCGCTGGTCTACCTGGTCGCGGAGCGCGAGCGGGCGGTGACCCAGGCCGAGCTCGCCGAGCTGCTCTGGCCCGATTCGCTACCAGCGTCCTGGCCGGTCGCGCTGAGCGCGGTGATCAGCAAAATCCGCCAGAAACTCGGCACGCTCGGCCTCGATCGCGACCGCATCATCGCCAATGCCTTTCGCTGCTACCAGTTCCGGCCACCGGCGGACACCTGGATCGATATCGAGGCCGCCGCTGACGCCCTCCACCAGGCCGAGGGTGCCGTGGTAGCCGATCAGCCCGACGCCGCGTATGGGCCGTCGTTGATCGCGACCACGATCGCACGCCGTCCGTTCCTTACGGGGGAGGATGCCCCCTGGGTGGCGGGCCGGCGCGAGCGCCTGCGCGACCTTCTCGTCAGAGCCCTTGACTGCCGCGTGGAGGCCCTGATGTGGAATGGCGAGCTCGCCCTCGCCCAGGACCAGGCCCGCGCCGCCGTCCAGCTGGAACCGTTTCGGGAATCCGGCTACCGACGGCTGATGCAGGTCCTGGTCAAGAAAGGCGATCGCGCCGAGGCGGTACGGGTCTACAACGATTGCCGGCGACTGCTAGCCGAGGAGCTCGGTGTCACGCCCTCGGATGAGACGGAATCCGTGCGCCGGACGCTACTCGGCTCCACGGCCTGATCGTTTGACAACGTGCTTCCAA
>Ga0209474_10004735_pt1 | contig 11697 bp, 8 predicted proteins | sample GraSoiAngelo_145_FD_185902 | JGI IMG/M metagenome (GOLD analysis project Ga0209474, IMG submission 185902) | Grasslands soil microbial communities from the Angelo Coastal Reserve, California, USA - 14_1009_05_20cm (SPAdes) (version 2) | ecosystem: Environmental > Terrestrial > Soil > Grasslands ...
CCTTCGTCCCGCGGTTGCGGGACTACGGCGGACAGGGTTGTTGGGTTGAGGTTGTGAAAAAGTGACCGGGTTATTCACAAAAGCCGCTGAAAATAAATAGAGCCGAGACAACCCATTGAGGAATGGGCTGGGTGCGGCTCGCGTAATCACACTGCTTTTTCGCCGATCTCTTCCGTGCGAATCCGAATCGCGTGTTCGACCGGCAGCACAAAAACTTTTCCGTCGCCGATCTTGCCGGTCTTGGCCGCGCCCACTACGGCGGCGACCGCCTTCTCCACCATGTCGTCCGCCAGCACGACTTCGACTTTCACTTTCGGCAGAAAATCGACGGTGTATTCGCTGCCACGGTAGATTTCGGTGTGACCTTTCTGACGGCCGAAGCCTTTCACTTCGGTCACGGTCATGCCTTCAATCCCGAGCTCGGCGAGGGCTTCCTTGACCTCCTCGAGCTTGAACGGCTTGATGATCGCTTCCAGTTTTTTCATGTCGATCTAATCGCGCTCGCTTCACCAGAAGCTGAGCGCGGCACGCGCTCTCTTACCAACGCGATGTTGTGATTGCAAACAAGAAATTTTTGCAATCACGCGCGGAAATTTTTTGCGAAAACTTGCGCTCGATTTGTCATCCTGAGCGTAAGCGAAGGATCTCACAGTCGAAGCGCAGATCACACAATCCACTTGGTGTGATCAATCAGGTTGTGCAGGATGGTTGGATTGTTTCAGAATGTGAGCCCCCCAGATGGATCGCACGTTCTACGTCTACATGATGACGAACCGCAGCCGGGTCGTCATTTACACTGGCGTTACAAACAGTCTCGAAGTTCGCCTTTGGTTTCATGCAGATGCAGGGGCGAAATCATTTACGAAGCGCTATAAAATCGACCGCCTGGTTTATTACGAAGAATACGATGATCCAAGCGACGCGATCGCTCGCGAAAAGGAGATCAAGGCTTGGCGAAGAGAAAAGAAGAATCAGCTTGTCGAAACTTTGAATCCCAAATGGGATGATCTTGGATCACAATTATTTGACGAGCCCTAGCGTTGTTATTCCGAGCAGAGCGAGGAATCTCACAATCGAAGCGAGCGTCCCGCAAGGTACTTTGTGTGATCCATCACCTTGTGAGAGATCCCTCACTTTCGTTCGGGATGACGGCACGCAGAAATTTTCTGCGCTGTAGTGCTTGGCAAATTTGACTGAACGCGGTTGACTGCATTTATATCAAAGATGCCGCGCGATTCGTTCGTTCACCTCCACCTTCACACCGAATATTCCCTGCTCGACGGCGCGGTGCGGATGAAGGAGCTGATGAAAAAAGCGGTCGAATTCGGCATGCCGGCCGTGGCCGTGACCGATCACGGCAATCTTTTCGGCGCGATCGAATTTTACCAGGAAGCGACGCGGGCCGGGGTGAAACCGATTATCGGCTGCGAGGCCTACCTTGCGCCGCGCTCGCACAGGGAGAAGGCGAATTCGCTGCGGGAAGCGGCGTATCATTTCACTTTGCTCGCGCAAAACGACGTCGGCTATCGCAACCTGGTCAAACTGATCTCAACCGCGCACCTCGATGGATTTCACTACCGCCCGAGGATCGACAAGGAGCTGCTGGCGCAACATTCGGCGGGGCTGATCGGGTTGAGCGGTTGTCTCGCGGGCGAAGTGAACTCGGCGATTCAGTCGAACAACATCGAGAAAGCGAAACAAGCCGCGGCGGAGTATCGCGACATCCTGGGCGCGGAAAATTTCTTCATGGAGCTGCACGATCACGGGATGGAAGAACAACGCCAGTGCAATCGCGTGTTGCCGCAAATCGCGAAAGACCTAGGCGTCGGCCTGGTCGCGGCGAACGACGTCCATTTTCTGCGACGCGACGATCATGACGCCCACGATGTCATGCTTTGCATTGGCACCGGGAAAATGGTCCAGGACGAAAACCGGATGCGTTATGCGCCGGAGCTGTATTTTAAATCGGCCGCGGAAATGCGCGAGCTGTTCAAGGATTTCCCGGAAGCAATTACCAATACGCTCGCGATCGGCGAACGCTGTAATGTCACGATTGAATTCGGAAAATCAAAATACCCCGAATATCCGGTGTCGGAGGGACAAACGCGCGAAGGTTATTTGCGCGAGCTTTGTTACAAAGGTCTGGAAGAGCGTTACGGCGAGCGCGCGAAGATCGACAACCAACTGCGCGAGCGACTTGCTTATGAACTCGGCGTGCTCGAGAAGACTGGTTTCGTCAGCTACATCCTGATCGTCTGGGATTTTATTCACTTCGCGAAAGGCCGCGGAATTCCGGTGGGCCCAGGTCGCGGATCGGCCGCCGGCTCGCTCATTGCCTACGTGCTCGGGATAACCGACATCGATCCGTTACAATTCGGATTGATCTTTGAGCGCTTTCTCAATCCGGACCGTGTTTCGCCGCCCGATATCGATGTCGATTTTTGCGAAGCACGCCGCGGCGAAGTTCTTGAATATGTGCGGCAAAAATACGGCCAGCGTCGCGTCGCGCAGATTATCACGTTCGGAAAGCTGAAAGCGAAGAGCGTGGTGCGTGACGTCGGCCGCGTGATGGGACTTCCCTACGCGGCGGCCGATCGGATCGCGCGGATGATTCCAAACGAGTTGAATATTACACTCGATTCGGCCGCGGAAAAAAATTCGGAATTGAAACGCGCGATCGCGACCGAACCACAAACGAAACAACTGTTCGAATACGCGAAGACGCTCGAGGGCCTCTCGCGCAATGCCGGGGTGCACGCGGCCGGTGTCGTCATCGCCGATCGTGATTTGTCCGATTACATCCCGCTCTGCCGCGACGTCAAAGGCAACGACGTGATCAGCCAGTATCCGATGGGACCGTTGAACGATCTCGGTCTGCTCAAGATGGATTTCCTTGGGCTCAAAACTCTGACCGTGATCGAGGACACGTTGGCGCTGATTCACAAACGAGAGCCGGAGTTTTCACTGAAAACTATCCCGTTCGATGATTCGGAGGCATTTGGTCTCTACAACCGCGGCGAGACGATCGGTCTTTTCCAGATGGAGTCCGGTGGGATGACCAACCTCTCGAAGCAATTCGAGGTCAAGAAGCTCGATGACATCATCGCGCTGATCGCGCTCTATCGGCCGGGGCCGATGGAACTGATTCCCGAGTACGTGAAAGCGAAAAAGGGAGTCACGCCGATTAAGTATTTGCATCCGCTGCTCGAGGAAATCTGCGCCGACACCTACGGCGTGATGATTTACCAGGAACAGGTGATGGCGGCGGCGAGCAAACTCGGGGGCTACTCTCTCGCGCAAGCCGATCTGCTTCGCCGCGCGATGGGCAAGAAGGACAAAAAAACCATGGCGAAAGAGCGCAACAACTTCATCGAAGGTTGTGCACGCACGAACAAGATTCCGGAGAAGAAAGCGAACGCGATCTTCGATTTGCTCGAAAAATTCGCGGGTTACGGATTCAACAAGAGCCACAGCGCGGCGTACGGCGTCATCAGTTATCACACGGCTTACTTAAAGGCGCATTATCCGGTCGAGTTCATGGCCGGATTGCTGAGCAACGAAATCAATAACACCGATAAAATTTCGGTATTCGTCGGCGAATGCAAACGCATGGGAATTTCGATTTTGCCGCCCGACATCAATAAAAGCGGTTTGAAATTTGTTCCGGAAATGTGGCAGGGACCTCAGCATCCCGAATCAGAGCCCAACGAGCAGAATCGCGGCACTGAGGCCGCTCCCACATTGAATGCGATCCGCTACGGACTGGCCGCGATCAAAAACGTGGGGGAGGTCGCGATGGAGATGTCGATCCAGGAGCGCGAGCGGGCAGGGGAATACACGTCGCTTGAAGATTTTTGTGGAAGAATTGGGACGCGTATCGCTAATCGCAAAATGTTGGAAAGTTTGATCAAAGCCGGCGCGTTTGATTTTGTTGGGCGCGACCGTGCGGAACTTTTTGCCTGCATCGACGAATCGCTTTCCTGCGCCGCGGCCGCGCTGCGCGACCGGACCGTCGGCCAGGTTTCGTTGTTCGACGAAGAAACTCACGCGGCAACGACGAGGAAGCGCATTGTTACTCCGTGGAGCGAGCACGTAAAACTCTCCTACGAGAAAGAGCTGCTTGGATTTTATGTCAGCGGGCATCCGCTCGATGCGTATGCCGATCTTTTCGCATCAAAAAATTACCTGCCAATCAGTTCGTTAGGCGAGCTGGACGATCGTTCGCAGTTCAGAATCGGGGGCGCAATTGTGCAGGTGGAAAAGAAATTCACGCGACGGGAAGGGAAACCGTTCGCAGTGGTGTGGGTCGAAGACAGGACTGGCACCCTCGAGGTTGTGGTTTGGAACGATGTCTACGTTGTCGTGTCGGAAATTCTTGTTCCCGGCCGGGTGGTGGAAGTTCGGGGAACGATCGATACGCGCGGCGATTCGCTGCGCGCGACGGCGCAGAAAATAAGAGTACCGAGCGCGAACAAAGCCAACGGCGCTCCGAACGGGAATGCCGGCCTTAGCGAGGCTACGGCTCGGCCAGAAAGATCGACCTCTGCCGAAAGTGAGCCGGCCGTACTCCTGCAATTTTCGCCGGCGACAACGAAAGAGGAATTGCGCGAAGTGCGCGAGCTCCTGGCGAGCTCGCCCGGCCGGCGCCGAGTGCAACTCCTTTTCGATCGGCCGAGCGGCGAACCGTTGCGAGTCGATGCCGGCGCGGACTTGTGCGTCGAACTGACCAGCGATCTGGAGCAGAAACTCGTGCGCTGGTTGGTAACTACGAAATCCCAACGGCGCGGTCTCGCTGACCTCTAACTGTCTGGCTTTTATTAACACCGCGCTTCAGCGCGGTGCTTCCCGCGAGAGAGCTGATTCTGAAAACCGTTTAAACGGTTTCTTCCAAGCGTCGTGACCAGATCACCGGGCTGAAGCCCGGTGTTACGAAAACACGGCAACAGAGCGCCGTGGCTACAGCTAATGACGCCGTCCCTGTTTGCGGGCGCGGGGTGGCGGCGAAGGTTGCGGTCGCGGATGCACACCGATATTAAAGGCTTCGCCTTGCGGTGAGGTGCCGGCACAGAAATGGAATTCTCTTGCCGATTGATCAGCGATGGATGCGACCGCGGCAGTTCCCTCTTCTTTCAACCCCATCGTCCAATTGCTACCGAACAGGTCGCCTTGGAACTGGAGCTGTTCGATGGTCGGCGCAAGCGTAGTCTCGACCGGCACGATCTCGATTCGGCGGACACAGTCTTGACCATTCATGCTCGTATTAAAAATCGGAGCCGCACTCGAAATTCTCACGATCACATCTTTGCTGTTGCGAAAATCAACCTCGCCCTTCACCGAAAGATCGACCTCTTTGGTTGCGGCATTCAGGAACTCGAGCGTTCCCTGGTCGCCGCTAAAAGTCAGTCGCCCGCTCGCGCGCGTCAGATCGAGCGGCGCATTTTGCAGAACACCATTTAACAACTGCACTTCGCCCGCAATGTTCGGATGCTCGAGGTTCTGACTGAGTGAGATCGCTCCGCTCAAGATTCCCTCGTTGAAAATTGCCGGATGCAGAAATTGCGGAGCGCTGGCGAGGACGACCGCGGGAAAATGAATCGTCGCCTCCAGCGGCGAAGCGAGGAACGTTTTCCAGTCCTGACCGATTTTTAATGAAAGTTTTGCCGCCAAATCGACCGGACTCGATCCGGGGAAAGTGAAAGCGGCCCGCGTGTCCCACAAACCGGACGAAATTTTCGTGTTAAACTGGACCGGAATGGCCACTCCAGTCGAGCCGGCGCGACCGAGCAGGAAATATTCGGATGCGTCGCCGACTTTCGCTTCGATGCTGCCGGAGTAATCGCTCTCGTGCGCGATGTCGATTTTGCCTTGCGCCCGAATGAAATCTTTTTGCCGCGCGACTTCGAATTCCTCAAGCTCGATCGTATCGGCATTCAGATTTATTTTGGCCGTTAATCGATCGATTTGTCTGTTAAATAGAGACAGGGAATTTCCACTGGCAGTCAGAAATCCGCCGAGCTTGCGCTCGCGTGCGTTGAGTGTCCCTTCGATGGCGATCGCGCCCGCGAAGTCGCGCGGACCGGCGCCGAAAAGTTCCGCGAATTGTCCGAGATCGGTGATCTTTCCGAGAATTTGGCCGCGGAAATCGGGATTGAGCCAGTCTGTCGATTTGGAAGGAATCGCGCCTTGACCGCTCATGGTCAGCTCGTTTTTGCGTTGCTTGATGTAGAGCTGTTGAAGTTGGATCTGACGGTTGTAGAAGATCGCGCCGAGCATGATCACGTCGGCGGCACGATTGTGCCAGGTCAACCCATTCATCTCGGTCCAGACGGAAGCGGTTCCTCCCAAAGGATCGCGTGGATCGCCGCGAAAAGTGAAATTGCAGGCACGAAGCGAACCACCGAGCTGATCGGTAAATCCGAGCGTCCCGGACGTTTGCGCAAGCGAAATGCCGGTCGCGGTGCCGGCGAGGTTCCAAATTGAATGTCGCCCCGGCCATTCGTTCGAAATGCTCGCGCGAATTTTTCCGCCGAAGACATCGAGATCGAATTGGAGATCGTCGCGCTCTTTATCGAGTCGCGACAAATCGATGGTGATGGATTGAAGATCGACTCCGCGGGCGAGATTCATCCCGCCGATCGTGAGACGATCTTCCTGCCATTTGATCGCGCCGCGAAGTTGCGAAAATGTTTGTCGAAACAGGGGCGATGTGATCGTTAATTCGCCCGCGGAGAAACGTCCGGCTTCAATTTGATTTCCGGAAAGCGCAGCGTTCCGGAGCAAAATGACGGTGGGGCCGTTCTCAACTCTCAAATCGAGGTGGGCAATGTCGAAATTGGCCGGGAGGAGTGACTGTAGCGCCGTCCAATTGAAAGGCATCGCCAGTGCCTTTTCCGAGTAATCGCGACGGATTTCGGCGCGCGCTGCTTGGATCGACAATGTCCGGATGCCGTCGCCGCGGCCAGCCAGGATTTTGGCCAGACTGAGATGGAGAACCGCGCCCTCGGCGTTCAGCTCGATTTGAGTGGCGGCGCCGGTCTGGCTTGTGACCCGGATGCGCTCGATGGAAACAGGCCGCAAAAATGGTGCGGCGACTTTGCCGAGTTCAATTTTCAATTGCTGGCGATGCGCCTGCCAGCGCAGCCAGAGACGGACCCCATTCGAGACCACGAAGGGAGCGAAGACGATCGTGCCCAACGCCACGATCAAAGCAGCGAGCGAGATCAACAACAGACGATTTTTCGGCATCCGCGCCCATTGCTTTAACGGCAAATCGTTTGCGCGCAAAGCAGCTTCGCAAATTATCCTACTGCTTTACGGCGGGCGATTCGATCTGCGGCGTGTTAGTGAAGACAAGCTTGAGCGGCTGACGCGCGCGGATCCGTTTACGTAATTGGCGTTGCAGTTCCTGCTCAGCTTCTCCCGGTAAGTCTGTCTCAAATGCCTGGCGCCGCGCCATTTCCGAGAGCTGGGCCAATTCGTTTTGCAGGTCAGCGCCGGAAAGGCGATTCCATAGCCCGTTTTCGAGCGCGAGCACGTCGACATTCTTTTCTTCGACGCCGACAATTTCCGCGTGCGGGAGTTGGATCAGGATTTGGTCAGGTCGGACATCAACCGCCACGTCTTGGCGTAAATTGAATCCCGCTTTGGCAATAAATGTTCCGCTCAATTTGATTCGCTTGGAGCTACCGGCCCAGGTATGCAGGAATTCGCGTTTGACCTTTAACTGCTTCGTCAGAATCGCGAGCTCCGCGGTCGGCGTTGCTTCATCGACCACCGTGCGATTGTTGACCGTGATTCGCGGTTGCAAATGGGCGATCTCGATGAAAGCAGAACGCAAATCTTTTCCGAGACGTTCCAGATCTTCAGTTCCCTGACCGATTGTGCGCGCGGGCCATGTTTCCAGACGCCAAAAGACGACGACGGCCGCGCCGGCGAGAATCAACACGGCCAGCGCCAATGCAGCGGGCCAGGAGATTTTTGCTGCCGTTGAAATTGAGCGTTGAGGGTTCAGCGTTGGACGTTTTCTTTTTCTCCAAAAAAAAGTACCGCCCCCCACGCCCGATGGGCGTGAAGGGCGGCTGTTCCCCCCAGAACAATCTTCCAAAATCTGCCAGCTACTACCCGAGCTTAAACGGTGCCGCAACAAAAATTTGTATAAATTATACAGCCCGTTTAGGCAACTCCCTCGTAAGCCCAGTGACAATGTCGATCTTAAGGGTCATTCCTGTTCGGAGCGCGAAGAATTTTCCAACCACTTGCGGAAGGTTGCGATGCGCGTTTTAATTTTACATGCGCAATGTGCGTCGGGAAAAACCACGCAGTCTCGCCGGATCACTTCTGGTCGCACATCCCAACATGCTCGATCCGAACTTTCGCCGAGCAGTCCTTTTTATATCCGCGCATGATCCGGAGGACGGCGCGATTGGAGTGATTATCAATCGTCCCCTCGATAAGAGCGTGGCCGATTTGGTAAGCGAAACACCGCCGCAAAATCTGGCGGCCGTTCCGGTTTTTTTTGGCGGGCCGGTCGGAAATAATCAACTGATGCTGGCCGCGTTCGAATGGCATAAGGGCGAAGGCCTGAAATTAAATCAGCATTCGCTCAACCCGGACGAAGCGGTGGTAGATCTGTCTGGAGGCGCGCCCTCGATTCGGGCGTTTCTGGGTTATGCCGGATGGAGCGCCGGACAACTCGAGGCCGAGATGAAACAAAAAGCGTGGATTGTGCAAAAGCCCAGCCGTTCGGCGTTAAAGTTCGAGCACCTGTCGCGACTTTGGTTCGACATCATGAATCGGCTCGGCCCCTGGTATCGCATGCTTGCGGCCGCGCCGGACGATCCGTCGCTCAATTGAGCGACCAGTGAACAATGATGAGTGACAAGTTTCAGATGTTTTATCTTGTCACTTATCGCTCGTCACTTATCACTTGCTGAGTGATCATCGGCGTCCCTAAGGAAATTAAAGAACAGGAACGGCGTATCGCGCTCGTCCCTTCTGCCGCGGAGCAATTGACGAAACGCGGACACACCGTGTTGGTGGAAAAAAACGGCGGCATTGGCTCCGGTTATCCGGACGAGGAATATAAAAAGGCCGGCGCGGAGATTGTCGATCTGGCCAAAGATGTTTTCGCGCGGGCCGACATGATCGTCAAAGTGAAGGAGCCGCTGCCGGCGGAATTTCCGCTTTTGCGCAAAGGACAAATTCTTTTCACCTATCTTCATCTCGCCGCAAGCAAAGCGCTCACCGACGCGCTGCTGAAGTCCGGCGTGACCGCCATTGCCTACGAAACGATTCAGATCGGCAACCGTTTGCCGTTGCTCGAGCCGATGAGCGAAATCGCCGGGCGCATGTCGGTGGTGATGGGCGCATATTTTTTGGCAAAACACAATGGTGGCAGCGGCGTTTTGCTCGGTGGGGTTCCGGGAGTCTTGCCCGGGCGGGTTGTTGTGATTGGTGGCGGCACTGCCGGTGTGAATGCCGCTCGCATGGCCACCGGTCTCGGAGCGGACGTGACGATTTTAGAAGTCGATCTCGAGCGAATGCGATTTCTCGACATCACGATGGGAAGCGCGCACACGCTTTATTCGAGCGAATCGCATTTGCGCGAGCTCATGCCGAATGTCGATCTTCTCATCGGCGCGGTTCTGCTCCCGGGAGCGAAGGCGCCAAAATTGATCACGCGCGCGATGTTGAAAGCGATGAAAACGGGCAGCGTGCTGGTGGACATCGCGATCGATCAAGGCGGCTGCGCCGAAACATCGCGACCGACCACGCATTTGCAGCCTATCTATGTCGAAGAAGGCGTCACTCACTATTGCGTCGCCAATATGCCGGCGGCGTATGCGCGCACCGCCACTCAGGCATTAACCAACATTACTTATCGCTATGTCGAATTACTTGCCGATCTCGGATTGGACGAGGCATGCAAGAAACAGCCGGCGCTGATTGGCGGGATCAACACCCGAGACGGAAAGCTGACCTGCCGCGCCGTCGCCGAGGCGCATGGCTTGAAATATGACGCGCCGTTGTGAAGCGCACGGCCGAAATGCATTCTTGATGCGAAATACCAATTAACCGAACCTCTGCAACTATGAAGAAATACATCTGCATCCTGGCTGGCGCCGCGCTTTTGGCGGCTTGCGAACAAAAAACCGAAACGGTCGCACCGGCGGCAAGCGCTTCCCCGGAAGCGACTACCGGAACCACCACGACGAGTCCCGCGCCAACACCTTAAATAATTGGTGCCCTGATTCGTCTAATACCTACATGAACAAATACGTATGCCTCTTGATTGGTGCCGCGCTTCTGGCGGCTTGTGAGCAAAAAGAAACAACGGTGACGAATCCGCCCGCGGAGAAGAAGGAAAGCAACACTACGATTGTGAACCCTTCGCCAGCGACTTCAACAAAGACGGAGACCAAGACGGACATCAACGTCAAAACGTCTCCTTCTCCATAGACCGGCGGTATCGAATTATTTGCGGAGTCTTTCGTCCCGCGCCTGCGGGACGAAAGACTTTTGCTGTACCGGAACCGGTATGCCGACAAAACGCTTCACGTTTCCTAAGAGTCGCCGCCTGACTCAGTCCGCGGAATTCGCGCAGGTAAAAAAGAACGGTCGCGTCTACCGCGGCCGATCGGTCTTACTTAGCATGCTTCGAGCAAATGGCGCCACTCGTTTTCGCGCCGGCTTTATCACCTCCCGCGCGCTCGGGTCCGCGGTTGCGCGGAACCGCGTGCGCCGGCGCCTGCGCGAGATTGTTCGCAAACATCAACGCGAGATCGTTGACGGGACATGGATTGTGACGATCGCGCGCGCGAACGCCGTCGGTGCAACCTATCAGGAGCTGGAAGTTGAGTGGTTGCGTCTGGCCAAGCGCGCTTCTATTTTAGCGACTCCATGCTGAAAATTCTTCGCGCTCTTATTCGCTTTTATCAGCTCACGATTTCGCCTTTGCTCTCCGCCCTCGGTGGTCCGGGCTCGGGATGCCGATTTGAACCCACCTGCTCGCATTATTTTTTGGAGGCCGTCGAGACACACGGCATTATTTCAGGGAGCTGGCTCGGTTTGAAACGGCTGGCGCGCTGTCAGCCGTTTCAAACCGAGCCAGCTCCCTGAAATAATGCCGTGTGTCTCGACGGCCTCATTGCCAAATCGCTGCTCTGTGAATAGCGGGCGCTACCAATTTTATGGATCGAACCGCGTGGATTGCCATTATACTTTGCGTCATCGGATTGGTGGTGTGGGAATGGTGGGTCGCCAAACAAGCGCCGCGGCCGCGGCCGCCGACATCTGCGCAGTTGTCTCCCCCGCCAACGCCGCTCGCAGGAACTAGTGCGTCAGCAGTTCCGCTGACTGCGTCTTCGCCTCCTTCTGCTGCGACTGGGACTCCGGCGCCCGAAGCAACCCCGGCGTTCGCCGAGAAAATCGAAACGTTGCGGAACGACGATGTCGAACTTCACCTAACGAATCGCGGCGGTGGGATTCGGGAAGCCGTTCTGCTTAATCATATCGGTCAGGGCGGCGATCGCCTTGTCATTAATTCGAAAGATCAATCGCCCATCGGCGCAATGGTCGAACAACCGAATTCGCCCAAATTCGATGAATTCACGTTAATTCGAGAAGGGGACGGGAGCTTGAGATGCGAGCGCGCCGCTGAAAATGTCACGATCCGAAAGAAGTTCTTTTTTCCGACGG
>Ga0209474_10004739_pt1 | contig 11695 bp, 9 predicted proteins | sample GraSoiAngelo_145_FD_185902 | JGI IMG/M metagenome (GOLD analysis project Ga0209474, IMG submission 185902) | Grasslands soil microbial communities from the Angelo Coastal Reserve, California, USA - 14_1009_05_20cm (SPAdes) (version 2) | ecosystem: Environmental > Terrestrial > Soil > Grasslands ...
CTCGCGCGGGTGCTGTGCCTGCAGGCCATCGCGCAGTGCCCGCAGCATCTGCTGCCGCGCGGCCAACGGACCAGTGATGAGATCTTCGAGCCGCTGCCGCGCACGATCCAGCCGCAGCTTGCGATCGCCGATCAGCCGGCGCGGATCGGCGACGCGGGCGCGCAGCTTGTCGGCCTGTCCGCGCTTGCGCTCGAGCTGCGCGCGAATCGCGCGGCCGAGGCGCGCTTTTCGTTGCGCGAGCTCGGCCACCAGCTCGTCTTTGACGCGCGCGATCAGCTCGGCCGCCGCGGTCGGGGTGGGGGCCCGCACGTCCGCGCAGAAGTCGGCGATGGTGACATCCGTTTCGTGCCCCACCGCGCTCACCGTCGGCACCGGGCAGCCGCAGAGGGCGCGGGCCACGACTTCCTCATTGAACGCCCAGAGGTCCTCCAGGCTACCGCCGCCGCGGGCAACGACCACCACGTCGACGCGCGGCTGCTTCGCGGCGCGCACGATCCCGCGCGCAACCTCCTGCGCGGCGCCGTCACCCTGTACGCGGGCGGGAACGATCAGCACGGGCAGGTTCGGGTAACGCCGGTGCAGGACGCGGAGGAAGTCGTGGACCACCGCGCCGCTCGGGCTGGTGACCAGGGCGATGCGGCGGGGAAGGAACGGCAGCTTGCGCTTGCGTGCCGCTTCGAACAGGCCTTCCTTCTGCAGCCGTTCCTTCAGCTGCTCGAACGCGACCTGCAGGGCACCGGCTCCGAGCGGTTCGACCGTGTCGCAGACCAGCTGGTATCTTCCCTGGGGCTCGTACACCGCGAGCCGGCCGCGCGCCACCAGCGACAGCCCGTTCTGGACGGAGAAGCGCAGCCGTCGCGCCTCGGTGCGGAAGAGGACGGCGTCGATGCAGGCATCCGCGTCCTTGAGCGTGAAATAGAGGTGGCCGCTCGACGGCGCCCGCAGATTCGACACTTCGCCCTTCACCAGGATCGAGGGGAAGCGGCCCTCGAGGATGGCCTTGAGTTCGCGGGTGAGCTCCGATACCGAGTAGACGCGTGGGCCCCCGGCGCGCTTGCCGAACAGGTCGAACTGTCCGGCGGAGGTGGCGGGTTTGGGCGGCAGCCTCTCCGGCATCAATCCGCCCGTCTCCCAGCGAGCTCTCCCATCCAGTGCAGAGCTTTCAGCGACGTCTCGTCGCTCGCGGGAAGCGTCTCGACGACCAGCTGGAAGCTGCTGCGCGCCGACTCCGGATCGTCGTCCTTGGCCATGTATGCCTGCAGATAGATCTCCTTCGCGCGCTCGGCGATCCGCTCCAGCCCGGCGCGGGCCTCGCCGCTCTCGGGGTCGGTTTCGACCGCCGCTCGCAGGTGAGCGGCGGCGCGGGGCAAATCTTCGTCCGCGCGCAGCTCCCCGGCCGCGAGCAGGTGCCGCGCCGCCAGCCCACGGCGGCCTTCTCGTTCAGCCGAAGCCGTTCCTGTGCGCGCGAGATTCGCAGCGGCGCCGGGGTCCCGCCTGCGTCTGGGAGACGTCCGCCAGATCGGGCGTGCGTCCGGTGGCGCGCGTGCTTCCTCCGCCGGGGGGGCCGCGGCCGACCTTGGAGCAACCCGCGATTCGGCGGCGGTGGCGCGCTCCTCCTCCGCTTTCGCCGCTTGAATCGCTCGCGCAATCTCCGCATCCGCACCCTTCAACTCGGCGGCGACGGCCAGCCGGCCACGTCCCTCCGCGAATCTCCCCTCCTTCACGAGCGCGATCCCTTCCTCGAGCTTCCGCAGCGCCACCGCACGGGCGGCCTCCCGGTGCGCCTGCGCCTCGAACTGCGACGTCATCCTCTGCCGGCGCACGAACGCAGCAGCTACGACGAGGACCATCGCGAGCGACAGGGCAGCAAGAACGGAAACGCGCGGGGCCGCGGTTGAGCAACCTTGCCGTCCCCGCGGAAGGACTCGCATGGGGGCGCAGGCGATCACTCCTCCGGGCTCGAGGAAGCAGAGCGTGGTATCTCCGATGTCGATCTCGTCGCCGTGACGGAGCCGGCGCCTCCGCCGCCACCGTCCGTTGACTCGGGTACCGTTGCCCGACTTCCGGTCGACCAGGAAGAAGGCATCTCCCTTTTTCTCCACGGCCAGGTGCTCCCGGGAGATGGAGATGTCCGGAATGACGATGGCGTTCGCGTCGGCGCGCCCGAGCGTGGTCAAAGGCTCGACGATACGGAATTCCGCCCCTTTGTGCGGGCCCGCCGTGACCAGGAGGCGGGCCGTGGCAGGCCTCTGCTCTGCGCCGGACAGGACCGTCGCGTCAGCGCGCGGAGTGTTCCGCGAGCACGCCGCGAGAGCAGCGGCGAGCACTTCCGGAGACGGTCCGCCTGGATCCGTCGGATCCCTCCCGCGGCCAATCCGCGGGCCCGGTCGTTGGGCGAAGACGGGCATTCGCATCGGCTTCACCGTATCACTCGACACCCTCTCCGGGCGGCTCGGAAAGCAGATTGTCCCGCGCCTTTCCGTGGCAACCGCCGGGGTCGTCGCCTGGGAAATGCAGGAGGACCTCACGCCAGGTCTGCTCTGCCCTCTCGCCCCGCCCATAGCGTTCGAACCGCGCCGCCGTGAACAGCAGCCGGTTGCATTCGCGATGAAGGTCGCGCTCGCTCTCCTCGATGAGACGCGCCAGTTCGCTCTCGAGCAGGCCGGGGTCCACCGCGCCTTCCAGGTGTCCGCGCGCCTCCACGAATGCCCTCCATGCGTCGTAAAGGTTGCGCGGAGCAACCCGCCTCTCCTCCAGCTTGCGCCGGCCGCGCTCGTAAGCGGCGCGGGCCGCCGCGAGGTCAGCAGGCGGAGCGCCGTGCAAAGGCTGCCCGGCATGGGATGCCGCCGGGTCTGGTCGGAACGCAAGATTTGGCCGCCGTGAGCTCAGGTCCTGTCCGGGCAAGCTCCCCGGCTGCATCGCGAACCGGGCGCCGATGCCACACGACAAGACTGCGACCGCGATCAGCCCTGCGCGCGCAGGTCGCGAGACCGCACCCAAGCAACGCGCCGGAGACTTCTTCCCTGCGGCGGAGATGCAGAACTCGAAGGTGATCGGCCCCACACCGATCCGGTCGCCTTCGCGGAGCCGGGCGGGCGCGCCCACCACGGCGCCGTTCAACTCCACGCCGTTCACGGATGCCCGATCGAGCAAGACCCAGGCGGCGCCATGCCGCTCGATGCGGGCATGGGTACGAGAGACACCGGCATCGTTCAACACCAGATCGTTGGAGCCGGCGCGGCCGATGCTGACCGATTCCCCATCGAACCGGAACTTCCGCCCGCGCCCGTTGCCTGCCGCGATGGTCAGAGCGAAAGCCACCTCAAAGACTCCCTCCAAGGAAGACCTGGTATCCGATGGGCCCGAAGAGCATGAGGAAGAGCGTCGGAAAGATGAACAGTACGAGCGGCAGCAACAGCTTCACGGGCGCTTCGTTGGCGAGCCTCTCCGCCCGCTGCGTGCGCTCGTTCCGCATCTGCGTGGACAGGATCCGCAGGACGTTTCCGAGCGGCGTGCCGAGCTTGTCAGCATGCACGAGCGCCTGCACGAACGACGTGAGCGGCGGCAGATCCACGCGGCGTGCGAGATCGCGCAGCGTCTCTTCTCGCGTCTTGCCGAGCAGCAGCTCGCGAATCGCGATGCTCAGCTCTTCGCGCAGAGGACCCTTGCCGCCTTTCTCCACAACCTTGGCCAGGGCGCCGGTGAAGTCGAGCCCGGCCTCGACGCTGAGGGTGAGCAGATCGATGGCATACGGCAGCGCGCGCACGAGAGAGCGCTGCCGGGCCCTCATGCGGTCGCGCAGCCAGATCAGGGGATACGCCGCGCCGCCGATCAGGCCGAGGAACCAGGCCCCAAAGCCCAGGCGCAGACAAAGCGAGAGCGCGGCGGCTCCGGCGAAGAACAGCAGCGCCGTGACCTGCATCAAAGCGACTACCTCGGTGGCCGTGAGCTCCAAAGGCCGGCCCGCCTTTCGCAGCCAGCGATCGATCCTCGCGAGGGGCAGCGCCGGTACCCAGCGCGCGTTCGCCTGGGCGATCGGCAGGATCGCCGCCGAACGCAACGCCGCGAAGAAGCCTCGCGATCCGCCGATCCGGAGCTGGACCGCGGAAGATGGCGGCCCCACCGCGAAACGGCCGTACAGCGCACCTGCGGCGAGGAATGCCGCGGAGGCGAACGCGGCCGCGAGCAGCGCGGCGGAAACCTGGAGGATATCGGGGGTCACGTCGATCATATGTCCACGGCGACGATGCGCCGGATGGCGACGAAGCCCGCCGCCTGCAGGACCACCACGGCTCCGACCAGCAGGTATCCGTAAGCGCTCTCGAACATCGGCGCGATCAAGTCGGGCCGGTAGGAGTGGAGGAACAGTCCGATGAAGAGCGGCAGCGAGGCGACGATCAGTCCCTGGAGCTTGCCTTGGCTGGTGAGGGCGACGATCTTCCCCTCCAGCCGGAAGCGCTCGCGGATGGTCGCGCCGATCGCATCGAACATCTCCGCGAGATTGCCGCCGAGCTGTCGGGCGATGCCGGTCGACGTCGCGACCAGTTCCAGATCCTGCGAGAGGACCCGATCCGCCATCGCCGCGAGCGCCTCATCCAGGGGCACGCCCAACTTGATCTCCTTCGTGACCAGCCCGAACTCCTGTCGTAGCGGCCGGTCCGCATCGCGGCCGGCGTGCTCGATGGCCTGCTGGAGCGTCTGCCCGGCGCGCAGCGCATTCGCCATTTGCTGCAGCGCTTCAGTGAGCTGAGCATCGAATCGCCGTACCCGCCGGCGCCGGTAGGCCGCGATCGCGGCCGCGGGCGCAAAGAAACCCGCCACGGCCGCGAGAGCCGCGCAGGAGGGTCCAGCGATCCACGCGCCGGCGAGCGCGAGCACCAGCATCGCCGCGAGGTTCAGGCGGACGATCTGTCCCGGCTCGACGAACAGGAACATCGCGCTGAGATCGTGCACCGACCGCGCGACGTAGCGCTTCTGGTACTGCTCGAAGGCCTTGCGCAGCACCTCCGAAGCGAGAAAGGCGAAGAAAAACATCGACCCTCCACAGAGGACGAACACGGCCGCCGCCGCCATCATGGCCCTCGCGCCGCCACCTTCGACTCCCCTCGATTTCCCCGGATGATCTGGATGGTTCGATAACGCTTCTGCTGCAGCTCGCCGGCACGATCGCCGGTGAACAGGGTCTTCTGATCGACGACGCTGCGCTTCTCCTGCGAGTCGAGATCGTCCGGGTTCCGCAGCAGCAGGGTGAGCGTGCCGAGCTCCTGCGCGAGGGTGAGCATCTCCGCCTCCTCGGGGAGCGCCAGCACCGTCACGGTGGCGAATCTCTTGTCCTCTTCCGCGATGTTGGTCGTGTTGGCCGTGATCCGCCCGGTCGCGAGCACCACGACGTTCTGCAGCAGGGTCATGGTCCGAAGCTGCTGTGTGTCCGGATCGCGGAAGCTCCCGATCACGTCGACGTGATCGTTCGGCCGCACCCAGAGCCCCACCGCATTCTTCTCCTGGACGTCGATGGTGACGGCGCGGCCCTTCGGGCTGATGAGCGTGGCGAGGTCCGCGTCGCGAGCGGATTCGAAGTGGCTGACGAGGATGGGATCGCCGGCTTTCAGCGGCACCAGCAGGCGTTGCCCGACCGGCGTCTGCTGCTCCGACGAGCCGTGCTCGTCCGCCTGGATGAACGAGCCGGTGACGAATTTCGCCGGCATCTCCTTGACCGCAACCATCTCCGCCGAAAGCTCCGTTCCTTCGGCGACGTCGACCTTGGCGCAAAGCACATGCACCGTCTGCCAGCGGTCGCGCACGCTCCGCTCCCGGGCGCGGAGCGCCGCCCAGGCCGTGGCGCCCGCGAGCAAGCCCAGCGCGAGCGCGATGAGAAGAGGGTTCTTGCCGGAGAGCACCCGACCTCCGCCGCCGTGGCCCGGATGCTACGCGGGCGCGGACGGGCGGCGCGACGGTCGACCGATTAGTCGCGGCCGCCGAAGGCGGCTTGGCGTGTTCTAGCGCTCGGCCGGAGCCGCCGGCGTCGGGTCCACTGCGCGCAGCGCGCGCCGTGCCGCCGCCAGGGCCGTCGTCTCCGACGGGTAAAGCCTCGCCAGCTCGTCACGGACCCCTTTCGCCTCGTCGAATCGGGCCACGGCGGACAGGCACTCGACGGCGTGGGCCAGGTCCCAAGCCGCGGCGGCGGGGTCTCCGTCGCGGCTACGCATCGCGGCGGCATCGCGGTAGAGCGACGCCGCGAGCAAGTAGTTGCCCGAATGGCGCGCATCCTGTGCCTTGGCTTCGGCTCCGGAGGCCCCAGGCGCCGGGCCCGCGGCCTGCGCGGGCTGCGACTCTGCCTTGGACATCGGGACTGCGGAAGAATCGCGTCGTGGCCGCGCCGCGGCGGGCGCGGGAGGTTCGACGGAAGGACTGGACGGCTCGGCACGCGAAACAGCAGCGACCTGCGGGGGGGATGAAGGCGTGGACGGTGCCGAGCCCGAAGCGGCGGCGATCTGCTCGCCGGATGACCGCGCGGGCGGCGGTCGCGGACGAACGGCATCCGCCGCGCCTTCCTTGGCCTGCAGCGCCGCCTTCTTCCGGACGGAGACCACCGCGTCACCGCCGCTGCCCCGGAGGTTCCCGCCGGACGCGACATCGTGCTGCGCGGGCCGGCGCATCGGCAGCTGTGCGACTTTCTCCGACGATTTCTCCGGAGGGGCCGGAGCCACACGCTTGGCAGCGCGATCCCTCTCCTCGGCCTGGTTCTTCGCCCGCTTGTCCTCGGCAGCGCGCAGCGCCGAGTCGAGTGCCTCCGGCGCCGCCGGCTGTACGCGAATTTCGAACTCGCCGGTGCGCACAGCTGCCGCCGCCTTCTCCGCGTTCCTGCGCGTCTCCAGCGTATTGTTCACGACCAGCGCCAGCGCCGCTGCGGCCGCGACCGACCCTCCCACCGCGGCGCGGACGACCCAACGCGGCCTGAGGCGCTCGATCGGGCGGGCCTTCACCGGACCATGGGCGTCGACGCGCGCTGCGTCGATTCCCAGCGCGCGGACCGTGCCGGTCACCTCGATCACCTGGCCGACGTTCCCGTCGTGCTCGAGCTGCGCCTGGGCGCGCGCCGCACGAAGGATGGGCTCGTCGAAGGCCGGCGACGGCTGCTCCAGTTCGCGCAACGGCGCCGCCATGCGCCGCGCCTCGTCCAGCGCCGCTCTCTCCTGGCGGCACTCGGCGCAGCCGGAGAGGTGGCTCTCCACCTCCGCGGCGCGAGCCGCATCGAGGTCGCCGTAGGCGAGGTCGAGGAGCAGGTCCTGGGACTCGGTGTGCGTCATACCCTCCCCAGCCTCACGTCCACGACCGGCTCGTCCGAGGCGGCCTCTTCCGAGACGCCCGCCGCGGCGAGCGCCTTGCGCAACCCCTCCAGCGCGTAGCGCATGCGGCTCTTCACCGTGTTCTCGTTCACCCCGACCATCTCGGCGATCTCCCGGAACGGCACTCCCGCCTGCTCGCGGAGGACGAACACCTCGCGCTGCTCCGGCGGCAGGCAAAGAAGCGCCTGCTGCAAGAGGGGCCTGATCCGGGCGCTCGCAGCCGCGCGCTCTGGGTCGATCTCGCGACCCGGCACGGAGTCGACCATCGAGGGCTGGCCGTCGGGCCCTTCGGCGTCGAGGCTGTCCGCGCGCCGGAAACGATCCCGCCGCGACTGGTCGATGCAGAGATTGCGCGCGACCGTGTACAGCCAGGTCTGGAAGCGCGCGCGCCTTTCCCAGGCCGGCGCGCCCTTGACGATTCGCAGGAACGTCTCCTGCGCCAGATCCTCGGCCCTTTGGCGGTCGCCCAGCATACGCAAGAGGAACGTGAACAACGGGGCGCGGTGCCGGCGCAAGAGGGCCTCGAAGGCCCCCGGGTCGCCCTGCTGGTAAGCGGCCAGCAGCTCCTCGTCGGTACGGTCCTGTGCCATCTCAACGCGCCGGTGGCGCGCCCGATCTAACTAACACGAACCGCGGCCGGCGCCCGAGCAGCGGATCGGCGTGTTCACGGCAACACTCAACGCGCTGTTACACGGAAACGCGCGCTTCCCGCTCGACGCCGTGGTTGTTCACCGGCGGGCGGTAGCCGGTCGGCTTGCGCGGCAACACGAGCTCGCCGGCCGAGCCATTGCCGCCGCGGAGGCAGTGGATGAGAAGGCGCACCGCCCGGGCATCGAAGTGACTCGCGCCGGCCTCCTCGAGGAGCTGATCGATGGCCCCGCGGGCGTTGTATGCCTGGGCCCGGTACGCTCGCGGCGCGATCAGCGCCGCGAAAGCGCTCGCCACCGCGACCAGATCGAGCCCGCGCAGCGGCGGGTTGCCCTGCACCCGCGGATATCCGAAGCCGGCGCGCGAATGATGCAGCAGGGCGGCGTGGACCGCCGGAGCGTCTCCCAGGGTGCTGGCGAGCAGGAGCGCCCCGAGCAGCGGATGGTCCTCGAGGGACATGGCCTCGGAAGGCGTCAGATGCTCCCGCTTGAAGCGCAGCCGCAGCGCCGAATGCCTCATCCCGATGTCGTGCGTAAGCGCACCCCCCACCAGACGCGACAGGCCCGGCGCCATCCCCAGCGCGGTGCGGAACAGCCGCGCCGAGACCAGCGCAGTCCAGATCGCATGCTGGTACCGGGCCGGGTCGTCCCGCCGCAGCGCTTCCAGTTCGTCCCAGATCTGCTGCGGGAAGCGCAAGTCCGATAGCACGTCCGCCACCAGGGCCCGGTGTGGTTCGTTGCCCACCATATGCTGCAGCGCCGGGGCTTCGAAGGCCTCGAGGACCGCTTCCGCGCAGGTGGTCTCGAATAGCGGTCTCTCGCGCTCTCCGCGCGGCGCCTTTGCCGCAGCGTCCTTCAGCCTGCCCAGATCGACGATTTCGCCGCGGGACGCTACGAGCCTTCCGTCCGCCGAAAACAGGTCCCGGGTGAGGACCATGCCCGACAACGAGAAATCCATCGCGCCCTCGAGGGCCCAGGGGGAGGGGGAGGGCCCGAGTGCCAGGAAACGTAATCGTGCCTTGCCGGTACGAGACAAGGAACCGGGGTGGCCCCGGGTCCTACGTTTCCGCCGTCTCGATGGATGGCCCGGAGGTGCCGGCTGAGGAGAGGTCGGATTCCGCCGGGGAGCCAGCCGCCGCGGCGCCCTGCGCGAGGCTCTCGCGGATCTCGGCCCGTAGGTCGTCGGGCTCGATCAGCTGGTTTCGGTTCAGGATGCGGACGAGCGCGGCGAGCAGCCGGAGCGCGCCCACGCCATCGCTCGGCTCGACGCCGATGGACGCCAGGGCGCCGAGATCCGCGGGCGACAAGGGAGTCGAGCCCTCGAAAGTGCCTTCCAGGAACTGTTCCACCGGGTCGGCGGGAATACCTTCATCCATCGACACGGTGCCCTCGCCCCGCCATTGCTCGGCGGACTCTTCCTGCGCGGCCGCGCTCTCCACATGAACTTCGGCGCTCTCGTCGTCCGCGCCGACCGGATTGGCGAATTCTTGTGTGCTCGAGTGGCGGCGATGAACGGCGGGTGGCTCTTCCCGATCGGGCGTCGGGACAACGCCCGCAAGCGGATCGCCCGGCCCCGTGCCGACGGCGAGGGGATCTGCTGGCGCCGTACCGGCGAGAGGATCGTCCGTCGCGGCCCATGCATCAGGGACCTCCGCTTCGTGCGATTCGGCGGGTCCGGCCGCCGATGCAGTCTGCTCGGGGGCCCGATCGCCCTCCTGCCCGGCAGCGTTCCTCTGCTCCGGCGCCGCGACGTCTTCTGACCAGACGGGAGCGGCCTGTGCCTCCGGATCAGCCCCGATCTCCTCGAGGGCGCCGAGGATCGCGTCTGTGGGCAGCGCGATGCTCGTCGATTCCATGGCCTGCTCGGCCTGTGGCACGCCCCAAGCGACGTCCTCAGCGGGTTCCTGGCCCGCCCAGTCCGCCACCACCGGCGCGCCGTCCGCAGGACCGCCGTTTGCTGGCGGGTCCGCCCAGCCTCCGGAAGCGGCCGTCACGATCGCTCCGGTCCATCCGGTGGAACCCTGCGGTTCCGCAGGCTGGCCCCAATCCGCTGCCGCGCTCGCGGCCCGGGCGCTCGATGAAGGTGCATCCCATGCCTGGGATGCGCTCGATTGGGCTTGCCACTCCAGCGCCTCCGGCCCGGCTTGCGGATCCGCATTGGGGCCGGCGGCCGCGTGCGCGACGCTTGCCGAGACGAGCCCCTCCACCTCATCGCCCGCGAAGCCCTCTCCGGTCACGGCCTCCTCTCCCACCACCGCGTCGCCGAACTGCGAATGCGCGGCGATGGGCTCGAGCCCCAACTCCTGCCCGTCGGCCTCGGGCAGCTCGACCGGGTCGGGTACGGCGGGGGGCGGAGGCGGCGCTGCGGTCGCTGCGTCGGGCTCGATCTCCTCGAGCTTCTGCGCCGGTGCGGCGGGCTTCGCCGCAGGGATCGGCGGGGGAATGTACGGCGCCGCTCGGGGGGCGCCCGCAGCCGGCGCGGGGGCCGGCGGATCGATCCGGCGCGGGAAGCCGGCTACCGACCCGGCGGGCGTTCCCGGCGTGACGGTGGGAGGGCCGGCCGGGGCGGGCCGCGGGACCTTGTCGGTCGGCTCCTTCTTCTCTTCCCCGCCGCCGTAATGAGCCTGGATGGCCGCGACGACATCGCCGTCGCCGGCCAGCATGGGCTTGATCCGCTTGCCGGTGTGAAACGCGAGCTGGTCGACCGCCGACAGGTCTGTCGGATCGCTCATGGCGATGGTCACCACCTCGCTTCGCCCGGAGCCGGTCAGCGCATAGGGAAAGACGTGCAGCTTCTCGGCGACCTGCTTGCTGACACACTTCACCGCACGGGGATCGATCTTCACGCCCGCGAGCCGAACGCTCTGCATCCCGAGGTGCTTGGCCAGCGCGGATATCATCGCCTCCTCGCTGCAAAACCCCTTCTGTACGAGGATGCCGCCGAGCTTGCCGCCCCACTGCTTCTGGTGTCCGAGCGCGCTCTGGAGCTGGTGCTCGTCGATGACTCCCAGTTCGGTGAGCAGCTCTCCGAGGCGCTTGCGCGGCGGCATCGTGTTCCCGTCCTTACCGCTTGACTCGCGCGAGGTATTCGTCTCGCGAGAAGACGCCCTTCTCGATCAGCAGCTCGACCATCGCCTTGAGCGCGGCCACCGACCTGCGCTGCGTCTCTTCCACGCCGCGCAGCACGTCTACCGCGCTCTCTCGCGCCGGCGAGGAGGCAGCAGCCTTTCCTTTCGGCACCGGCGTCTTCCTCGCGCGCATGTCGACGACCGTGTCGCCCGCGTTGTTCACGATCTTCATGCTGGGCTGCTCGCCGACCTCGTCGCGGAGCAGCTCTTCGCCACGGTACCAGCGGGAGATGGCATTGCGGATGGCGCTCGCACCCGCCAGCTGCGTCTCGATCTTCTTTCCCCCGGTCAGGGAGACCAGATGATCGGTAGCGCTGATGTTGAGCGGGTCGCTCATCGCCACCACCAGGATCCGGCCCTGGTCCTTGAGGCCGATCGGTACCAGCCCGAACTCCTCGGCCGTATCGGCCGGCACCACCCCGAGCGCAGCCTTGTCGGATTCGCCGCTGAGATCAGCGCGCACGATGCCGGTCTGCTTCGACAGCGCGCGAACCAGGACCTCCTCGGTGAGAAACTCCATGCGGACCAGGATGTCGCCCAGCTTGCCACCCCACTGCTGCTGCTCGGCCAGGGC
>Ga0209474_10004740_pt1 | contig 11691 bp, 9 predicted proteins | sample GraSoiAngelo_145_FD_185902 | JGI IMG/M metagenome (GOLD analysis project Ga0209474, IMG submission 185902) | Grasslands soil microbial communities from the Angelo Coastal Reserve, California, USA - 14_1009_05_20cm (SPAdes) (version 2) | ecosystem: Environmental > Terrestrial > Soil > Grasslands ...
CAGGACATAGGAGATCACGAGGGTCGGGATCCAGAGGCTGCCGGACTCGATGTTGATGCCGAAGTGGTGGAAGCCGTTGACCTGCAGGGCACTGCCGATCGCGATCGCGAGCAGGAACACCGGGAAGGCCCAGATCAGGTCGAAGAAGCGGGAGATCACCCAGTCGACCCAGCCGCCGAAGTGGCCGGCGAGTAGGGCGAGCACGAGCGCGAAGAAGGTGCAGAGGAACGCCGACCCGATCCCGATCTTCAGCGAGTTGAGCCCGCCGTAGAGCAGCCGGACCGCCTCGTCGTGACCGAGCTTGTCGGTCCCGAGCACGAAGCGGCCGCCCGCATGCCACCAGGTGGGTGCGAGGTAGACAACCGGCTTGACATCGAAGGTGTTCGTCTTCGGGTCGTAGACGGCCCCGCCGCTGACCACCGGCTTCAGCTTCCCGGAGACGCGGACACTCTCCCCGGCGTGCACGGCGTTCGGGCCCGAGTGCGCGACGTGGCTCGCGTAGACCGGCGCCAGCGCGCAGCAGATGACGATCAGAAGGAAGACGGCCAGGCTGCCGAGCGCGAAGTAGTTGCGTCGCAGGCGGCGCCAGGCGAGGTACCAGGGACTGCGTCCCACGATCGCCACCTCGTGCTCTTCGGCGGCCAGCAGGGGGGCGCTGTCGAGGGTGAGATCGGTGACTCCGGGCTCGACCATTCCTTGGGGCGGCGAGTGTAGTCAGTGAGGGCGCCTCGAAGGCGCCCTCACTGCCGTTTGCCTGGACCTAACGCGCTACTTGCACAGGCGCGCCAGATCGATCCCGTAGAGGCGCTGCACGTGAATGCACTTCGCCGGGATCGACTTGTTGAAGAACTCCGGGAACACGCGGTTCGACCACGGGGCCCACGGAGCCTGCATCATGATCTGCTTCTCGACCTTCGCCCACCTGGCGTTGACGGCGGGCGTCAGGACCGGGGCCTTCTTCAGGGCCTCGATCTCCTTGTTGGTCGTCTTGTTGCTGTACCAGGCGTAGTTGTTGTTGTCCTGGTCGGTGATGCGGTTGCCGTTCAGGAGCACGTCGAACCAGTCGAGCGGGTGCGGGTAATCCTCCAGCCACCGCGCCCAGCCGGTCTGCGCGTGCGTCGCCCGGTTTCCGATGGTCGTGTAGTAGGTCGACCTCGGGAGCGTCGTCAGGCTCGCGTTCAGCCCGATCGAGTTCAGCACGCTCGTGTAGTAGGTCGCGGAGTCGACCGAGTCGGACACCTGGCGTGCCCAGACGGTCACCTTCGCGCCGTTGGCACCGGCCTGGTTGATCAGTGCCTTCGCCTTGCTCAGGTTGTGGGTGTACAGCTTGAGCTTCCGGTACGACGGGTACGTCGGCGGCAGGACGTTCTGCGTCGCCTGCCCGAGACCGCCCCAGATCAGCGTCTGCATCTTGCCGCGATCGAGGGCGTAGTTGACGGCCTCGCGGACCTTCAGCTTGTTGAACGGCGCCACCGTGGTGTTCATCCAGAAGTAGTAGGTGTTCGCCGTCTGCCTGAGAACCAGCCGACCCTTGCTCTTCGCGTTGGAGATCCGGTCGGGCGGGATCGCCGCATTGCTGTAGTCGGCCTGGCCGTTGATCACCATCTGCGTGGCGGTGTCGGCGTCGCCGACGAGGGACACGTCGACCTCGTTCGGGTTTCCGCGCGGGATGTACTTCGTCGGCTTGAAGTACTTGTTCCGCACCATCACGAACGAGTGGTTCGGGTCGTAGCTCTTGAACGCGTACGGCCCGGTTCCGGGAATCGTCCCGTTCTGGATGTCGGGCCCGGTTCCGCCCGGAACTGGCGCGGCGAAGATCAGCGCGAGGATCGTGAGGAAGTCACCGCGCGGCGTCGCGAGCTTGATCGTGATCGACCGCGTCTTGTTGTTGGTGATGATCCCGCTGATGTTCCCGTTCGGCGTCGGGTGCGCCGCGTAGGCCTTCGCGCCGGCGATGTCGGTGTAGAAGCCGACACCCTGGCCGGTGGCGAGGAACCCTCGCTTGATCGCCCACTTGAAATCGGAGGCGAGCACTTTCTTGCCGTTCGAGTACTTCAGGCCCTTGCGCAGCTTGAAGTGGTAGACCTTGCCGTTCTTCGAGATCGTCGGCAGCGCCTGCGCCAACCCGGGCACGAGCTTGTAGCCCGCTGGGCCGGTGGTGTGCTGGTATGTGACCAGCGTCTCGTAGACGTTCCACATCGCCCACCACGACTGGGCCGTGTAGGCCTGCTGCGGATCGAGATAGTCGATCGTGTCCAGGACGGCTCGCAGCTTCGGAAATGCCTGCGGGTTGCTCGGCGTCCTGCTCTTCGTGCCGGCGGCGCTGTACGCCGCCACCATCATCGCGAGTCCGGCCGCTATGGCAACAACGCCGAGCAGCCAGCCCCATCGTCTCTTACCGGTCATCGCACCTCCCCATATAGACCGCCGGTGGCGGTCAGCGAATCTTTGCAGATGTACAGACGCTTTTTGAGCGACTAGGTTGGCCGGATGCGGGGATCCAGCCGCGCGTAGAGCACGTCGACGACGGCGCTCATGATCGTGATGAAGAAGGCGCCGTAGATGACGGTCGCCATGATGACGGGCAAATCGAGCGTTTGTAGCGAGTCGTAGGTCAACTTGCCGACGCCGGGAAGGCCGAAGACGACCTCGACCAGGATCGCGCCGCCGCCGACGAGGACGCCGAAATCGAGGCCGAAGAGGCTGACGAACGTGATCATCGAGTTGCGGAGCATGTGCCTGAGCAGCACGCGATCGGGCGACAATCCCTTGGCCCTCGCCGTCCGGACGAAGTCCTCGCTCTGGACCTCGAGCAGGTCCGCGCGCAGCACCCGGGCGTAGAAGCCGATGTAGAGCACCGAGAGGGTCAGCCAGGGGATCACCAGGTGTAGGAACCACTCCCACGGGTTCTGGGTGAGCGGCACGTACCCGTTTGGCGGCACCCAGCTGAAGAAGATCGTGTTGTGCCAGCGGTCCTGCGTGACCAGGTTCGCGACCTCGCCGAGCCAGAAGACCGGCATCGAGATGCCGATCAGCGCCAGGATCATGAGTAACGGATCGATCAACGTTCCCTTGAAGACCACCGCTAATAAGCCAACGAGGATGCTGAAGACGATCCAGATGACCGCCGCGCCGATCACGAGGGAGAGCGTCACCGGAGTCGCCGCTTTGATTGCGGGAACGACCTCGAGCGCCTGGTTGCCGTACGAGACCAGGTCGCGCGAGATGAACAACCGCTTCATCATCAGCGCGTATTGCACCGGCAGCGGCCGGTCGAGCCCGAGCTGGTGCCGCACGGCCACCACCGTCGCGTGACTGGGGTTGCGTCCGGCGAACTGGCGCGCCGGGTCGACCCCGGGGGTCGCGAAGAAGATCAGGAACGTGATGACGGTGATCGCGAAGAGGACAAACACGAGCCCGATGAGCCGGCGGATGACGAAGGCGACCACCGCTACTCCTTCGCCCGGATCTTCGCGCGCGGGTCGAGCGCGTCGCGCAGGCCGTCGCCGAGCACGTTTAGCGACAGCACGGTCAGCACGATCATGATCCCGGGCGCGATCGCGACCCAGGGCCGCGTGTAGAGGAGGTCCTGGCCGTCCTGGATGATCGTGCCCCAGCTCGCGTGCGGCGACTGGACGCCGATCCCGAGGAAGGACAGCGCGGACTCGGTCAGGATCGTGGTCGCGATCATCAGCGGGAAGAGCACGATCACCGTGGAGAGGATGTTGGGCAGGATCTCGTTGAACATGAGGCGACGGTTCGACGCGCCCTGCGAGACCGCGGCCTCGACGTACTCCTTCTCGCGCGTGGAGAGCACCTGGCCGCGCACCGGCCGGTAGACGTACGGGATGTAGACGATGGCGATGATCAGCGTCGGGATCCAGAGGCTCGCCGGGTTGATGATCGGGTGCGTCTGTGAGAGGAGCACGGTCGCGAGCGAGATCGCGAGCAGGTAGACCGGGAACGCCCAGATCAGGTCCATCACGCGCGAGAGCACCGCGTCAGTCGCGCCGCGGAAGAAGCCGGCGAGCAGGGCGAGGACCATGGCGAACAGGCAGCAGATGGCCGCCGAGCCAATGCCGATCCCCAGCGAGACCCGGCCGCCGTAGAGGACGCGAGCCATGACGTCGCGGCCCGTGGTGTCCGAGCCGATGAAGTAGTTCGCGTGCCAGGTCGGCCCGATCGGGTTCTCGCCGATGCCGAGCTTCCCTCCGCCCTGCTGGATCACCTGGACGGTCTTGCCGTTCACGGTCGTCGTCCCGTTCAGGTTCGAGCCGAAGACGACGGTGTGCGCGAGGTGGTGCGCGTAGAGCGGGGCGCTGAGGCAGACGAGGAAGATCAGGAGGAAGAGCGCGAAGGCCCCGAGTGCGACTCGGTCGCGCGCGAGCCGCCGCCCGGCGAGCCGCCACGGGCTCTTGCCCGCGATCTGCTGTGCGGCCTCGCCGGGGGCAAGAACAACATCTTCGTCGGGCCCGAAGGCGAACTCGGCCAACGGTGCTTCGCGCCTACTTCACGGACGCCTGGTCGAGGAGCAGGTACCACTGCGGACTCCAGAGGTAGCCCTTGAGCCGCGGCGAGACGAGGTTCAGCTGCTTGGGGTTGAACATCGCCACCCACGGCGCCTGGTCGGTCACCTCGTGGTCGACCTGGGCCCAGATGTGGTTCGCCGCGGTCGGGTCGGTCACTCCCGTGGTGCTCGCCTGGTCCATCTTCGCCTGGATCCCCTTGTTGCAGAAGGCGGCGATGTTCGGGCTCGAGTCCGAGTTCGGGTGGAACGAGCCGCAGCCGAGCAGGATGTTGAGGAAGTCCGAAGCTGCCGGGTAGTCCTGGAACCAGTCCGAGAACGCGAACTCGACCTTGTTCTTCGAGTTCTGAATGAAGGGGTACTGGATGCTGTTCGAGAGGAACTGCGGCTTCGCGTTGTAGCCGAGGCTGTTCAGCAGCGTGATGAAGTACTCGCCGAGCGACTTGTCGGCCGGGGTCGTGTCCGTGTTGACCTTGACGGTGGCGCCCTGGGTGCCTGACTGCTGGACGAGCTGCTTCGCCTTGGCGAGCCGGGGTTCTTGGTGTAGGGGCAGTAGGCCGTGTAGCCCGGGAACTGCGGCGGCAACACCTGGCAGGTCGGGGTGTTCAGCTTTGGGCCGCCGTAGATCTTGACCAGCGCGTTGCGATCGGCGGCGTAGTTGACGGCCTGACGCGCCTTCAAGTTGTTGAACGGCGGGATGCGCGTGTTGAGCGCGAAGTAGTACGTCGCGGTCAGGGTCTGGATGTGCACCTGGCTGGCGTGCTTGTTGCTGAGCTCGTTGAGCCGGTCGGCAGGGATCTGGTCCGAGTTGGCGAGGAAGTCCGCCTGGCCGTTCTCGACCTGCGTGACCTCGGACTCGACGCTGAGGCCGAACTTCTGGACGATCGTGTCCGGGTTGCCGGCGGGCTGCGCGTCCTTCGACCACTCCTTGAAGTACGGGTTGCGGACGACCTTCATCTCCTTGGTCGGCGCATACTCGACCCACTTGTACGGGCCCGTCCCCGGGGGCGGGATGTTCAGGTTCTTGGCCGGCGTGCTTGCCGGGAGGATGAACGCGAACGGCAGGGCGAGCTGGTCGAGGAACTCCGCGTCGGGCTTGGCGAGGTGGAACGTGACCGTGTTCCCGTTGACGACGATGCCCTTCGAGAGGTCGCACGACTTCGGCGTCTTCACGCAGGCGTCGCCGCCCTGGATGGCGTTGTACCAGGTGCCCGCGTTCGGGCTGTCGCCGATCTTGAAGAGGCGCTCGAACGTCGCTTTGACGTCTTTGCCTGTGAGCGTTTGGCCGTTGGAGAACTTGATCCCGGACCGCAGAGTGAACTTCCAGGTCTTGCCGCCGTTCGTGGGCGACGGGATCGAGGTGGCCAGGTCCGGGACGAGCTTCGTGCCCTGCTTCCCACCTGCGTGCGCGAAGCCCACGAGCCCGTCGTGGGTGATGATCAGGAACTGCCACTCCTGCAGCGTGTAGTTGACCTGCGGATCGGGCGAGCCGGACGGCGCCGCGTTCGCAAGCGTGATCAGCGTGCCCCCTTTGTTGCCGCTCGGCTGCGAGGTGCTCTTCTTCGAGCCTCCGCAGCCTGAGACGAGGACCGCCACTACGAGAACCGCCGCCGGGAAACTGACCAAACGCTTCACCACAACTCCCTCCGTCGGACGATGCGTACGCTCGGAGATACGGACGCCGAGCGGGGGGCGGATGTTAGAGGGAGTTCGCCCTAGGCTGCGGCAGTCTGCAGCTCGCGCAGCGCGGCCAGCCTGGCGAGGGCCTGGCCCTCGAGCTGGCGAACGCGCTCGCGGGTCAGGTCGAGCTCGTGCCCGATCGCCTCGAGCGTCCAGGGCTCGCCTTCGAAGCCGAAGCGCAGCTCGAGGATCCGCCGCTCACGCTCGGGCAGTGCGTCGAGCGCCCGCCGCACGCCCTGGCGGCGGAGCGACTCCTCGGCTTCCTCGAACGGATCGGCCGCCTCACGGTCTGCGAAGAGGTCGCCGAGCTCGCCCTCGTCGTCCGCACCGACGGTCTGGTTGAGCGAGACCGAAGCCTGCGCGGCGCCGAGCGCCTCGTCGACATGCTGAATGGGGAGACCGGTCGCCTCCGCGAGCTCTTCCTTCGTCGCCTCGCGGCCGAGCTCGACCTCGAGCCGGCGCGCGGCACGCCCGAGCTTCTGCTGCCGCTCGACCACGTGAACGGGTACGCGGATCGTGCGCGCGTGGTTCGCGACCGCGCGCTGCACGGACTGGCGGATCCACCAGGTCGCGTACGTCGAGAACTTGTAGCCGCGGCGCCAGTCGAACTTCTCGACCGCCCGGTTCAGGCCGAGCGTCCCCTCCTGGATCAGGTCGAGGAAGGGAACCCCGAGCCCGCGGTAGCCCTTGGCGATCGAGACGACCAGCCGCAGGTTCGACTCGATCATCCGCCGCTTGGCGGTGAGGTCGCCGCGCTCGATCGCCTTCGCGAGCATGACCTCCTCGGCCGCGGTCAGCAGCTTGTGGCGGCCGATGTCCGCCAGGAAGAGCTGGAGGCTGTCCGCGGCGCCGACGAGGGCATGTGCCTCGCGCGCGGTCGCGGGCTCCGGCTCGGGCTTCTTCTCTTCCTTCGCGTCGTCGTCGGCCTCAGGACCGGCGTCGCGCACCTCGAGGCCGGTGGCCTCGAGCTCGCGGGTCAGCGCCTCGACCTCGTCCTCGGCGAGGTCGTGCTCGAGCGCGAATGCCTCGATCTCGGACGGCTCGACGAAGCCGCGCTCCTCCGCGCCCTCGAGGAGGACGCGGGCAGGCTCGGTTTCGAGCAGCTCCTGAAGCTGGTTCTGGGTCAATTTCTCCTCTTCGGTCTTAGACGACGGACGTTCGTGAATCTTTCTCACTGTATGACCATTCTCCTCGCCTGAACAGGGGGAAGCGCCCTCCCCGGGCTCAGTTCGTCACAACGGGGTACTCGGTTTTCTTATTCCCGCGGCTGATCCGTTTCATTCAAGACGAACCGGGCGCGAAAAGGTTTGCCATGGGGTGAATCTCATGACTTTCGGCGCGCTCTTGACCCGCTCGCGGGACGCTTCTTGGGTGGGCCTTTCGAGCGCCGGTCGGCGAGCAGCTCGGAGGCGCGCTCGATCGACACCGACTCGACGGAGTCGCCTGCGCGCAGGCTCGCGTTGGTCTCGCCGTCGGTGACGTAGGGGCCGAAACGTCCCTCCTTCACGACAACCGGCTTCTCGCTCACCGGGTCGTCGCCGAGCTCGCGCAACGGCGGCTTGGCGGCGCCGCGCCGGCCGCGCGCCTTCGGCTGGGCGATCAGGGCGAGCGCCTCGTCCAGGGTGACGTCGAAGACCTGCTCTTCGCTCTCGAGCGAGCGCGTCTCCTTTCCCTTCTGGACGTAAGGGCCATAGCGGCCGGTGCGCGCCAGCACCTCCTCGCCGTCCGGAGCAGTGCCGACCACGCGAGGCAGCGAGAGCAGCCTCAGCGCGTCTTCGAGGCTGACGGTCTCAGGCGACATGCTCGCGAAGAGGGAGGCCGTGCGCGGCTTGTCGCCGGAGCCCTCCTCCTCGAGCTCCGAGACGAACGGCCCGTAGCGGCCGTTGCGGACAACCACCTCGCGCCCGGTCTCGGGGTCGGTGCCGAGCGAGCGGTCTCCTGACGGCTGCGCGAGCAGCTCCTCCGCCTTTTCGACCGTCAGCTCGTCGGGAACGAGATCGTCGGGCACGTTCGCGCGGCTGCCGTCGCGTTCGAGGTAGGCGCCGTAGCGGCCGACGCGGAGCACGATCCCGTCACCGATCGCGACCGAGCTGACCTCGCGCGCGTCGATGACGCCGAGGTCCTCGACGAGGGCCTTCAGCCCCGCGTCGCCGTCGCCGTAGTAGAAGCGCCGCAGCCAGCCCACGCGCTCCTCGTCCCCGGCCGCGATCCGGTCGAGCGCGTCCTCCATCCGCGCGGTGAAGTCGTAGTCGACCAGCTTGCCGAAGTGCTGCTCGAGGAGCCCGACCACCGCGAAGGCAAGGAAGGACGGCACGAGCGCGGAGTCCTTCTTGAAGACGTAGCCGCGGTCCTGGATCGTCCCGATGATCGAGGCGTACGTCGACGGGCGGCCGATGCCCCGCTCCTCGAGCGCGCGCACGAGCGTCGCCTCGGTGAAGCGCGCCGGCGGCGTCGTCTCGTGTCCCTGCGGCTCCAGCTCGACTGCACGCACCTCGTCGCCCTCCGACAGGTCCGGCAGCCGCCGTTCGTCGTCTTCACGGCGGCCGTTGCCCGACTGCGACTCGTCGCGGCTCTCCTCATAGGCGGCGAGGAAGCCCCGGAAGGTGATCACGGTGCCCGCAGCTGCAAACTCGGCTACCTCGCCTGCCGAAGAGGTGCCGGCAATGCGAACGGAGACGGTCTGGCCCTTCGCGTCGGCCATCTGCGATGCGATCGTGCGGATCCAGATCAGCTCGTAGAGCGCGCGCTCGTCAGAGGCCAGCTCGCCGGCGACCTGCTGCGGCGTGCGGAAGGTGTCCCCGGCGGGACGGATCGCCTCGTGGGCCTCCTGCGCGTTCTTGACCTTGCGCTCGTAGCGGCGCGGCTGGTCGGGGACGTACTCGGCGCCGAAGAGGTCGCGCGCCTGCTTGCGGGCGGCGGCGAGCGCCGACTCCGCGAGGGTCGTCGAGTCGGTTCGCATGTAGGTGATGTAGCCGTTCTCGTAGAGGCGCTGGGCCACGCGCATGGTCGTCTGTGCGGTGAAGCGGAGCTTGCGGCTGGCGTCCTGCTGCAGCGTCGACGTCATGAACGGCGGGCTGGGACGCCGCGAGTACGGCTTGCGCTCGACGCTGCGAACCCGGAACTCCGTAGCCTCGAGCCGCTCAGCCAGCCCGTGTGCGCCCTCCGAGTCCAGCAGGAGCAGCGCTTCGTCGCGAAGGTTGCCGTCGCGGCCGAGGTCACGGCCGGTCGCGACGCGGCGGCCGTCGACCGACGCGAGCTGGGCCTCGAACGACTCCGGGTCGAAGGTCGCCTGGATGTCCCACCAGGCCGCGCGCACGAACGCCATCCGTTCGCGCTCGCGCTCCACAACGAGCCGGGTCGCGACCGACTGGACTCGCCCTGCCGAGAGCCCGCGCATGATCTTCTTCCAGAGGACGGGCGAGACCTCGTAGCCGTAGAGCCGGTCGAGGATGCGGCGCGTCTCCTGCGCATCGACGAGCCGCTCGTCGATGCTGCGCGTCTCCTTCAGCGCGCGCTGGATCGCGTCCCGCGTGATCTCGTGGAAGACCATCCGCCGGACCGGTACCTTCGGCTTCAGCACCTCGAGCAGGTGCCACGCAATCGCCTCCCCCTCGCGGTCCTCGTCCGTCGCGAGCAGCACCTCGTCCGCCTCGGCGACGCGCTTCTTCAGCGCCTCGACGGTCTTCTTCTTGTCCGAGTCGACGACGTAGAGCGGCTCGAAATCGTTCTCGACGTCAACGCCCAGCCGCGCCCACGGCTCCTTCTTGTGCTTCGCCGGGACTTCGGCTGCGCGCTGCGGGAGGTCGCGAATGTGACCGACACTCGACTCGACCACATAGTCGTCGTCCAGGTAGCCCGCGATCGTCCGCGCCTTGGCGGGCGACTCGACGATGACGACACGTTTTCCTTTTGGTTTGGCTGCCACGCGTTTTCACCATAGCGAGCGCTCTCGCGATCGCCCCGGACGCCGCACGAGGTTCGGCACCGACGCGTTACTCCCTGTTTACTGCGCCGCATCATCCGCACTTCCGCGCTTTACAGCCTGGTCGCGCTGCTCTCGTATCCGGTAGTCCGCGGCCTTTTTCGCCTACGGACGACGGGGATGGAGAACCTGCCGCAGGATCAGGGGTTCGTGCTGGCCGCGAACCACACCTCGAACTTCGACCCGTGGCCGCTCGGCCTGCCGCTCTGGCCTCGGCGCCAACTGCGGTTCATGGCCAAGTCGGAGCTGTTCAACCCGATCCTGGCGCCGATTCTGCGGGCAGGCGGGGCCTTCCGGGTGCGGCGTGGAGAGGGCGACGTCGAGGCGATGCGGACCGCGGTCGAGCTGGTCCAGAGTGGCGAGATCGTCGTCATGTTCCCGGAGGGCACAAGGCAGAAGAAGGGCCTGCTCAAACGGCCGCACACGGGCGCGGCACGCATCGCGCTGACCTCGCGCGCGCCGCTCGTCCCCGCCGCCATCGCCGGAGCCGACCGGCTGCTCCGGCTCGGGCCGCTGCGTGTCGCCTACGGCGAGCCGCTCGACCTCTCGGAGTACGACGGGGTCGACCACAAGCGGGCCGCCGAGCTGGCGACGGAACAGCTGATGGCGCGGATCGAGGAGCTGGGGGCCGGGTTGTGAAACCTCTCCTCGTCATCGATGGCGACTCGCTGGCGCACCGCGCCTACCACGCGATGCCCAAGACCGTGCGCCTCGGGGGCATCGTCGGCTTCGCGAACATGCTCCTGCGGCTCTGGCAGGCCGAGGAGCCTCGGGCCGTGCTCGTCGGCTGGGACTCGATCGGCGAGCCGACGTATCGCAACGAGGCGTTTGACGCGTACCAGGGCGGCCGGGTGTTCGACCCGGAGCTGCTCGAGCAGCTCGACATGCTCCCGGAGCTGGTGCGCGCGATGGGCTTCGCGGCCGCGAAGGGCGCGGGCTACGAAGCGGACGACTTCCTCGCGGCGGCGGTTGCGTCGGAGGAGGCGCGCGGCGGCTCTGCGGTGGTCGTGACGTCCGACCGCGACGCCTTCCAGCTCGCGAGCGAGCGCACGACGATCCTGCAGCCGGTGCGCGGGGTCTCGGAGCTGGCGCGGATCGGCCCTGCCGAGGTGGTCGAGCGGTACGGCGTGGAGCCAGCGCAGGTGCCGGACTTCATCGCGCTGCGCGGAGACCCCTCCGACAAGCTTCCCGGCGCGGCCGGGGTCGGGCCGAAGAAGGCGGCCGACGTCCTCCGCGAGCACGGTACGCTTGAGGCCGCACTCGCGGCGGGAAGATTCTCAGCGGAGGCGGAGGACTTGCGGCTCTACCGTCGAATTGCGACCCTGGACGCCTCTGCCCCTCTTCCTCCCCTCGACGCCCAAATCCCCTCCTGGGCAGAGGCGTCCGCTCTCGCCAGCGACTGGGGCCTGAACGCGCTGGCCGAGCGCCTGGCAAAGTTGAGCTGATGGACGCGTGGCTCACCCAGGCGCGTGACGCGCTAGCCGAGGCCGCCGGGGTGGCGCCG
>Ga0209474_10004743_pt1 | contig 11688 bp, 14 predicted proteins | sample GraSoiAngelo_145_FD_185902 | JGI IMG/M metagenome (GOLD analysis project Ga0209474, IMG submission 185902) | Grasslands soil microbial communities from the Angelo Coastal Reserve, California, USA - 14_1009_05_20cm (SPAdes) (version 2) | ecosystem: Environmental > Terrestrial > Soil > Grasslands...
GCGGGCGACGCACTCGCTGAGCAGCGCCTCGATCGAGACCGTCGTCGGCGGCGCCGTTTTCGTGGTGCGCGGAGCAGAAGTTGGCGCGGGCTTCTCGGTCTTGGAGGCCGGCGGCACGAGGAGCGAGCGATATGTCGCAACGAAGGCGTCCGTGGAGAGTCCGCTCGCGGCGATCGCCTTGTCGCAAGCCTCCTTGGTGTTCGTCGCGCCGCGCTTGTAGCGGGCGACGCACTCGCTCAGCAGCGCGTCGAAGGAAGGCGCCGCGGTCGTCGGCACCGCCGCGGACGTGGGCTTTGGGCTCGTCTGCGGTCGAGCGGTCTCGTGTGCCGACGGGTTCGGCGTTCGGTAGTCCGACGACACCAGCGCGCTTCCGGCGCCGTACGCGCTCGCGATGATGGCCAGGGCGACAGCCGGTTTTCCGAGCGTCGCCACAGCGAAGAAGTGCCAGAACATTCGTTGGCCCCTTTCAGCGATCCGATGGATCGGGCTGATCGGGGAACGCTGTGCGCGGCGGCTCGGTGCATCCCCCGCGGGTCATCCCCCGGGAGGCGTCGCGCTCAACTGAGTGGGCAGCGGCGGGGTTTTCTGAGCGAGCGGCCCCTTACCGGCGGTTCATTGCGATCCCACGAGGGGCCGAGCGAAGAAGACCCCGGCGCTGCTCGCTCGGAGCTAGCGCAGCGTGATGGTGCCGAGTGCGACCTCGGGGCCGCCGACCGTCACGGTGACCTTCCCATGGAGCGTGCCGCCGCGGGCCGCGTCGTAGTTGCGGACGTAGAGCGTGATGCTCTGGCCCTTCCTCGCGCTGAACTGCAGGTCGATCCTGCCGTTGTTCGAGCCCGCGACGCAGATCCCGTCGAGCGACGTCGAAACGCACGCGCCATTCACCGGCGAACCGTCCGCGTAGAGGACGTAGCCATAGGCGTGGACGTCCATCGGCGTGGGCGTCGGGGTGACCGACGGCTTTGTCGTCGTCGGCTTCGGCGTCGGGGTAGGCGACGGCGTGGCGGGTTTGGGGGTCGCGGTCCGCGCGGTCGTCGGCCGCGGGGTCGGCGTGGGCGCCACGGTCGGCGACTCCGTCGGTGAGGCGGTCGTCTCGGGCGTCGCGCTCGGTGAGGGCACGCTGATCGCCGTGCTCGCCGAGGGCTCCGGTGACTGCTCGGGCTTGGGCGATATCTGATTCAGAAGCCGCAGGGCGTCGCTCTGTGCGCTCCGTGCGCGCGACGCCGCGAGCGCGTTGCCGGTCGCTTCGAATCGCGCCGCTTCCTCGAGCCGTTCGGCGTACAGCTGGCTGAGGTAGTCGACCGGATCGGATTGAAGCGAGACGAGCGAATCTTCGACCGCGACGCGCGCGCCGTACAGCGGGCTGTCGGCCGGGGCGCGCATCGTGGCGAACGCGACCACCACCACGAGCGCGGCGACCGCGAACGCGCGAGCGAACCCCGGGATGACGAATCGGGGGCGGCGACGCGCGCCGCGTTCGGTCCACGCTTGCTCGAGCCGCTTGCGGATCTCGTCGGCGGCCACGTCATCCATGCGCGCGCCTTTGAGACCGCCGAGCGCTCGGGCGAGGGAGTCTTGCATCACTCCGCGGCGTCCGCACCGGAGAAGCGCTCGAACAGGGAGAGCTCGCCCATGCGGTCGAGCTCCTTGCGCAGACGATCGATTGCGCGGTGCTGCAGCGTGCGCACCGCTCCTTCGCTTCGACCCGTCATGCGTCCCACATCAGCGGCCCCATATCCCTCGACAAAACGCAGGAGGAGTACTTCCCGGTAGTCGGGCTTCAGCTTTGACATCGCGTTGAAGAGAACGTCCCGCTCGATGGAGCGAGCGGCCTCGGCCTCGACGTTCTGACCGGATTCGGGATGGTTCACCAGCTCGTCGATCGACATGTCCGGCCTGGTCCGGCGGCTCTTGTCGATAGCGGCGTTGCGCGCGATCCGGAAGAGGAACGCCACGAACGGCAGCCCGCGGTCCTCGTACCTGTCGAGCGCTTCCATCGCGCGGATGAACACGTCAGCTACCAGATCCTCCGCCTCGTGTTTCGCGCCGGTCCTCGACAAGCAGTACCGAAAGACCGGGTCGCGATAGCGCTCGTAAAGCTGACCGAACGCTGAGGCATCCCCGGCCTGGGCGGCTTTGACGAGCGCAGCGTCGATACCGCGCTGCTCTCTTCCTCTTGCCGTCTCACCGGTGATGCCGGCGTCCTGGACGATTACGGGCTCCGGGGCATCTGGAATGGGAACGACGCTAGTCACGTTCCGATACACCCCCGTATGGGGGCGGTCTCAGGCAGTTTTCAGGTGGATTTCTCATGAGCGCCGGCTACGAGTGGCGCAAAATCCGACACGTGACATCCACCGAATGGGCGATCCTCATCTGGCTCGCCATCGGCGCCGGGATCGCCGGCGGCGTCTTCCTCGTCGCTCGGTCGGCGGTGCAGATCGGGAGCGTCGCTTATCGGGTGATGGAGAAGCAGCTCTCGCGTGAATCCGCGACGCGTCAGACTGCGCTGCTGTCGCTCGCGATGATCGCGGCACTCGGTGTCACGGCCCTCATCGCGGGCTACGCGATCTTCGCGGTCTTCGGTCAGCTCCTCGAAAGCGGCGGAGCCATCAACACCCTCAACAACGGCTCCTGACAAAATGAAGAGCGCCGGGCTCATCCGGCGCTCTTTGTTCACGAACTATTCAATTGTCGCGAGGACTAAGCCGGAGGCTGCCTGACGTCGCCACCCTTGTCGGGGATGTCGGTGGGCCCTTCGATGTTCGGGTTATCGACCGGAGCGCCACCCTTCTTTCCGACGTCGTCCGGTCCGTATTCACCCGGACGCTTTGGCAGATCTTTCTCCTGCATTAGAGCTTCTTCTCGGTGCCAGGCTGCGAGGGCTTCTCGCTGCCGACGTCACCGCTACCGCCCTTCTTGCCGATATCGCCCTGGCCGCCCTGCTTGCCGGCCTCGTCGCCCGGCCACGGCTTCTTCTCGCCCATGTCGCCCTGACCCGGCTGGTCCTTCTTCTCCTGCATCTTCACAGGCCTCCGCACAGATGTCGCCTCGAGAGGCGCACCAGACGAACGAGCATTCGCCGTGCCGATCACTCGGGGAAGAGCCTCCCAGCGGACGCGGCGCCGGCTGTGTAACGAACTTGAGCGGCGGCTGAAGATCAACCGAGTCGTGAGGCCAGCGCGCGCACGCGTTTCTCGATGCCGTCGCGAACCGCGCGGAAAGCGGCGAGACGCTGCTCCTCGTCGCCGCCGGCAAGAGCGGGATCCGGAAACGACCAGCGCAGCTTCAAACCGGAGCGGGGCGGGATCGGGCAGTTGGCGTCACACACCGTGACCACGACGTCCCAACCTTCGCCGACGTCATCGACTGATTTGCTTCGCTGATCTGAGATGTCGATGCCGACCTCGGCCATCGCGCGCACGGCCAGAGGATGGATCTTGGTGGCCTTCGTTCCCGCGCTCTCGATGGAGAAGCGATCCACCGCCAACTTTCGGAGAAAGCCTTCGGCCATCTGGGAGCGCGCGGCGTTGTGGGAACAGAGGAAGAGGACCCGCTTCACTCGCTAAAGCATGGCGGCGGCGCCGAGCGGATGCCCAGCGCCGCCACCCTAGTTACCGTGTGTGCGCGATCAGGCGATCGAAAGGATGTCCAGGAAGGACCGCGTGTTCGTTCCCGAGTTGAAGATCTGCGGACCCGCGTAGAAGATCAAAACGAGGACGATGAGGATGAGCAGGATGATCCCGATGATCATTCCGGCGCCAAATCCACCGTCGTTCGTCACGACCGGTCCACCACTCGGGGGGTTCACGTTGACCTGGCCCATTTAGAACCTCCTCGTGCTAAGTCGGTCGTATCACTCGCAAGCAGCGTGCCGCGACAGGTCGCTCGTTCGTATGCTCGCTGGGTATGCGGCTCGGCCCGCTCCGTCATCCTTGGTTCGCCGCCTTTTCCGGATCCGTCGGCCTCGGCGGGATCGGCGACGAAGTCGCACGTCTCGCATTGCCACTCCTGATCCTCGACCTGACACACTCGATCGCTGCGGCGGCGACGCTGCGTCTCGTCCAGGCGCTGCCCTACGTCTTCTTCGGCGGAATCCTCGGCGTCCTCATCGATCGCGCCGACAAACGGAAGCTCCTGATCGGCTGCGACGCGCTGAGCATCGCGCTCACCCTCACGATCCCCGTGTCGGTCGCCGCAGGCGTGTTCTCGCTCAACCTTCTCTACGTGATCGGTTTCCTCCTTGGCACGGTCGAGGTCGCGTGGGGCGTGACGACGGACTTCAGCGTCATCCCCGCTCTGGTCCAGCCGGATGAGCTGACGAGCGCGAACGCCGCCTACTTCGGGATCGACCGCGCCGCTCGCATCCTCGGGCCGACGATCGGCGGCCTTGCGATCGCCGCGTTCGGCACGGCCAACGCGATGTACATCGCCTCGCTTGCGTTCGTGCCCACACTCTTCGTGTTCTTCCTCATGCCGCCGATCTATGACCTGCACCGCCCGACGGCGCAGATAAGCCCGCGGGTGATCGCATCGGAGATGGCCGACGGCTTCCGGTTCGTGTTCGAGAACCGGATCCTCCGATGGCTGCTCGTCCTGATGTTCATCGCGAACCTCGGGCAGCAGGGCATACAGACGCTCCTGCTTTACGTGCTCCGCGAAGAGAACGGCCTGAGCGAGATCAACATCGGCCTTGCTCTCTCGCTGGCCGGGGCGGTCACCGTGCTCGCGAGCTTTATCGCGCCGCGCCTCGCGCGGGGACGGCCGCTCGGGCACACATTGCTCGGATCGGCCGCAGCGGCCGGGGTCATCGTGTCGCTCATGGCGCTCGCGCGCGACTGGCGCCTGATCGTCGCGGGGTTCGCGGCGCGCGAGACTGCCTGGATGGGCTTCATCATCTACGCGTTCGTCCCGCGCCAGCGCGAGGTGCCCGCGCACATCCGCGGACGCGCGAACGGGGCGTTCCGCACCCTCGTACTCGTCTCGAACAGCTTCTCGGCGCCGTTCCTCTCTTTCGTGGTCGCGATCGCGAGCTCGTCGACCGCGTTCGCGGTCGCGGGTGCGTCCGCGCTCGTCGCCGTCGCGGTCACCTACTTCACGCCGCTCCGCGAATACAACCTGAACGAACCCGGTGACAGCGAGAGCGCACTCACGGAACCGACGGCCGCCGAGTGAGGGCGTACATCTGCGTGACCTGCGCGGTGCAGCAGTCGCCGAGCGAGGCGCCGCCAAAGCACTGCCCGATCTGCGAGGACGAGCGGCAGTACGTGCGGCAGGGCGGCCAGGCCTGGACCACGATCGAAGAGCTACGGCTGATGGAGCACCGGATCGAGCTGCGCGAGCTCGAGCCCGGACTCGTCGGAGTGGGCGTGACGCCGTCGCTTGGCATCGGGCAGCGCGCGCTGCTGGTGGGAACGGCGAGCGGGAACGTCCTGTGGGACTGCCTCGGCTATATCGACGACGACGCGGTCGCCGCGATCCGCGCGCGCGGTGGGATCAGCGCCATCGCGTTCTCGCATCCGCATTTCTACGGCGCCATGGTCGAGTGGAGCCAGGCGTTCGGGGGCGCGCCGATCTACATCCCGGAGGCGGACCGCGAATGGGTGCAGCGGGCCGATCCGACGATCGTCACATGGCGCGGTACTCGTGAGCTCGCGCCCGGCGTCACGCTCGTGCAGTGCGGCGGCCACTTCGATGGAAGCGCCGTGCTGCACTGGGCGGCTGGAGCCTCCGGCCGTGGCACGCTTCTGGTCGGCGACACGATCACGGTCGTGCCCGATGTCCGCTTCGTGAGCTTCATGCGGAGCTATCCCAATCTGATCCCGCTCCCGGCGGATGAGATCCGTCGGATCGTGAACCGCGTGCGCCCGTATCGCTTCGACCGGATCTACGGCGGTTGGTGGGATCGTGTCGTGCGCTCGGGCGGGATCGCAGCCGTCGACAGATCGGCGGAGCGATATCTGCGCTGGATCGGCCAGGATCCGCGACTGGGTTAATGCCGCGGGGCGTGAGCGCCGCCGCGCGGCTCCCGTTTGCCGTAGCGGGTCTCGGTCGGCGGGGCTTTCGCGGGTTTCACCGGATGGGTGCGGACCGGCACAGGCTCGGCATCAAGCTCCTGGCGTATGCGCGGCGGTAGCTTGCCACCTCCGCTGCCGAGAGCCGCGGCCTTGCGCGCGGAAATCGCTTTGGCCGGCGGTTTGTGCGGTCGGGACCGGCTCGGGACCGCATCGGGCTCGGTGCCGGACACGGTGAAGGTGCGGACCATCGTCCCTCGAGGTTTCGCCACGGGGGCTCCTCGTGCAGAGCGCGTGCCCCGTTAGGCTCGGGCGATGATGAAATCGCGATTCGACCACATCGCCCCCGGCGAGGCAGACCCCGATCCGCTGCCGGGGGACTTCATCCTCACGCACGGCGGCGAATTCTTCAGCCGCGTCATCCAGTTCGGGCAGGGACTGCGTTTCACCGGAAAGGACGCGCCGTACACGTACTGGAATCACAGCGCGCTCATCATCTCGGCCGACGGCGCGATCATCGAGGCACTTGGGCCCGGCGTGCGACGCAACACGCTCGCGGCTTACCACGGGACGCAGTACACCGTCGTGCACATCGACGCCTCGGAGGAGGACCGCAAAGAGATGGTCGCCTTCGCGGAGCACTGGGTCGGTGGCCGCTACGACTGGGCCACGATCGTGAGCATCACGTTATCGCTCCTCACCGGCGCGAAGTTCAGCTTCGGCTTCGCGGGCCAACAGATCTGCAGCGGACTCGTGGCCCGCGCGCTCGAGCGCACGACCGCGATCTTCGATCAGGAGCCCTCGCACGTGATGCCGGCCGAGCTGGCCAAGATGTTCGCGGTCGTGCCACCGCCGCCCGAGACGCCGAAAGGCAAGCCGGTGAGGTGCTCATGAACGTCCTACCCAAGTCTTAGAGCGCTCTTACCGCTATCGCTTGCATGATGTCCGGCATGCGACTCGCTGCTGCAACAGTTCTCTCGATCCTCATCGCGGGCTGCGCCGGCACGACCGCGGTAACACCAAGCGCGTCGCCGCTCGCGACGTCGACCGTCACGGCGACCAGCGCGCCGACGTCATCGTCGGCGACCGCGACGCAGGCGACGACCGCCGCGATCGCGTGCACGACCCCGGCGCAGCCGCTCGTGGAGCTGACCGAGGGCCCGTACTACAAGACGAATCCGCCGCAGAACGCGACACTGCGCACCGCGGGGGTCGCGGGCACGCCGCTCACCCTCACCGGATACGTCGTCTCGACGTCATGCCAGCCGATCGCGAACGCGAAGCTCGACTTCTGGCAGGCGGACGGCAACGGCAACTACGACAACTCCGGCTACATCCTCCGCGGGTGGCAGCTCACCGACGCAAACGGCGCGTACCGCCTCGAAACCGTGATCCCGGGGCTCTACCCCGGGCGCACCGAGCACATCCACTTCAAGGTCACCGTGAACGGCAAGACGTACACGTCGCAGCTCTTCTTCCCGGGCGTCTCGCAGAACGAGGGCGACTCGATCTACAGCTCGCGGATGCTCGTGACCCTGAACACCGGGACGAGTCCGGTGACCGGTACCTTCACCTTCGTCGTCAAGGCATAGCCTGGCTGGGCCTCCCTTTAGCTAACGCGGTTGACGTAGCCAATGGGTGAGGAAGAGACCCACCCAGACGACTCCAACGGGGATAGCGCCGTAGATGGTCGCCACAAGCAGCCGGGCTTCCAGATCCGGATCTAGCAGGCGGGTCAGACCGAGGACTCCCGCAGCCAGCATCGAAAGAGCCCATGCTTGAACCGCGACTCCTGACGGATAGACGGGAGCTTCACCGAAGCGAAGCAACCTTCGAACGAGCCGCGGTGGCCGCCACGCGCCTGCGCCAACCCGTGAGTTGTCGTGCCTGAACCAAACCATCAAGTACCAGAGGACGCCCATCAATATCCAGGCGACGGGGTTCATTCGACTTCTGCCGTTGGGTTCACGTCAGCATTCCAACACGGGCGGTCGTGTCGGAAGGATCAATAAGAGGCACTTGAGGGCAAAACTGGTGGTCTGACGGTCCCCGTGCCCGACAATTACTCATGTGAAGCGCAACGACATCCGTAACGTCGCGATCATCGCCCACGTCGACCACGGCAAGACCACGCTCGTCGATGGAATGCTCCGCCAGAGCCGGATCTTCCGGGACAACCAGCACGTGGAAGAGCGGGTCATGGACAGCAACGCCCTGGAGCGCGAGCGCGGCATCACCATCATGGCGAAGAACACCGCCGTGATGTACCGCGGCGTCAAGATCAACATCGTCGACACACCCGGCCATGCCGACTTCGGCGGCGAGGTCGAGCGGATCATGAACATGGTCGACGGCGTGCTGCTCCTCGTCGACGCGGTCGACGGTCCGATGCCGCAGACCAAATTCGTGCTCCGCCAGGCGCTGCGCCGCGGCCATCGCGCGATCCTCGTCGTGAACAAGATCGACCGGCCGCAGGCGCGTCCGAACCACGTCTTGAACGAGACCTTCGATCTCTTCCTCGATCTCGGCGCGACCGAGGAGCAGGCCGAGTTCCCCACCCTGTACACAAACGCGATCCTGGGGACCGCAAGCGCCGACCACCGTCATGTTGGCACCACGCTCGAGCCGCTGTTCGACGCGATCATCGATCGCATCCCGGGACCGGACGTCGATCCTGCGGCCCCGGCACAGCTCCTCGTGACCACCACCACATACGACGACTACATCGGACGGATCGCCGTGGGGCGGCTGCAAAGCGGCACGCTGCACAAGGGACAGGCCGTCGCGCGCATCGACCACCAAGGCGGCCTCACGCCGTCCAAGGTCACGCAGCTCTTCACCTTCAACGGCCTCGCGCGCGAGGAGGTCGACGAAGCCGCCGCCGGAGACATCGTCGCCGTTGCGGGCGTCGAGGCGGGGATCGGCGACACCATCGCGGACGCGGCCGACCCGCGGCCACTTCCACCGATCCGCGTCGAGGAGCCGACCCTTCGCATGACGTTCAGCGTCAACAACAGCCCGTTCGCGGGCCGCGAAGGAAAGTTCGTCACGAGCCGCAAGCTTCGCGAGCGTCTCTACGCCGAGCTCGAGCGCGATGTCGCGCTCCGCGTCGCCGACAGCGACTCTGCCGACACGCTCGTGGTGAGCGGCCGCGGCGAGCTGCACCTCGCGATCCTCATCGAGACGATGCGGCGCGAGGGTTACGAGTTCCAGGTCTCGCGGCCGGAGGTGATCCTGAAGGAAGTCGACGGCGAGACGCAGGAGCCGTACGAGCAGCTCGAGATCGAGGTCGCGCAGGAAGAGCTCGGCGCCGTGGTCGAGCTCGCCGGGCGCCGCCGCGGAACGCTCAAGGACATGAAGTACCGCGACGACGGCATGGTGCACGCCGTCTACAAGATCCCGACGCGCGGATTGCTCGGGCTCCGGCAGGCGTTCCTCACCGCCACGCGCGGGCGCGGCGTGATGAACACGCTCATCGAAGGCTACGGCCCGCTCGCCGGCGCGATCGCCACGCGCGAGCTCGGCTCGCTCATCGCATTCGAGGACGGGACGACCACGACGTTCGGGCTCAACGCCGCGCAGGATCGGGGGCAGCTCTTCCTCAACCCCGGCGTCGAGGTGTACGAGGGCATGGTCGTCGGCCAGCACATCCGCGAGCGCGACCTCGAGGTAAACGTCGTACGCAAGAAGCACCTCACGAACATGCGGAGCAGCAACTCCGACATCGCCGCGAAGCTCGACGGCATCCGCGAGCTCTCGCTCGACGACGCGGTCGAGTTCCTCGCCGACGACGAGCTCCTCGAAGTCACGCCGAAGGCCTACCGCATCCGCAAACGCCTTCTTACCAAGCAGGACCGCGACCGCGCGATCGGGCAGATGAAGCGCGCCGCCGGGGTGGCCTCCTAGTCCGTCATTTCAGGGCACGGGAGCGCGAGGAGGTCGTTGATCCGCTGCTTTAGCCCGAGCTCCTGCGCCCGCGTCGCGGTCTGCGCTTCCACAGCGATCCTGGTATTGGTCTTGCCGCATAGACTGACGCCGTGATCGACGCCACCACCACCGCACCCGAGAGTCCCGCGGACGCTCCCGCAAGGGTCAGCCGCGTCTGGCGGATCGTCCTGGTGGTCGTGTCCGCCCAGCTCGCGGTCATCGCTCTCGGCATGCTTCTTTTTGGGGCGATGGGCCTCGCGAATGACGGCACCGGGGGCTGCGGCGGGGGCTAGTAGCTCCCGAAAAGGTCGACGCTCGGCCAGACCGTGGTGGCGTGGTAGGCATCGAGCATCCTCTGGTTGATCGAGCGATCGATCGCGCCTGCGTCGCGGTGGTTGAAAGTTCCGGCGATCACGGTGAGGTTCGTGCCGTCCCAGATCCGCATGAGAAACGAGTAGTGACCAGGCATCGAGCCGTTGTACATGTACACGTAGGACCAGCCCGGCTGGGTCGGGATCGGCTTCGCCTCCGGCGGGGGGATCGTTCCGCGCGCGACCGCAAGCTCGTAACGCGCCATGTCCACGACCGTGCTCACAAGTGACACCGCGCCGTTGAACGACTCCAGGTTGTAGCCGCCGTACGGCCACTCGACCGTTCCGGGCGCGCTGTCGAACACACTCTGCGTATTCCGCCAGGCGTCGGCCTCGTAATAGCGAGCTTCGTCGCTCGGTGCGGCGAGGCTCTGGCCCATTCGCCAGCTGGTCACACCGGCGGGTGCGGCCATCTCGTCGACGAGGTCGATCCACGAACGGCCGGTCGCGTGCTCGATCACCCGCGAGAGCAGTGCGTAGTTGGTGTTGTTGTAGCGACGCACGGTGCCAGGATCGGCGGCGAGTGGGTAATGCGCGGTCCAGCGGACCATCGTGTCTATGCCCGGCGGCGAGGCCACTCCGTAATACCTTGCCGCGGCGCGCGACTCAAAGAAGTAGTCCCCGCCGAGGCCCGAGGTATGGTCGCGAAGCATCCGCACCGTGATGAGAGTGGCGCGAGGGTCGGCCGGAACGACTCCGAGATACGGCAGCACGAGAAGATCGAGGCTGAGGGTGCCTTGCGCGACGAGACTCGAAAGAAGCGATCCTGTCACCGCCTTCGAGATGCTCGCCTGGCGGTAGCGGGTGAATGGAGTGGCGGCGCTGTACTCGTCCGCGAGGCCGTAGCCGCGGGCGTACACGAGCCGCCCGTCGCGAATGACCGCGAGCGAACCGCCGGGGTATCCCTCCGCCAGCACGGCGGTCATCGCCGAGTCGAACGGCGCTAAGCCCACGCGCCACGGCTGGCGAGCGTCCGCCGCTGCGCCGGACGAGATGAGGAACATAGCTGCGAGAACGAGTGCTCGGACCAACAAGGTCGCTGAGCGTATGCTTGACCGCCCGGTAGCAAGAAGCGCTCATCTCGACGGTCGGGTGTCTGCTTCCGTCGCGCGACGGCCGGTCGAGCCGAGTTTTGCGCTCGACGACGTTGCGACCGACCTGCACCTTCGCAGTGACGTCATCTCCCGCATGGTCGTCGGCGAAAGTGGCAGGTCACAGCTGGCGCGCCGCACTCCTCGTCGTCGTTCTCTTTGCGGTCGGGTGCGGAGACGCAAGTCTCGTCGGAGCGCCCGCTGCTGCGACGGATGTCCCGACGGCGAGTCCGGTCGCCGCGGTAACGACGCCTCCGACCGCGACCACCATGGCGACCCAGACGC
>Ga0209474_10004744_pt1 | contig 11687 bp, 14 predicted proteins | sample GraSoiAngelo_145_FD_185902 | JGI IMG/M metagenome (GOLD analysis project Ga0209474, IMG submission 185902) | Grasslands soil microbial communities from the Angelo Coastal Reserve, California, USA - 14_1009_05_20cm (SPAdes) (version 2) | ecosystem: Environmental > Terrestrial > Soil > Grasslands...
TGAAGACTCTCTTTGCTCTTATGACGGAAGAACAGGCGAGAGAGCTGGGCCGAAAATCCGGTCGTGAAGCCGGCCCAGGATTCGTGACCTTCTGGTACAAGAAGTTCGATCTAGAGAACACGATCAAAACTATAGGAAAAGTTACGTCTGAGTACGGGCGAAACTTTAGCTTCGATTCGTCTTTCGACGGCAAGACACACGTTCTGGTCATGCGGCATGAAAGTGGAAAAAATGCTTCGGCGTACTATGCAGAATCAACAAGAGCAATATTTGCATTGCTTGGGCTTGATTGTAGAATAGAGGAGAACGAAGACCAGGTTACAGCACATGTTGACGCGCTTCCTTCAAGCAGCTTGCTTCCGCCTCTAAAGCCATCCACAACAATCCCAAAGCTCCCAGGGCTGACGGGACCCCAAATCACGAAACAGAATCCTACATCCTGAGCGTGACAGGCTAGCCCTGTTAGGACTGCACTTAAAACGGGGTCAACATAACCAGTTTTCCAACACGGAAAAATGGAAAGATCCGCGGACTACAAAGCTTCAGGGGGAAAACTCGTCCGGATCAGACTCACAGAAGAAGCAGGGCACATCCGGTCCGTCAGGATAACAGGCGACTTCTTCCTCATTCCCGAAGAGAGCATCGGAAAACTAGAAAAAATGCTTGAGGACACTCCCTTACGGGAACAAGAAATCCGACTCCTAGTTAACCGATTCTACAGTGCAACCCAGGCTCAAGGCGCAGGAGTCACCCCAGAAGATTTCGTCAAAGCACTACTCTCCACGAGAGAGGTGTAGAGCACTGGAAACCTGGCGTCTCGTAGACCATGAATATCGCGACAATCCGTCAATGAACCTGGCTGTTGAAGAGGCGATACCGCGAATGGTCGGGGAAGGAAAAGCTCCAAGCACAGTCCGGTTCTGGCATAATTCCAACACGATCGTCATAGGATGCTTCCAGTCCGCCAAGCTAGAAGTGAATATGCAGGCTTGCAAGGAGACCGGAACCGAAATCGTGAGAAGATTCACAGGCGGGGGCGCGGTCTACCATGATAGTGGGAACTTGAATTATGCGATATCGCTGCCGAAGGGACACCGGTTGGTCCCGGACCATAATCTACAATCAGTATTCCAAAGATTATCTGAAGGTGCGGTCGAGGGCTTGCGAAGGCTCGGCGTGAAGGCGGAGTTTCAGCCTGTGAACGATATCCAGGTTGACGGGAAGAAGGTATCCGGGGCTGCGGGCAGCATCCGCTGGAACTCCGTGTTCCATCACGGCTGCATTCTTGTCAATTCAGATCTCAGTATTCTCGGGAAGGTTTTGAATGTTCCGCGCGCGAAGCTAGAGGATAGACATGTTGCAAGTGTGCAGAAACGGGTGACGACTGTGCGGGACGAGCTGGGACGGGATATTTCCACTAGAGAGGTGGCCGATGCGATTGTGGGCGGGATCGAGAGTTGTTACGGGGTCCGGGTGGAGTCTGGCGTGTTGATGAAGGAGGAGGTTGGGCTGGTTGAGGAGTTGTATCAGACTAAGTATAGCCGATTGGAGTGGAACTTGGAGCCCTGATCAAGGCTTGGCTCCGGCTTCGTCAACGGCTCGACCCTGGGCCGAGCCTCGGGCATTGTGATCTTTGTCAAGAGTTCGCCGTGTGTTCTAAACCAATCAGGTATGATAACTGCGCGCAATAGCTCCTGAACCGTTACTCCTCGCTCCTTCGCCTCCCCGTCTAGAAGGTCGAAGGTCTGGTGTCCGAACGCTACCATCACTTTGATCGAAGACATTTTTTCTGTTTTCACACCATTTTTCTACGAGTTATCGCTACGGGTCCTAGAAAAAATGACCCGAAGAGATACCTTAGACGACTGGTGCCCGGCTGGAAATCATATAAATCTGCCGGAAAAAACCGGTTCGGAAAAACCATGCCCGTGCAGAGGAGCGCGCAGACCGAGAGCGTCGACGATTACCTCAAGATGATGCCAGGGAATACGAGGGTCGCCCTCGAAAAGCTTCGCAAGATCATCAAAACCGCTGCACCCGTGACAACCGAGGTCGTCAGCTACAAGATTCCAATTTCCAAGTACCAAGGACACCCTCTAGTCGGGTTCGGGGCAACGGAGAACCATTGCTCGTTCTACATCATGAGTTCAGGCATGATTCCCAAACTCGCACGCGCAAGAAATGCCGAGCTCAAGAGATACGATGTTAGCGGTGCCACCATCCACTTCACGCCCGACAAGCCTCTCCCCGCCACGCTCGTGACAAAGCTCGTCAAGGAACGCATAGCCGAGAACGAAAAACGCGCGAAAAAGTGAGGCGTCTAGAAAGTTGTTCTTCTCGTCTTGCCCTGTTGGGCTATGTTCTCTTTCAGGACTGACCCTTTTAGTCCGTAACCGTAGGTTTTGAGCCATAGCTTGACTATTGCGACGCATTTTTGACAGCGTATTCTTTTGGCCTGGACCAGCTTCCTCTTCCACACCTCTCGAGTAGCGTTCCAGCTCTCCTTGCTGGCCTTTTTCAGCTGCCGACTCCTATTGTAATAGTCTTTCCAATAATCGACCCACCCTGCGGGTGTAGTGGGTGCGGATTTTCCATGTCCCACAGGATGGTGGCCGGTCATTCGAACTCTCTAGTCGATGCTAAGCGGACACCTGTATGACCCTTTCCGTACTGCTCTCCGTCCAACGATTATCGACGGAGACAATTTGCGGAAACTTATCTTCCTTCAATCTTGTTGTTCAATCTGGTCTCTAAGCAGAGTGTCTGGGATGTTTGCTGGGAGGATCTGGCTTGGGAGAAGATACTGGGAAGCGTAGACAGTCAGCTCGAAACTCTTACATTCCGTGAGAATTCGTCCTGCGAGGTCCCGCCCAAGTGTCCCGAAAAAAGTTCCTGGGGAAACCACGCTTTCCTCGAACGCAATGGCGAATTCGAGATTGTTCTTAGGTAAGCGTCAAATATTGATCGTGGATCGGAATCTAATCGGGGTCTAAAAAGGGGGGAGGTTGACGGAGCTATTATAGTATGATTACGCTTTGAAGAACGGTGCATAAGCGAGAAGTGTCTCGCTCTTGAAGATACCATCAAGCTGACTAACTCTCTCAACGGAGGTCTTCACAATGTCTTCAGAGGTTCGTGCTTGCCAGAGTGCGACTATGTCGAACTGTCCGGGTACCGTAGATGCTTCTACGAAGCCTGGGATAGTGCTGAGCTGTTTGATGACGTTCTCGCTGGTAGTGTGCTCACAAGTTAACAAAGAAACGCCGAAAGCCATTTGGCTCTCGAATTTCTTGGTCGGCTGAATACCGTCGAAGCCGGTGTGAGTGTCGGTAGTGACTACGTCGCTGATGTTGCGGATTTCTTTGACTGTCTGGTAGATGTTGTGTGGAGTGTTCGGTTTCAGGCGTAGAACTAGGTCGTATCGGCCTGTGACTGGTGCGATGATGTCAATCTGGCTGTTTCGCTTTAGCTCCTCAACCACGTTGGTGCTGCGGCCCGGATTGACGGTCGCGAACACGTAGGTCGGGAAATTCATATTGGTTTGCATTGTTGTTTTTTCTACTGCATTTTATTGCAACATAGTAACACTTGTTACTTGCATATAAGGCTTTAATTATGGATCCAACGATATATTACAGTGAGGGGTCACAGAGACTTGACAGCCCAAAGGAGCACTGTTAGCGTCCCAGAAGCGGTACGCGAGATTCTGACCAGAAACTACCCCATCTATCAATGCTTGAAGATGAAACTCATGAACTTCCACTCCCTCGCAGAACTCATCCAACCTCAGGTCAAACAAATGAGCGGAAGAGAGGCAACAATCAACACGCTAGTCGTAACGATCAAGCGATTCTCCGACACCCTATCCAACACGAAGAGCCCTGATGCTTCAAGAGTTCTCAAGGACGCAAGGATCTCCCTTTCAAGCGGCATAGTAGACGTGACAATAAGAACGCCCAGGACAAAATTCTCAACTATAATCAGAGAATTGTCAGAAGTCTGGAGCGATCTATCCGAGTTCCCACACATCTTCCCGCTTTCAAGCTCGATCAAACTGATTCTGCCCGGCGAGGACTACGCTCTAGTCCGGGGAAAACTGGCACACTTTCGGGAGGCGACAACACAAGCAAATGTGGCCAAGCTGACACTCAACCTCTCGCCCCACGCTGAGATGACCCCTGGAATAGCATCCTATATCACCGAACTACTGTTCAGAAACGGCGTCAACATCCTAGACGCGTTTCTGGGCTACGGAGACATCATAATGGTCGTCGACGACAGAGATGGACCACTGGCCTACGACGTTCTACAAGGGGAAATCCATGGCTCCACCAAATGGAGAGGTGGAAATCATGAGCCCTCACGTTGAGGCCTTACGGATCTCATAACTAGGCAAACTTTCTTCAACAAGAAGGACACTGTAGATTTCTATGCCTATTGTTAGGGTTTTGATGTATCCAGGGAGAACGCAGCAGCAGAAAGACGATCTAGCCAAGGCGATCACGGATGCTGTGGAGACGATTGCGAAAGCGAAACGGGACCAGACAATCGTCATCATACAAGAAGTCCGTAAGGAAGAATATTACGTCGGGGCAAACAGGGCAGCATGAAAATGAGCTATCTGCGGGTTCGCGGAGGAAATCTGTACTACGAGACTTCTGGCGAAGGGCCTCCTCTTGTGCTGATTCACGCTGGTTTTCTTGATAGCAGAATGTGGGACGACCAGTTCCAACTCTTCCCGAAAGGCGCGCGAGTCATACGATATGACGTGAGAGGTTACGGGAAGTCAAGCCAGCCCGGTGAAGAGTATTCAGACGCGGAAGACTTATTCGCTCTGCTCAAGCACCTCAACATTGAGAGCGCTAGCATTCTTGGGGTCTCCAATGGAGGCAGAATCGCACTTGACTTCGTTTCTGTCCATCCTTCTATGGTAAACAGTCTGATTCTCGTCTCGCCTGGGATACGCGGCTACAAGAGCTCGGGTCCAGAGGAAGATAGAGAATGGGAAGAGCTTGACAAGAAGGGCGATCTACAGGATCTTGCAATTAGCGAAAATCGAATAGACGACGCTATTAATATGGATCTCGAAATTTGGGCCTCCGCTCAAAGCGCGACGAGCAAGAGTCGTATTCTTGAGATAGCAAAGGCTAACTCTCACATTCACAAGAATCCGCCGAACAAGTTACAAAAGTCGCCTGAGCCACCGGCCTTCACAAAGCTGAATCAGATTCACATACCCACGATCCTAATCGTGGGAGACCGGGATGTGAAAGGCATGCAGCTGATGACCAAGAGGTTACACGAGCTAATACCTGGATCGAAACTCAGCGTCATAATAGGCGCGGACCATATTGCCAACATGTCCAGACCAGAAGAGTTCAATGCCATCGTATCTTCGTTCCTACAACAATCGGGTCAGGTGTCTCTTGTATCGTCTCATGTCTAGCCTATTTGCCGTCATGTCCCCATCCACATAACAAAGACGAGGACGGCCCAACGAAGCTACTTGATTAGTCCAACATTTCTCGCAATATAATGTTCGAGCAGAGAGCCCCCGACCAGCACGGCAAGCAGGTTCTGATTCCCAACCCAGACCACTGCGCCTATGACCTCCGATATCGTCAGTACGAGTAGTCCGACGAAAACAGCCCTTGTGCTGGAGAGCTTGAAGAAGGAGAGTCCCTTCTTTACGTTGTCAGCGATATGGTGCTCCACAAACAGAGCCACGAGGAAAAAGGTGATCGCGAGAATCCCGTTGACGGGTATCAGTTCCAGCCATACAAGCCAGATCACCGATTCGAGACTACTGAAAGTCAAAATCTCCACAAGTTGCTTTCCTGACGCGAATCGTCCCGTCGCGTCCACCTGGGTAATGATATGCTCGACTAGTAGGAATACGGCGAGGACTATCGCGGCAAAACCTGTCATTCCTATTTGGGACGAGATGGCTCCCAGTTGCAGGACCGGGTAGGATTGGCCGAGAACGGCAGTATGGTTCTCTCCGTTCGAGATCGCTAGCCACTCGATCAACCCGACGATCTCTATCCCAGTAAATATCACCACCACAAGGAAATGCCCGAGCCCCGGGAAGTGTAATAGTCCTGGCTGCTTCTTGCTAACCTCTGGGCTAGTCAACAATTCACCTCCACGTGTTCAACAGCAACGATTTCCCTTGTCAAGCGGGCCTAGCTTCTCACCGCTTGGGAAGCCTTCAAAAGACTTCTCTATTGGTTAATCCAGAAAGACTTCGGGCTAGGCTGGGAATCTTAGGCTAGGAGTTGTCGGATGTAGCCGATCCGCTACTACTCTCTCTTTGAGATAGACAAATCTGTCTGGCAGTGAATCGTCGTATTCGAAGTTCGGGGGCAGGGCGAACTCCTTGTACAGCTCAACCACTGTCCTGTAAGCGATAACACGCGCACTCGACCCCAATCTCTCCATCAATGTCTTCACAACATCCTCAAATCTGCCAGGAATATCCTCCCGGCTAATGCCTTTCTTGTTCAGGAAATCGTAGATCCATTCTCGTATGGGTCCGCCCATTCCTTGCAGGACACGGTCGAACCAGTAGTCGACAGCCAGTTGAAACCCCGGCATCAAGGTCGTTCGCATAGATCGCCCAGACACGTGACCAAACAAGCATCGGAACGACCGGATACGCGTAGCGTTTCCAACAATCGAACCGAGCGGTAACCCTTTCTGCCATGCCTTAAACCCGGCTCTAGACGAGTCTTTGCTAGACAGGTAACGCTATCTGCTGCTTAATAGAAGTCATTCCTTGACCGCTCCCTTCTGAATTCTCAGGATTCCTGCCCAATTCTGAAACTCCTCGAAAGGGGATGGGTTGCCGATATTTGCCTCTCTTCAAGTTCAATCGTGGCGTCCTGTAAGCTTGATCTAGAATGAGACGGAGGCGCTCCTTTGGAGGCATCTTCTACCGTTGCTTTGTGTAGCAAGGCACCAACTTGGGACCCGACCAATGGCTACCGGTCACTAAGATAAGATGCTTGGGGTAAGCTAACTAGTCGCGTGGCCTACCAGAGACTAGTATGGCGCGCATCAAATACTAAGTATTCTAGTGGACTAGTTCTGAACGTTTGGGACGGCCATTGATCCGGCGGCGTCGCTTCGAACGTTCTTCGAAAACTCGTTGACTAACAATCCGTCTTTTACCTATCCACTCCGGTATGACGCGCTCCTTGAGCAGATCCTCGACGCTGGTTCCTTTTTTCCGGGCTATACTTTCCAGTTGGTTAACCAATTCGTTTCCAAGCACCAGTACCAACCTATGGTTCCGTTTACCCAACGATCACCCTGAGACTTGAAATTAATTCGGGTAGTCTCGAACTTAGGTGTGGAGTTTACAAAGAAACACATTTGGATATTTCCAATCGAGGGTGTGTGTTCATGAACTAGACTTCATTGGTGAGTTCATGCTTCTTGATCTGCGCTGTGATAAACTGATGAATCTCGAAATCTGCGAATCCGCGGTTTGTTTTCAGCACGATTCGACACGTGGCGAATTTTAATCTGGTAGAGCTAGACGATTTCCGTCAAGGACAATCTAGGGTAACCCCGTTCAAAGCCGAATTTCACACCGTGAACGTTAGTAATCGGTTTGACCCCATAGATGAGTAGTGATCCGTTGACCGTTTGCATCTTCAAGTGGTAGTCAACAGCTCTCAGAAGTTCCTCCCTAAGGTTGGTTGGTCGCGAGATTACGCCGACGCTGAGCGCCCTTGAGTCACGAATGCCTGCCCCTATTTCGGCGATGCCGGGCAGACCTAGAGTTTCGCCGTAAAGCTGTACTGTCTTGTCGAAATCGTATTTCAGCGCCCTCGCGGATGAGATAGCTCCGAGCTCGTTCCATGCGTTATTGAAAGCGGCTAGGTCTTCCTGTAGCCTGCCTGTGAGCTTCACCCTCCATTTTTCATCGCGAAGAACCTGGTTGAACTCTGCGATACGAACCCTCTCATTCAGCACAGTGTCTCCAACGTAGGTCTTCAGAGACTCAGCAATGTTTTGTGAACTGAATATGCTGTAGGGAATGATGAAAGCTGTCCCTCCCTGATTGATGAAGTTCGCAGCCATGATGTCGAGAAGGAGCTTCACGGAATGGGGTGAGACGGTACTGTTGACATCCAATAGAAGCGAAGAACCTTTCCGGACTCCACCATCCAACAACGCATCAAGGTCCGGACTACCGGTCGAATAGGAGGACTCAGAATTACGCACGGGGCTAATCAGTTTTGGATTGACCGATCTGTCAATGTCAAAGTGAAATTCAACCCTTGGTAAGAGGGTGAACTTGCCCCCATCGAGCGAAAACAGCGCCCGTTGTGTGTGAAGCCGGAACCCGCGAAGCTTGTTGACAACTACACTTCTCACAGTCCTATCTTCCAAGTGGGATAGCGAAAGTGTAACGATGCCATCAACAAGATAGTCGAGCTTAGGAGAATTTTCGCTTTCGCTCACAATTACCGCGCTTAGCTTGCTCTCTTCCAAGTCCTGAAAAATCGCCGTTTCCATTGCATTACGTTGTTCCTCCGTCGCGTTCGCTATTGCACCTTCCCAGCTGTCCACAACGATGATGCCTTTCTGTTTGGCCCGTTTCAACGTAAGAATCCTGCCAACAATGTTCGCCGCTCCTGCTATTCGGCTATCTCCTCCTAGCCGCGTCTCGCTGCCCGCTGCCTCTTTTCCAGACATAGAATCGAGCACTTCATGAACCCCGGGGAAATGTCGGTGCAGTTTCGAAGAAGAGACCCGGCTTGACACATACACCTTGTTGGCAGAAATTGTGTGAGGACCGATGCGAGTTCCTTTCATCTCGTTGAGAAGTTCAAGGGCGAGCGTTGTTTTCCCGGTGCCTGGGGCACCTTGTATGAGCAGGACGTTTCCCGGCGATTCTAGGAATCTTGACATAAGGTCCAAGAGGTCGCTAGGTTTAGATTTCCGAACACTTGTTTGCTCCACTTGAACGCGGGGTTCTAGCCCTGTTTCCTGTTCGCCGGAGTTATCTTCAGCCATCATGTAATTCTCGCGTCAAGACCATTCTTCTCCCCCGACAAGCATTGTGTAACCAGACAAAGGATTCCACGGTTGAACACAATAGACCGCTATGGACGTCGATTGAAGTGAGTCGCCCGAGCTCTTCGGGTAACTTTTCGAACGCAACCCAGCGGAAAACGAGTAGGTATACGCGGCAATAGGCATATTTCCAGAACAAAGGGAAGGCGGTTTCTGAAAGAGGAATCTAGACCGGATCGACTTCCCGGTGCGGTCCCCATTTTCACGGGTCCTCTGTTACATCACGCTTAACCCGAGACCAAGAAAAATGCGGCCCTCAGGAGGTCATTCCACGCGGACCAAGATAGAAGAAACGTTTCAAATGACAATGAACCAATGTTTCTCCACTGTCCTTGAAGACATACTTGGCCGAACCGTCAGGGAAGAGATCTTCCAATTACTGGAGAAGAACGGGATCAAACCGTCGGAAATCTCCAGCAGGTTCGACGAAGTGATTGAAGTCCTCACAAGAGTCTTCGGAACCAGTGCCCAGCTTCTTGTCTACAAGACCGTGGCAGAACTCTACAAAGAATATTCTCTAAGGACTGGCTCCTCTTTCGGCGAATCTTCGAGAGACCAAGTTGCCCAACTAAGGGAGAAGGTGGTCAGCGACCTCCTGAAGCCTAAGCACTATACTAGTATCGACCCTTGACGTAAATCACACTTGGGAAATCTCAGGAGGTCACTAGCAGGATGACTCTGGGGGAATCTTTGACATAAGACTCGTCAATCAGTTAGTCTATAAATAGCGCCAGAAGAGAGTGCTTTGTAATGTTAGTTCTTTCTGAGAAGGAGGGATGTTTCCTTTAAGGCCAGTTTGATGCAACCAGGCAAAAGGAGAAGGATGTGGAAATTGGAGAACAAGGGTGCGGTACGAAAAAGCAGCAAACGATCGTCGAAAACGAACAAGATTACAAAGACAGTTGATTCTGTTCTGGGACCAGGGAAACTGGCCCCTAACTTTTCTCTTAACAGTACACCGGACCAGAAAGTGTCCCTGAACGATTTCCGGGGACAACCTGTAATTCTTGCTTTCTACCCTGCAGACTGGAGTCCCGTCTGCACCGACCAGTTATCATTGTACGCGATGGTAATGCCAGAATTCAAAAAGTTCAACGCAGAACTCCTCGCTATTTCAGTTGACAATATCTGGTCCCACCTTGCCTTCGTCAAGGATCGGAAACTCAACTTCCCCGTCCTAGCAGATTTCGAGCCAAAAGGGGGAGTCTCTAGAAAGTATGGTGCCTACAAGGAGAAGATCGGCGAGTCGGCTCGCGCCCTCTTCGTGATTGACAACAAGGGAATTATCAGATGGAGCCACCTCTCCCCCGACGGAATCAACCCAGGAGCCGACGGCATTCTATCAGCCCTAGAAAATCTGAACAAGGCTCAGGCAACTGAGAAGAGCTGACCGCGAGAAATGTCCGGGACAACAACGGTCGCACGAAAGAGAACCAAAGGCAAGACACTGCTAGAGCCAACCAGCAAGGAACCCGCGGGAAAGTATGAGGCTCCGAGACTCGCAGTTCCTGTGACGCCTGAACGCGACCACATAGAAGGAGCCTTGAAAGCCGCTCTCACACTAGTCGAGTATGGAGACTATCAATGTCCGTATTGTGGCGCGGCATATCCTGAAGTGAAAAAGGTCCAGAAGGAACTCGGCTCCGAACTACGGTTCGTGTTTCGCAACTTTCCCCTGACAAATATACATGAGCATGCCATGAACGCCGCTGAAACAGCAGAGGCAGCCTCTGCTCAGGGAAAGTTCTGGCCCATGCACGACTTTCTCTACGAACACCAAGCAACCCTCGGAGACCCGAGCGTCGCTCTCGCCTACGCAAAGAAGCTGGGCCTGGATGGTCAAAAGTTTGAGCGTGAAATTGCTCAGCACTTGTATCAGAAAAGGATCAAGGACGACTTCATGGGTGGAGTAAGAAGCGGTGTCAATGGAACCCCGACATTCTACGTCAACGGGGTCAGACACGACGGAGACGCAATCGCCAAAGCCCTAATTGAAAGCTTGAATCAAACCAAAAAGTAATTTCTGTAGAAAATAGGAAGTAGGAAATGGAGGCCAGGGGACTATACGTCCATCTGGGCTCATGAACGGCGCTTGTTCCTATCTTTCCATGTGGAGGCTGAACATGTATAGTCGCCGAAGCTGAGAAAATCTCACGCCGATTGTTATTGACATGATTGTCTAGTGCCTTGAAGGGGATTCAACGCGCTTTCTGCACGCACTTGGCGTGCCCAACTCTCCGAACGCTATCCGGGTTTTCTAGGTTACAAGAGTCTTTAGTTGCTCGGTCATGCGATAGCCATGAAGTGAGCATTGCTGGTATGGTCCAACCAGCAGCGAGGCTAGGGCGATGTTCCATCAGAGGGCTCGAACCTTCCTGTTGTTCCTCATGGTGAGCCTCATACTCGTCACAGCCATCAGCGTACCAGTTCGTGCTCCCGCGGGCGAGACCTATTCTCTATCAGCCTCACCAAGCCGGATCCAGGAAGGAAGCACAACTACGCTATCTCTGGCAGTAACTAACGCGTCATTGTTCACGAACTACAACTTTGCCTGGAAAGTAACAGACCCATCAGGCGCGAACAGCACCCTCGCCAAG
>Ga0209474_10004746_pt1 | contig 11686 bp, 15 predicted proteins | sample GraSoiAngelo_145_FD_185902 | JGI IMG/M metagenome (GOLD analysis project Ga0209474, IMG submission 185902) | Grasslands soil microbial communities from the Angelo Coastal Reserve, California, USA - 14_1009_05_20cm (SPAdes) (version 2) | ecosystem: Environmental > Terrestrial > Soil > Grasslands...
CGACTACGTCTCGATAACGCAGTTATGCCTGAGATGACGGCCTTTTTCTACTTCAAAGCAAAACGCCTTGCTCATCCTGGTGAGAAATCCGGGCTAGTTTTTAATCACCTCCATGCTCACCATTGCCCAACTCGCGCCGCTGAAGGACCGCGACCCGTATCTCTACGAAACGCTGGTGAAAATTGTCGCGTCCGTGAACGCCACCAGCCAGCGCGCGGGCGTCGATCCCAGCACACCGTCGCCTGCGCCGTCGCCCATTGCTTCGGTCAGCGTGCAAGCCGCCAACGGCTGGTTTGACATTTCCATCGCCGATCCTTCGGACTCGCGCCCTGGCCTCTTTTATTTTGCGGAGTCGGATACCACGCCCGCATTCAGCGCGCCGCGCGTCTATTTCATGGGTGCTTCACGCAACCTGTACGTGCAGCTCGGCAATCAAACGCTTTTCTGGCGTGCCTATTCGCAATACATCGGCTCGCAGCCTTCGGCTCCGGTGACGTTTGGCTCGCCCGCAATCGCCGTCGTCGGTGGAGGCTCGAGCGGTCCCGCGCCGCTTCCCTCTAGCGGAAGCGGCGTCTTCCCCAACCGCGTGCCTCGCGGCGCCAACGGCTTCGGCGTCCACCCCGGCTCGCGCATCGTCCGCCAAGCACTGTTGTAAGGACGAAACCCGAACGTCGAAAATCGAAATTCGACAAGCAACCGAACTTCGTTTTTCGAGTTTCGTATTTCGCGTTTCATTCTTTGCTTCATTTTCGACCGAAGAGTCTGCTTTTCATCCTTCGGCTGCGAGGTCAACCATGCCCATCACCACCCAAAATGCCTCTTGGGACTTCAATCCCGCGGACGCCGTAGCGCTCTCCGCCACCTTCACGTTCGATCTCAACGACCCGAACGACTCGCAAGCGGTGGCCGCGGTCCTGACAACGCTACAAGGCCGCACGCCGCACGTCACGCTGTCGCAAACCGACAATGCGACGATTTCCGTCTCCGTGACCATTTGAGCTGCGTGACGTGCTCATCCGCGAATACACGGAAAGCGACCTTGAGGCATTACGCTCAATTCACGCCGCGCAAGGCTTTGACTACATGCTCCCGGATCCGCGCAACCCGCTCTTTGTTACGAAGTTGGTTCTTTCGGATGTAAATGGAGCGCCAGGCTTCAGTCCAGCCTCTTCGTGCGCAGAGGCAACACAAATAGAGAGCACGCCCAGGGCAGGGAACTGTGGCATCCTCGGCGCCGCCCTGCTTCGCCTCACCGCCGCAGCCTATTTGTTTCTCGACCCGCGCGCCGGCACACCGCGCGAGCGCTGGCAATGGCTGCTCGCCTTGCACGAAGCCGCCCGTCGGGACGCCTGGCAGCGCGGACTCGAAGACGTGCACGCCTGGCTCCCGCCCCCCATCGCTAAGAAATTCGGCCGCCGCCTCGAACACCTCGGCTGGCGCCGCGATGATTCGTGGACCCCGTACTCTGTGCGCTTGGAAGCCAAATAGAGGAGATCCGTAGGCATCGAAGCAGCGGCTCAACGCTCCATATTTTCCAATTTCGATTGTCGAATTTCGATTTTTCAACTCTCCATTTTCTCTTTTTCCGAAAACTTAGAACATACAACTTACAGCTAAACACTTTCTCCCGAGGTGTTCCATGAGCCGCGCACAAGACTACACACGTCAACTCACCGATCAGCAGCTTGCCAGCCTGAACTCGCTCAATCAGCAGTTTCTCGGCCAGCAGCAACAGGTCGGCAATCTTCTGCTCCCGCAGTATCAAAGCATCCTGAACAATCCCGGCCTTAGCCCTGCCGACAAAGCGGCCGTCACCGGACAATCGCAGGGCGCGCTCGCCAGCGCCTTCGATGCGCTCCAGCAATCCGCGCAGAACCGCCTCGCGCGCACGCGCAACTCCGCCGGCTTCGGCGAACTCACCGACGATCTCGCGCGCCAGAAGGGAATTGCCGAAGCCGGCCAGGCGCAGAAGAACCAGCTGGCTTTCACCAACACCGCTTTCCAGCGCCAAATGGCCGCGCTGCAAGGCCTCTCCGGCCTGTTCGGCATGGACTCCAATCTCCTCGGCCGCACGCTGGGCATTCCCTCCGAGCTTCTCAACGTCCGCAACAACGCTTCGCGCAACACCGGCGGTTTCTTCTCCTCCCTCGGTTCGGGCCTCGGCTCAACCCTTGCCACCCTCCCCGGCGCTTTCCTCTGAGTTTTTCCTTGGGGTGCGGGAGCTCGCTCCCTCTTTTCCGGCAGCTATGGCCCGCCTCGCAATTTAGGCTTCTGAAGCGTCCGACAAATCGTGGGCGGAAGAAAAGCGGCGGCAAGCCGCCGCAGTCCAAGGATTCTGATGCCCTCCCACTGGTACGGCATTCTCGCGGCTATCTTTTCGATTGGTGCGCAATTCGTCTTGTTTCTCCGCTGGCTGCATCGCCGTATGCGCAATGACGAAATCGTCCGCGCTTTCGTCCGCGACATTGCCACGAACCATCTGCCGCACATTTACGACGCGCTGCACAAAATCGCCGCGCGGCAGGGAATTACTCTCGACGAGACGCCCCTGGTCCGCTTCGTCGATTTGAACGGCCACAGCCATCGCCACCGCCATTAAACGCAATTTCATTTCTGGCCACAAGTCACAAATCACCAGTCACGAGTCACTCAATCATGCTCTCCGGCCCTCCATCCCAATTGCTCGCGCTGGCTCGCAAAGCCGCGGTCGCGCAATCGCTCGATCCCGCGCTCGTCTGCGCCGTCATCGAGCAGGAGTCCGGCTGGAATCCCTGGGCCATGCGCTACGAGCCCGCCTTTTTCAGCAAATATGTGGCGGGCCTGTACACGAACAACAAAATCTCCGCCTCCGAAGCTTACGCTCGCGGCTTCTCCTGGGGATTAATGCAAGTGATGGGACAAGTGGCGCGCGAAACGGGCTTTGATGCCCCGTTTCTCTCCGCGCTTTGCGATCCCGGGCAAGGACTCAACGTCGGCTGCAAAGTCCTGCGCAAAAAGTTTGACGCCATGGCCGGCGACACCGCGCGCGCGCTGTTTGCGTGGAACGGTGGCGGCCATCCCAGCTACGCCGCGCAAGTCCTCGCCCGGCTCCCGCACTATCTGTGATGCATTTTCTGTGATTTTTATTTCCAATCCACGATTCGTTGTTGAAAAGGAGAGTCCATGACGCTTCCGACCAACACCTACACGGTCACTTTCTCGGATGCGCACGCCCACACGCTTCAGTTTCCCGCCGTGCCCGCCGCCGGAGGCAACGTCATGCCCGGAAAAATGGGCGCGCTTCGCAACGTGCTGCTCGAAGCCGCCGACAACGCCGGCAGCCTTCTGAGCAGTTTCACTGCCGCCGACACCCTCACGGTCACCATCACCCAGCCATAACTCTTTTTCGGGGCGCAGCAGTGCTGCGCCCTATGCTGAAACACACGCTAACGCAAGATCAAAGGTTCGACCTATGACAACTGGTTTCTATTTTCGATTCGTGGCTTTTGTCTTCGCTGCGATTCTCTGTGTCGCAATGGTCTACGCCTGGCGCGCCAACCGCCGCGATCGCGCCCAGCTCGCCGCGGAACTCGCCTCCACAAAGCAACTTCTCGCCGCGGCCAATGCGCGTCAGCACGGCCGCGACGCGCAGCTCGCGCAAACACTCGGGGCCCTAGCCGCAGAGAAGCGCGTCATTCTCACACCCGCCCAAATCATCCGGGAGCTCCCCAAGAATATTCCTCTTCCAGCGCCAATCACTCTCGAAGCGGACCATTCGTCTTCCGTGGGGACGACCCTTGGGCCGCCTGCAGCAAATACAAGCTCTGCAGCAACGCTTGCTGCTGAGGAGCCCTCCGCAGGTGCGAGGCTTGCCTCGCCCGTGGCAACTACGTCGCAATCAAACCAAAAGCCGCCTGCCGGCGCCATCATCCCCGCTGTGGATCTAAAACCTCTCTACGACTTCACCCTCGACTGCCAAGCCTGCCAGGCGAGGCTCTCGGTCGCCCAAGGCGACCTCGCGGACGAACGCCAGAAGACCGCCGCGCTCGCCAAAGAGCGCGACGACGCCGTCCGCATCGCCAAAGGAGGCAGCGCCTGGCGACGCGTCACCCGCGCCGCCAAATGGTTCCTCCTCGGTGCCGCCGCCGGCGCCGTCGTGGCCAGAGCCCGCTAATGGCGCCGCCAGCCGAGATGTCACATTGCGCGCCGCCAGCTTAAGGAGGGAGCCTCCTCCTCGTATGTCGCCTAATGCCGTATCCGGGGATGCCAGAGGCCACATCCCAAGCCCGCCCTCATCCCTTAGGGCTTGAGCAGGGAAGTAGTTTCTGCGGGAGGTTCCCTGCTGGTTGCCTGACGTTTTCCCCGTATTCCTGATCTGTCCCAAAGAGTGTGAGCCTGAGGCGAAAGTCTGTGGGATCAATCCCGAGCGGGAGCGGAGCCGTCCCCTTGAACCGATGCCTCGCACCGTGACCACGTCCAAAGTCGCGAGCGCTCTCCGCAGGACAGGCTGGCGCACCCCCCGCGCCAGCCTGTCCATCTCTACAAGTCCTTGCTATAAAAGGTCCTTATGTGGGCTAAGCTCCTCTTGAGCCCCAACCGATTCGCCCTCCTTCAGTAAGTCCCGTACTCAATAATCTTGTGGAAAACCCAAAGAAAGCCCTTGACAGCGCGTCCTATAACGGATATTATGTTAACTAGCGAATGGGCCAGTTCGGAACATGCGCACGACGCCATGAAGGGTGCCCAAGTCCCTAAATACTCTGGCTCCTGGGGGCTCATTCCCTGTTGTCATCTCTTCTCTGCGGATTTGTTCGCGCCGGCCTTGGCGAGTTCGTAGTTGATGTATTGCTCGATCAGATGCGCGTCGGCCCCAACCATGCGGCGGCCGTTCACAAATACTGTCGGCGTGCTGTTGACTTCTAGTTTCTCGCCATTTGCGTGACTGGCATTGACGGCAGCTCCAGCTTCCGGGCTAGCCATACAGCTCTTAAACGCCTCAGCTTCGAGCCCGGACTGGCTGGCGTAGTCCAGCATCTTCGTCCAAGCGTTACCAGCCGAAATGATCTCCTGGCTGTCATAGATCAGGTCGTAGACCTTCCAGAACGCCTCAGGCTTCTGCCGGTAGGCGCAGCGGCCAGCGATGGCAGCCGTGCGTGCCCACGGGTGGAGCTGTTCAATGGGAAAATCCTTAAAAATGACTCGCACCTTCCCGCCGTAGTTCGGCAGGATGCTCCTCAGAGCGTCGTGGAGGTTCCGGCACACGGGGCACTCAAAGTCCGAGTATTCTACGATGGTCACCGGCGCCTTGGGATCGCCAAGGGCCGGCGCGTCCGTCATTCGGATCTGCGCCAGGTTGTCCGCCAGCGGGTCCTTGGTCATATCCGAGAGCTCGCCGCGGAACAGGAATCTTCCGTCTTTGCTGACGTAGAACTTTGCGTTTTCTTTGTTCTCGCCAATCGTCACATCGATGTTGGTCTCGAGCATCCCTTCGACTGGCGACTCCTTCAGCGGCCCCACGATGAGCTTTACATCGGGCCCAAACGCATACAGGTTCCGCAAATACGCTTCAATATTCTTCTGCGCCTGCGTGGAAGCGGCGGTCGCCGAACCAGCCGGCTGTTGTGCCCGCGCTGTCAACACAACCAGGAGCGCCGCCAGAATTGCTGTGAGTCTCGCGAGTGTTTTCATGAAGAACCTCGTTCCCAGCTTATAAGGACACAAAATATCGTTGCGCGAATCTTGTCCATGCTCTCTTCTGCTTGACGGCCAGTCAACAAAACAGACCTTGTCATTTCGAAGAGTCGAGCGGCGAGGAATCTGCTTCTTCTGCAAAGTGTACGAAAGCAGAGAGCCCTCGCGACAGTCAACGGCATTTTTCAGCAAACTCTTAAAGATAAATACTGAAAACTTAGGACTAAGTAACCTACGGAATAAACTTCTGCGCAATCGGGAACGGCCGTCCAAACCCAAATGCCCGCGACGTAATTTTCAACCCCGGAGCCGCCTGTTTGCGCTTGTATTCGTTGCGGTCCACCCGCAGCGCAATCTCCTGCACCAGCTTCAAATCGAATCCGTAATGCTCCGCAATCTCGTGCGGGCTGCGCAAGTCCTCGATATAGGCTTTCAGAATGCGGTCCAGCACGTTGTAGGGAGGCAGGCTGTCCTCATCTTTCTGGTTCGGCCGCAACTCTGCCGACGGCGGTTTTTCGATCGTCGAGCAGGGAATCACTTCCCTTTCGCGGTTGATCCACCGCGCCAATTCATACACCATGAGTTTCGGGACGTCGGAGATCACCGCCAATCCTCCGGCCATATCGCCGTAAACCGTGCAATAGCCAACGGCATTCTCCGATTTGTTTCCCGTGCTTAGCACCATCGAGCCGAATTTGTTCGACAGCGCCATCAAATAATTTCCTCGAATGCGCGCCTGAATATTTTCTTCCGTCACGTCCATGGGCCTGTCCCCGAAAGCCGGTGCCAGCGACTCTTTGTAGGCTTCAAACACGTCGGTAATCGGCAAGGTGTGGAACCGAATCGCGAGATTCTTCGCCAGCGTTTGCGCGTCTGCCTTGCTCCCCGCTGACGAAAAGGGCCCCGGCATGGAAACGCCCAGCACATTCTCAGATCCCAGCGCGTCCACGGCAATAGCCGACACCACCGCAGAGTCAATGCCGCCGCTGAGCCCAACAAGAACCTGGGTGAAGCCGCACTTCCGCACATAGTCGCGCGTTCCCGTCACCAATGCGCGGTACGCATAAGCAATCTCCCCCTGCGGCTGCTCGTGGATTTCGCCTTTCCCCGTTGCCGTATCAAAAAGGACGAGATCTTCTTCAAAAGCTTTGGCTTGCGCCGCCACCTTGCCGTCGGCCGTCAGCGCAATGCTCCCTCCATCGAAAATCAGGCTGTCGTTGCCTCCCACCTGATTCACGTAAACCACCGGCCTCTTGTGTGTCACCGCAATCGAGCGCAGCATCTCGAAACGAAGCGCCCGCTTGTCCAGTGTGTAGGGCGAAGCGGACAGATTCAGCAATACCGTACTTCCCTGCCGCACAATTTCGCTCACCGGGTCGCGGTCGTAAAGTTGTTTGGCCCAAAAATTCTCGTCGTTCCAGACGTCTTCGCAGATCGTGATGCCCAGTTGTTCTCCGTGCAGGCCAAACACGTATTGCCGGTCCGCCGGCTGAAAGTAGCGCGATTCATCAAAAACGTCGTAAGTCGGCAGAAGCATTTTGCTTTGCTCGAAGACCACGCGCCCGTCGCAAATCAGCGCCGCTTTGTTGCCAATGGACTTCCCTGTTCCATTTTTCACGCGTCCCGAATAGCCAACCACTGCGGGCAGCGGGATTTTCGCCGCCAGCTTCTTCAATTCACTGTGGTTTCGTTCAATAAACGCGGGGCGTTCCAGCAGATCTTGGGGCGGGTATCCGCACAAGCAAAGCTCGGTAAATACGGCCAGCGCGGCGCCGCGCTCCTGTGCTTGCGCCGCTAAGCTCAAGATGCGAGCCGTATTCCCTGCAAAATCGCCAACAGTGGGATTGAACTGAGCGAGAGCTATTTTCATCCGTGAATTAAAGAATACGAACTGTCGCCCGAGATTGCAAACCCAGCCATCTCTGCAGCATATCTGCTACGCGGCATTTTGGTGGCGATTCTCGCTCCGCGGTTTCTGAGCTGCCAGGCTGGCAATTCCCTGCTCCGCCCGCAACTCGCGGTAAAAAACCGTTTCTAATTCCGGAAAGACTCTCCTCAGTTCGCCGGTGTTCAGAAGATGCGCTGGGTCCCGCGGTCCGCCGCTGAAATCCAGCTGCGCTCTTGTGTACGTCTCAAACAGCAGCATTCCCCCAGGCCGCAGGGCGCGGGAAATCTGCGGAAACAGCGATCGCTGCAGGTAGCGAACGCAAAGAATCACCGAAAAGCGATTCGCTGGAAGCGCAGCAGCCTCCAGGTCGACTTGTAGCAAATCAATTCCAGCCCGTGCGGGCGTCTTCGTTTCATCGATTCGCTGAATGCGCCGCACAGCGATATTTTGAGCTTTCGCGCGTTCCTCCAAAATGTCGAGCGCCGCCCCAGACCAATCCACTGCCGTGACGTGCCGCCCGTGCTTAGCCCCATTCCCGGCCAGGAACAGCGCGTTTCTTCCTCTGCCGCACGCCAGGTCCAGCACGGGCCCTGCAGGCAATAGCGGCCATAACTCGGTCAGAATACCGGCGGGCGCCTCCGCAGCAACTTCGTTCGCTGCCAGGCCATGTTTGGCATCCCATTCAGACGGACTAGATGGCATAAAACGGGGCACAAGGCACAAAGAAAAGGCCCCTGAACATTGTCGTTCAGGAGCCCGGAAACCACAAAACCCGTAACACTGCCTTTTTCAGAGTTCCGCTAACTGTCAACTGTTAGCTGTCACCTCTCTTAAACGCTGAACGAGCTCCCGCATCCGCAGGTGCTCTTCACGTTGGGGTTGTTAAACTTGAATCCCGCGCCTTCGAGCGTTTCGATGTAATCAATCTCGATCCCGTCGAGGTACATCGAGCTCATCTGATCCACGGCCACTTTCAAGCCGTCAAATTCAAAAATCTGGTCCGCTTCCGTGGTGTTGTTCTCAAACGCCATGTGGTATTGGAAACCGGAACATCCCCCGCCTACAACCGCTACGCGCAGGGCAGTCGGCACGGGGCTCTGCATGTTCATGATTTCCTTCACTTTGGTACTCGCAACCGGCGTCAAATGAATCATAGTTGTCTTGGCCTCCGCGTCCCGACTGGGTCGGGGCGCTACGTACAATTACATTATAGCAAAACGTGGCAACCGCGGCATCCGCTGCGACCGATTATGTTGCTGGTTGGAAACACTCTTTTCGAGCGCCGTCTCCCCATCCGCAAACGCTTCGCTTACAATGAGATGCTCCCATGAAACACAAAGTTACGCTCATTCCCGGCGAAGGCATCGGCCCCGAAGTAGCCTCCGCTACGCGCCGCATTCTCGAAGCTGCGGGCGTCCAAATCGAGTGGGAGGAAATCGCCGGTCGCGCCGGTGACTCCAGTGATCAGGGCCAGAGCGTGAATCAAGCCGCCATCGAGTCCGTTCGCCACAACCGCGTAGCCTTAAAGGGCCCCATGGCCACGGCCATTGCCGGAGGCGCCCCCAGCGTCAACGTCGCCCTCCGCAAAGCCCTGGATCTCTACGCCAATTTGCGGCCCGTGAAAAATGTCCCAGGCGTGAAATCTCACTTTGAAAACGTGGACCTGATCTTAGTCCGCGAAAATACGGAGGATTTATACTCCGGCCTCGAGCACGAAGTAGTCCCTGGAGTTGTGGAAAGCCTGAAAATCATTACCGAAAAAGCCTCCACGCGCATCGCCCGCTTTGGCTTCGATTACGCGCGCCGCCACGGCCGCAAAAAGATTCACGCCATCCACAAGGCCAACATCATGAAGCTCTCTGACGGTTTGTTCCTGCGCTCCGTTCGCACCGTGGCCGCCCAGTTTCCCGAAATTCAGTACAAAGAACTCATCGTGGACAACGCCTGCATGCAGATTGTCATGGATCCGCTCCAGTTCGACATGCTTCTGCTGCCCAATCTTTATGGTGACGTCATGAGCGACCTCGCCGCTGGACTCGTTGGCGGGCTCGGCGTCGTTCCCAGCGCGAACATCGGCGACGACTGCGCCATGTTTGAAGCCGTCCACGGCACTGCGCCAGACATCGCCGGAAAAGGCCTTGCCAATCCTACTGCCCTGCTCATGAGCGCCCTCTTGATGCTGGATCACCTGGGAGAGCGCGCTGCCGGGGAACAGATCGAAGCCGCACTGATGAAGGTTTACCGCGATGGCACGCATACAACGAAAGACGTTGGTGGCAAAGCGAGCACCGAACAGTTTGCAAACGCCGTCATTGCCGCCCTGCCAGCAACAGTCCCCAGGTAGATTCCCTCGTCACAGCCCCTTGCAGACGTTGGTGGAAAAACGAACACCGAACAGTTTGCGTCATAGCTCCCTGTAGAGGCGAAGCACCGCTGCGCCCACCGCGCCGAAAGGCGTGCCTCTGTCCCAATCGGCTTGGCAGCCTCAGGAAACGCTGTTAGGGACGGCTAAACCGTTTAAGTACTATAAGTCCCAAATCTTTATTGTTCTTGCCTTCCGTCACTTTTCGTGTCAGCATTTCTCCTGAATCGGGGGAGTCCTTTCTTCTAAGGCTTTTTTATGCAGAGAACCCGCTATCCTGAGCGTCGGCGAACAGTCCGGCTGCCCCTTCAAATCCCTGTAAAGGTGCGCTGCCGCCTCCCCGAAGGCGAATCCATTGACTTGCAGGCTTCCACTTACGTCGTCAGCGCCCACGGCGCCCTTCTGCTCATGGATACGCCCCTCATTCCCGGCCAAAGCGTCCGCATTTTCAATGAGATGACTGCTGACTCGGCCGAGTGCCACGTCACTTCCCTGCGCGAGAAACGCGAACGCCGCTTCGTCGGCGTGACGTTCACTTCGCCCAACACCGATTTCTGGCACATCGTCTTCCCCAAGTCCGGCACGCGCCAAGCCGTTCGCTCCCCGCAGACCGGCGCTCTCGTCCCCCCCGGCTTCCGCCAAGACGACAACTCCCAGTTTTAGTGGGTTTCGTCGAATGAAAGAATCACTCGTTGCGCCCATAGCCTGCATTTTGTTGGTCTCCGCCTTCTGTTACGCGCAAGCTCCCGAGCCTGAGCCTCCGAAACCCGATGCATCGGCGGCGCGGGCCCAATCGTGCGTAATCGTGAAACGCCATGTTCACAAGTTCGGCGAGAATATGTCTCGATTTCATCCCCATAGGCCTTTTGATTACGTTGAAGGCGATTACCCACCAGGATTCAAATGGCGTTCTGAACTCAGCGATGGGGATGTTCGAGAGCTTCAGAAAAAGGGAGGGAGGATAGTAATTATGAGACCCGCTTATGAAATCTCCGACCTCGAAGACGCCAGAAAACAATGTCAATCACGGCCTGAGAAGTAAAGGCGCTATCACAACGGTTGGGGTTACCAAGGGATGCTTTTAGCGGGGTATCCGCGCTACTTCGCTGCAAGGTGGGCGGGCGCATAAATCTGGTACACCATGAGATAGATGATCACTCCGGTCACTGAAACATAGAACCAAAGCGGCAGCGTCCAGCGTGCAATCAGCCGATGCCTATCAAATCGCTCCAGCCACGCGCGCCGCAGCGTCACGATAATCAACGGCACAATCACCACCGCCAGGATCGTGTGCGAAATCAGAATCGCAAAATAAACCGGCCGGATCCACCCTTGCCCCTGAAACAGAATCAGCTTGTGCACCCGCAGGTGATAAATCACGTAGGAAATCAGAAAAAGCGTGGACGCCCCAAACGCCGACAACATGAATGCTTTGTGAACGTCTTTTTTCCCCGTGCGTATCGCCACGTAGCCGCACGCCAGCAAAGTCCCGCTAATCCCATTCAGGCCCGCATTTAACGCCGCGTTGGAAATCAATGGATTGTTCTTTGTCCTTTCAAGTCGGCACGCGCACGCTCTGGTGGAGGCGCGTTCAACCCCCCGTCTTCCACGAGTCACCAGTCACTCTCGATCATCGCGGTAATTTATCGTAGGCCATCAACCCCAGCAGCAGCGGGATATGCAAAACCGTCGCGTGCATCAGCCACTTCGCGCGCGCATTCGTCTTGTTGCTCGCCGCCCACAGGCACACTTGCAGCAGCGCCGTA
>Ga0209474_10004747_pt1 | contig 11681 bp, 8 predicted proteins | sample GraSoiAngelo_145_FD_185902 | JGI IMG/M metagenome (GOLD analysis project Ga0209474, IMG submission 185902) | Grasslands soil microbial communities from the Angelo Coastal Reserve, California, USA - 14_1009_05_20cm (SPAdes) (version 2) | ecosystem: Environmental > Terrestrial > Soil > Grasslands ...
TCCGCCCTACGTTCCCCACAACGTCGAATGCAAACATCCCTCCATCATTTGTCTCGTCATCGAGCCGGAAACGGTCCAGCCCGCGGCTATGGCGAAATTGAGCGAAAGAATCTCCGGGCCGGCGGCATCTGAATTCGCGCTTCGCATTCGTGCGGCCTACGACAACCTGCGCCTGCAGGATCGGCGCGCCGGCTTTACTACGCAAGAACTCGATCTGTTGTTGTTTGGCGAGCTTTTGCCGGATCGCAATATCGATCGCCGCATCAAGTGCGCAGCCAGCCGGCTGAACAATTTCTCCGGGGGTAACATGACCGCGGCCGACTGCGCGGCCTCGGTTGGCCTGTCCTCATCGCGATTCCTGCATCTGTTCAAGGAGCAGACCGGAGTGTCGTTCCGCGCCTATCGCGCCTGGAAGCGGGCGCGGCATCTGCTGCATTTTGTCAACGAGGACATTAATCTTGCGCATCTGGCGCAGGATATTGGCTATCCCGATTCGACGCATTTCAGCCATTCGATCCGCCGGTTCTACGGATTGCAGCCGCGCGCGATCTTTTCGGGCTCGCGGGATCTGGCGATCTACCGCAGCGATCCCGGCGTGCTTGACCACGCTCGCTTTCCCCAGACGCGGCCTTGAGCTGGCGGTAGCGGCTGGACGCAAGAAGCTTTAGGGCGCAAGCCCCATGATCCCATCGCGTATCGGCGGAAATTCAAAACAATCAAGGCGGCTCCATGAGCGACAAGGCTGTCATCACCTGCGCGCTGAACGGCGTGCTGACCGATCCGAAACAGCATCATGTACCGGTCACCCCGGAGGAGATGGCGCGCGAGGCAAAGGCGGCATTCAACGCCGGGGCCAGCGTGATGCACATCCATCTGCGCCAGCAGGCGCCCGGCAAGGGCCATCTGCCGTCCTGGGAAGTCAGCGTGTCCCGCGAGATCCAGCAGGCGATCCGCGAGGCCTGCCCTGGCGTGATCATCAATCACACCACCGGAACGTCCGGGCCTAACTACCAGGGCGCGCTCGATTGCGTGCGCCAAACCAGGCCGGAGATGGCCGCCTGCAACGCCGGCTCGCTGAATTATCTCAAAGTGAAAAGCGACAACACCTGGGCCTGGCCGCCGATGATGTTCGATAACTCGGTAGAGAAGGTGCAGGACTATCTCGACGTCATGAAAGAAGCGGACACCATTCCCGAATTCGAATGTTTCGACGTCGGAATCGTGCGTTGCGTCGGAATGTACCGTCAGACCGGGATGTATTCCGGGCCGCTGGAATACAACTTCGTGATGGGCGTCGCCTCTGGCATGCCGGCCGATCCGGAATTGCTGCCGATCGTGTTGAAGCTGAAAGCCCCGGAAGCGCATTGGCAGGTCACCGCCATCGGACGAGGTGAAATCTGGCCGCTGCATCAGCGCTGTGCCGATCTCGGCGGACATTTGCGTACCGGGCTTGAAGATACTTTTTATCAGCCCGACGGAACCAAGGTTAAATCGAACGGGGAGTTGATCGAAACCATTGCGGGGTGCGCGCGCCGCGCCGGCCGCGAGATCGCAAGCCCCGCTGAAGCACGCAAGATATTTGGGGTGAGGAATTGATGTTGTCATTCCCCGGTACGCGGAGCGTGAATCCGGAACCTCGAGATTCTCAGATGCGCAATTGCGCATCTCAGTTCGATGCTCCGCATCGCCCCGGAATGACGACTGGGTAGAGTCATGGCCATCCTTGAATCGACGATCGCGCCTGGCAGCGATGCCTACAAGGCCAACCGCGAAGGCATGCTGGCGCTGATTTCGCGCATGCGCGCGCTGGAGGAACGGACCCGTGCTGCATCGGGCGCGGCAAAGGACCGCTTTCACAGGCGCGGACAATTGCTGCCCCGCGAGCGCGTGGCGCTGGTGCTGGATCCCGGTGCGCCCTTCATCGAGTTGTCGACCCTGGCGGGCTACAGATTCGATGTTCCCGACCCGGACAAGAGCGTGCCCGGCGGTGGCGTGATCGCAGGGATCGGGTTCGTCGCCGGCATACGTTGCATGGTCAGCGCCAACGATTCCGGCATCGACGCCGGCGCGCTGCAACCTTACGGACTGGACAAAACGCTTCGTGTGCAGGAACTGGCGCTCGAGAACAAGCTGCCCTACGTACAGCTCGTTGAAAGCGCGGGAGCCAATCTGTTGCGCTACCGCGTTGAGGATTTTATCAGGGGCGGCAATATCTTTCGCAACCTTGCTAGGCTTTCGGCAGCCGGATTGCCGGTTGTTACGGTGACGCATGGGTCATCGACCGCGGGCGGGGCCTATCAGACCGGTTTGTCGGATTACATCGTGATGGTGCGCGGCCGCACGCGTGCGTTTCTCGCCGGACCGCCGCTGCTGAAAGCCGCCACGGGGGAAATCGCCACCGAGGAAGAGCTCGGCGGCGCCGAAATGCACACCAGTATTTCGGGTCTCGGCGACTATCTCGCCGAGGATGATCGCGATGCGCTGCGGATCGCGCGCGACATCATGGCCAATCTGAGATGGGACCGGTCGGGCAGGGCCGAGACGGCGCATCTTCCGCCACGCCATGATGCCGAGGAGCTATTGGGCATCATGGCGATGGATCACAAGCGGCCGGTCGACATGCGCCAGGTGATCGCGCGGATTATTGACGATTCCGATTTCAACGAGATTGGCGCCAACTACGGTCCCGCCACCGTGTGTGGAAACGCCCGCATCGAAGGCCAGGCGATCGGGATCATCACCAACAACGGCCCGCTCGATCCCGACGGGACCAACAAGGCAACGCATTTCATTCAGGCCTGCTGCCAGTCGCGGACCCCGCTGCTCTATCTGAATAACACCACCGGCTACATGGTCGGTAAGGCTTATGAAGAAGCCGGCATGATCAAGCATGGCTCGAAAATGATCCAGGCCGTGACCAGCGCGAGCGTGCCGCAGATCACAATCTATTGCGGCGCTTCGTTCGGGGCCGGCAATTACGGGATGTGTGGCCGCGGCTTTCACCCCCGCTTCTGCTTCTCCTGGCCCAACGCCAAAACCGCGGTCATGGGTGGCGAGCAGGCCGCCGAAACCATGGCGATCGTGACCGAAGCCGCCGCCATCCGCCGTGGCAAGCCGGTCGAACAGGAAAAACTCGATGCGATGAAGGCGCAGATCATCGGCGTGTTCGATGGCCAGATGGACGTATTTTCGACCAGCGCGCGCGTGCTCGATGACGGCGTGATCGATCCTCGCGACACCCGCGCTGTGTTGAGTGAAGTGCTGGCGATTTGCCGCGAGGGCGAGGCGCGCACTCCGCAGCCCATGCAATTTTCGGTCGCTCGGCCATGAGCGTGCCGATCAAGCGCACTCGGTTTCGCAAGATTCTGATCGCCAATCGCGGCGAGATCGCGCGACGGATCGCGCGCACCGCGCGTCGGCTAGGCTATGGCGTTGTCGCGGTTTATTCCGACGCCGATGCCGGCGCGATTCATGTCCGCGAGGCGGATCAAGCCGTCCGTATCGGCGAGGCGCCGTCGGCGCAATCCTATCTCAATATCGGGGCGATCATCGCGGCGGCAAAATCGAGCGGCGCCGATGCGGTCCATCCCGGCTATGGCTTTCTCGCCGAGAACGAGAATTTCGCGCAAAGCTGCCGCGACGCGGGCCTTGTGTTCATCGGACCTTCGCCGGAGGCCATTAAAGCAATGGGCAACAAGGCCCGGGCCAAGGAGATCATGCTGGCAGCGGGGGTGCCCTGCGTGCCCGGCTACCAGGGCGCGGACCAAAGCGAGGCCACCATGCTCGCGCAGGCCAGCAAGATTGGGTTTCCCGTAATGATCAAGGCGGTCGCCGGCGGCGGCGGGCGCGGCATGCGGCTAGTGCCTGATACGGCGGCGCTTCCAGCGCTGCTGCGCAGCGCGCGATCCGAGGCGCAAGGCGCGTTCGGCGATCCCACCGTGATCCTGGAGCGGGCGATTGACGATCCCCGCCACATCGAAATCCAGGTGTTCGGCGATGCTTTCGGCAATGCCGTTCATCTCGGCGAGCGCGACTGTTCGGTGCAGCGGCGGCATCAGAAGCTGATCGAGGAAGCGCCGTCGCCGGCTGTGTCGCCGCAATTGCGGGCGCGGATGGGCGCCGTTGCCGTGACTGCGATCAAATCGCTGCGCTACGAGGGCGCGGGCACGCTGGAGTTCCTGCTGGATTCGCGCGGCGAGTTCTATTTCATGGAAATGAATACGCGCTTGCAGGTCGAGCACCCCGTTACCGAGGCAATTACCGGGCTCGATCTGGTCGAACTGCAATTGCGGATCGCCAGCGGCGAACCGCTCGGCTTGGAGCAGCAGGACGTTAAATTTTCCGGACATGCGATCGAGGTGCGGCTGTGCTCGGAGGATGCCGCCCACGATTTCATGCCGCAATCCGGACGGATGGTGCTGTGGCAGGCGCCGACAGGTGCCCGCGTCGAGCATGCGCTGCAATCGGGTGTGGAGATTTCGCCGTTTTATGACTCCATGATCGCCAAGATCATCAGCTTTGGCGCGAGCCGAGAGGAGGCGAGGAGCAAACTAATCTGCAGCCTCGAGCAGACCGCGGCGTTCGGGGTAACCACCAATCAGGGGTTTCTGATGTCGTGCTTGCGGCATCCCGCCTTTGCCGGCGGCGAAGCCACCACCGCTTTCATCGAGCAGCATCGGGACGCCTTGCTGGCGCCGCGCAAGGATACGCCTTCGGATGTGGCGTTGGCAGCCTTGCTGCTTTATGTCAGCGACCCCAATGCGCAACCACGGCGTAGCGGGCGGTCGCTGGCGGCGACCTTTCCGGCTCCTGTTCGGATCGAGTTCGATCGAAGCGTCCACCACGTTGAGATCGTGCGCGAGCGCGACGGCACCTATCTCGCAAACATCGAGGGTATCGAGCACAGGTTTGAAATCGACGAACTCGGTTGCGACATCGTCCGCTTCCGCCGCAACGGCGTTGCCCAATCCGAACGCTTCTTCCGGGATCGCGACCGGCTTTACATGCTGCACCACGGCGTCACGCTTGCGGTCCGCGATCTTACGCTGGCGGCGCCGGCGACAGCAGCGGCGACAGCCAGCGACGGCAAGGTGCGCGCGGCGATGAACGGCCGCGTTGTTGCTCTCTTGGTGAAAGTGGGCGAGCGTGTCGCGGCCGGCCAGCCGGTCATGACGCTGGAGGCCATGAAAATGGAACACGTGCACGCGGCGCCGCTACCAGGGACAGTTTCGGCGATCGATGTCACAGAGGGCGAGCAGGTCACGACCGGAAAGGTCGTCCTCGAAATCGAAGCGAGCGTGCAACCGGTCTAACGAGCTCCCGTCGTTCCCCAACGATTTCGCGCACATCCGCGAATGCGGTGGGTTGCGCCTCCTCAGGATGGAGGGTCGGGATCGCCTCCTGGTAGTCCCTCGTGGTGAGGAGTGCGGCAACGCCGCGCGTCTCGAACGACGAGGCCTAGGAATCATGAAGTCAGCTGGGCCACCGTCATCCGGCACTCCGTCATGGCCGGGCTTGTCCGGGCTTGTCCCGGCCACCCACGTACTTTGCCAGGTGATGCAATCGTACATGTCGTTCCATTCGGGATTGCCAGCGGGATCAGGCTTACTTTGCATGGACGGACAGACCTGAAGCACGTGGATGGCCGGGACGAGCCCGGCCATGACGCCGTTGGTAAGTCGCGGCGAGTTCTGTTGTAGGAATCACGAGGCCACGATGGGCATGAAATACTTCCAGAGCGGAGCTAGGCTGGCCGTCCGGTTCCTTCATTAAGGAAGCAGGCGACCCGATGCACTCCGCCTACCTCGACGAGCTGAGGCGTTTCAATCTTGCATCGCTCCATCGCATAACGGCAGCGGGTGTGAAAGGCGCATCCCGATGGTGGATTGATCGGAGACGGCACGTCGCCCTCAATCAGGGGCGTCAGCCGTTTCGTCTTGGGATCGGCCAGCGGAACAGAGGCCAGCAGCGCCTGCGTATACGGATGGCGCGGGTTCGCGAACAACTCGGTTTTTTCGGCGATCTCGACAACGCGCCCGAGATACATCACCGCAACGCGATGACTGATATGCGCGACCACCGCGAGATCGTGAGCGATGAACAGATATGAGAAGTGATGCTTGCGCTGCAAATCGATCAACAGATTGATCACTTGCGCCTGGATCGAGACATCAAGCGCCGACACCGGCTCGTCGCACACGATCAGGCTCGGCCCCAGTGACAGCGCCCGCGCGATGCAGATCCGCTGGCGCTGGCCGCCGGAGAACTGGTGCGGATAATTGTGCATTTGATCCGGCCTGAGCCCGACCTGTTCGAACAGTTCGGCGACCCGCTCGCGTTTTTTGTTGCCGGCGGCCAGGCCGTGAACCGTTAGCGGCTCGCCGACGATGTCGCCTGCGGTCATGCGCGGATTGAGCGAAGCGAACGGGTCCTGAAAGATGATCTGCATCGAACGCCGGTTCGGACGCAGCTCGGCCTTGCGCAGACGAGTGATGTCGCGGCCATTGAGGCGGATGCTGCCGCTGGTGGGTTCGACCAGCCGCAGGATGCTGCGCGCCACCGTGGATTTGCCGCACCCGGATTCCCCCACCAGCCCCAGCGTTTCTCCGAAGCCCAACGAGAAGCTGACGCCGTCAACGGCATGCACCGTGCCGACGGCGCGGCGCAGGATTCCGGCCCGCACTGGATAGTGCTTCTTCAGGTCCGTCACCTCGAGCAAAGCGCGCGCTTCGGTCATGGCGGGCCTTCGATTTCCGCGGCGCGCCAGCACGCCGCCAGATGACCACCGCCCCAGTCTTCCAAGGGCGGATATTCTTGCCGGCAGCGCGGAAGCGCGAACTTACAGCGCGGCGCGAACGCGCAGCCTTGTGGCAGGTTGGTCAATGACGGCACCATGCCGGGAATTTCGATCAGGCGCACATCTGAATTCGCACCGCGCAAGGGCACGCTCGGGATCGAGGCCATCAAACCGCGGGTATAAGGGTGTTTTGGATTGGCGAACAAGGTCGCAACATCCGCCTCCTCGACCTTCTTGCCGGCATACATCACGATCACCCGCTGCGCGGTCTGTGCGACCACGCCGAGGTCATGCGTGATCAGGATCAATCCCATCCCGAGCTGCTTTTGCAGATCGAGCACCAAAGCCAGGATCTGGGCCTGTATCGTGACATCGAGCGCGGTCGTCGGCTCGTCGGCTATCAATAAAGCCGGCCGGCAGGCAAGCGCCATGGCGATCATCGCGCGCTGACGCATTCCGCCGGAGAGCTGATGCGGATACTCAATCGCCCGTCGCTCGGGTACGGGAATCCTGACCAGCCGCAGCATTTCCACCGCTTGGTCCCATGCTTCCTTCCGGCTCATCGCGCGATGCAGGCGAACCGCCTCGGTGATCTGGTCGCCGATCCGCATCACCGGATTGAGCGAGGTCATCGGCTCCTGGAAGATCATCGAAATCCGATTGCCACGGATTTCCCGCATCCGCATCTCATCCAAAGCGAGCAGGTCCGTGCCTTCGAGCATGACCGAGCCGCCGACGATCCTGCCCGGAGGTTCCGGCACCAGCCGCATGATCGAAAGCGCGGTCACGCTCTTGCCGCAACCGGACTCGCCGACGATCGCCAGAGTTTCGCCCCGGCGGACGCGAAACGAAACGTCGTCGACGGCCTTGAACAGTCCGGAATTGGTAAAGAAGACCGTCTGCAGGCCCTTGACGTCGAGCACCGTCGGTTCGGATTGCGCTCCGCTCATCAGCTCGATTTGCATTTCGCTCATCAGCCGCGCTGCCTCGGGTCAAGGATATCGCGCAGCGCGTCGCCAAACAGATTGGTTCCGAACACGGCAAGGCTGATCGCGATACCGGGAAAGATAACGAGCCACGGCGCGGTGCGAACATATTCCGCCGCCGACTCCGACAACATGCGCCCCCACGATGGATAGGGTTCGGGAATCCCGAGCCCCAGAAAGGACAACGAGGCTTCGGTCAGGATGGTTGAGCCGAGCTGCGCGGTGGCCAGAACGATCAGCGGCGCGAGCGTATTGGGAAGAACGTGGCGTAGGGCAATTCGCGTTTCGCTCATGCCGATCGACTTGGCGGCTTCGACGAATGGCAGCTCGCGCAGCGCAAGCGTATTGGCACGGATGACGCGGGCGACGGTGGGGATAAGCGGGATCGCGATGGCGATGATCACGTTTGGAAGCGAAGGCCCCAGCGCCGCCGTCATGATCAGCGCGAGCACCAGCAGCGGCAAGGCCTGTAAGATGTCGGTAATGCGCTGGAACACCAGGTCGACCCAGCCCGACAGATAGCCCGATGTCAGACCCACGATGACGCCGATCGATGAACCAAGCGCCGTCGATCCGATGCCGACGGCGAGCGAAATGCGCGCGCCGTGCATGATCCGGCTCCAGACGTCACGACCAAACGAGTCGGTCCCCATCCAGTGTCGCGCGTCGGGAGAGGCGAGCGCATGCGCCGAATCCACGCTCAGCGGATCGAAACGGCAGATGAGATCGGCAAAGGCCGCGGCCAGCACGAATATCAGCATGAAGAAAAGCCCGGCGCTGCCAAGCACATGGCGCCGGGCAAGGAACCAAACCTTGCGCCAGCCTTGGGTGGCATTCGCCCCGGCCCGTCGCAGTTCGATATCGTAATTGATAGCGTCCAAATGTCCTCCTCAGTCCGTGTAGCGGATTCGCGGGTCGAGCGCGGCATAGAGCATGTCGACCGTGAAGTTTGCGAGCACGACAACGACCGCGATCAGCATCACCAGATTCTGCACAATAGGATAGTCGCGCCATCGGATGGCTTCGACCAGGAAGCGGGCGACGCCCGGGATGTTGAAAACGGTTTCCGTGACGATCAGCCCTCCGATCAGGAACGCCGCCTCGATGCCGATCACGGTGATGACCGGCAGAATGGCGTTCTTCAGCGCGTGATGAAAATTGACGGATTGCTCGGACGCACCTTTGGCGCGGGCGGTGCGGATATAATCCTGCCTCAGCACCTCCAGCATCGAGGAGCGCGTGATCCGCATCGTCAGGGCGGCGCTTCGAAACCCGACCGCGAGCGCCGGAACGCAATAGATCGCCAAAGCCTCCGTCCAGGTCTTCGGGTTCGGATTGAAGATCGGCATGGTCCCGAACATCGCGACCGATGCCATCAAAATCAGGAGCCCGAGCCAGAAGGAGGGCAGCGACAAGCCGCTCAGGCTGACCACGCGCAAGAAATAGTCGAGCCGTGTGCCTTGTTTGACCGCGCTGATTACCCCGAGCGGAATGCCCATCGAGGCGGAGAACAACAGTGCAAGCCCCGCCAGCCGCGCCGTGATCGGAATCCGCGGCAGTATCTCGTCCAGCGCGGGCTTCTCGGAGACATAGGAATAGCCGAGATCGCCCCGCAGCATCCCGCCGATCCATTGCAGATATTGCACGACAATCGGTTGATCGAGTCCGAGTTCCCGCTCCAGATTGGCCTTGTCGGCCTGGTCGACATATCCGGCGGCGGCGAACAGGATGTCGACGATGTTGCCGGGCACGATGCGCAGCAGCACAAAGATGATGACCGAGATCCCGAACAGGGTCACGAGCATCAAAACGAGGCGCCGCACGATGTAAGCAAACACCTGGCTGCTCCCTCAGCGCGTATTGCGCGGTCGAAATGCGGTCAGCTTGTCAGGCCCGCTGGCGAGGCTTTTTATTGCTTTGCGAAGCGGATGTCTCACTTGTCCAGCCATACGTCCTCATAACGGTAGCCGTTGTAGGAGCTGTTCACCATCACGGTGACGCCCTTTACATAGGGGTGCCAGCAGGTGCCGGTACGGGAGTGCAAGATGATCGGCCGCGCGACGTCCTCCTGGATCTTCTTATCGATCTCCCAAACCAGCTTCTTGCGCTTCTCAACGTCAGTTTCCTGGGATTGCACATCGAACATCTTTTCGATTTCGGCATTGCAGTAATTGGTATAGTTGCGCTCCGATTTGCAGGAGTAGTTCTCGTAGAACGACTGGTCGGGATCATCGACCGCATTGCCGGTAAGGTTGAGTCCCAGCGCATAATCCTTGCGCGCAACTTTCGAGAACCAGTTGGCGGTTTCAACCACGTCAAGATCGGCATCGATATAGATGCTCTTGAGCTGATCGATCAGGATCACGGCCGGATCGCGATAGATCGGAATGTTGCGCGTCGAGACTTTGACCGCAAGGTGCTTGTCCGGGCCATAGCCCGCCTTCTGCATCAGTTTGCGCGCCTCTTCCCGGTTGGCGTTCACGTCCGGACCATAGCCCGGTATCGTCTCCAGCATTTCCTTCGGCATGGCCCACAGTCCCGCCGGGGCAGGCAGCATGGTGCCGCCAATATCGGCCTGACCTTCGAACAGGATGTTGACAAACGCCTTGCGGTCGAGCGCCAGCGCCAGCGCGCGTCGAATATCGAGGCTATCGAACGGCGGTGAAGACGAATTGACGATGATGTTGGTGCTGACGTTGTTGGGTTCGACGACGCACACCGCGTTTGGCGCCTGGTTCTTGACGTCTTTCAGCAGCGGGATCGATACCTCTGTTGGAAAGGTCATATCGAATTTTCCCGAGACAAACCCGAGAATGGCGGTCGAACGATTCGCGATGATAGTGAATTCGATGCCATCTAGATGCGGGAATCCCTTTTTCCAGTAGTCCGGATTGCGGACGAGCTTGATCGATTCGTTGGCCTTGAATTCAACGAACTTGAATGGACCGGTGCCGATCGGGTGCGTGCGCATTTGCGCGGGCGAAACATGACAGGAATAGATCGGCGTATAGCCCGAGGCGAGCAGCGCCAACAGCGCCGGCTGAGGCCGCTTCAAGTTGAATGCGACCTCGAAGTCGCCGCTGGTGGTGACGTCAGCAACCTCATCGTACCAGGATTTGCGCGGATTCTTTCGGAATTTCTGCTGCGATTTGCCCATCAGCATGTCGAACGTGCATTTGACGTCGGCCGACGTGAATGGTTTTCCATCGTGCCATTTTACGCCTTGCCTCAGCTTGAAGCTCAGCGTCTTTTTGTCGCCGCTCCAGCTCCAGCTCTCTGCGAGATCAGGAACGATCGAGTCCAGACTGTTTTGTGCGACATCCTGTTTGTAGATGACGAGATTGTTGAACACCGGCATGAACGGCACGTTGGTCGAGTAGGTGGCCTCCTCGTGAATAGAGGCGCTGCCCGGGCTATCCCGGTGGTAGATCCGGAAGATTCCGCCCTGCTTCTCGCCTGCATGCGCGATCTCCGAGATTGCCAGCAATGACAAGACAGTGGCGGCAAGCGCGTGCACGCTCCGCATGTATTCCTCCCTCGTATTTGGCCTTCCGGCCCGATTTTCTTGAACGTTATCATGGCGCGGCATCGGCGCAACCAGCAACGGCCGCGTCGACATTGCTACTTCGGACTAATGCGAGCGACGGCGCGCGATGCGGGAACGGCTGTCCCGCCAGCTACGGAGCCGTCACACTTCCAGCTTGTCGCCGCCCTTGAGGTGGAGGATGTCGCGCGCCTCGTCCGAGGTCGCCACTTCGAGGCCAAGACCCTCGATGATCTTGCGGGCGAGCTGCACCTGTTCGGCGTTCGATGCCGCCATGCGGCCAGGCGCCGCCCACAGCGAATCTTCCAGCCCTACCCGGACGTTTCCTCCCATTGCCGCTGCCATCGCCGCAATC
>Ga0209474_10004748_pt1 | contig 11681 bp, 12 predicted proteins | sample GraSoiAngelo_145_FD_185902 | JGI IMG/M metagenome (GOLD analysis project Ga0209474, IMG submission 185902) | Grasslands soil microbial communities from the Angelo Coastal Reserve, California, USA - 14_1009_05_20cm (SPAdes) (version 2) | ecosystem: Environmental > Terrestrial > Soil > Grasslands...
GACGTCTGACTTCCCGCATCCTGAAGCTCGCCTCCGCGCAAGTGGGGTATTTTCATTGTGTGGAATAAGCCCTGCTTCTTTCGAAAGGCGGTTTACCCCGACTTTGTGGCAAAAATGAAAACTGTACTGCTGACCATTTTGCCGTGTAAGATCGACATCCTCCGGAAAGGTAATGTCCAGGCTTCGCAAATTGGGTCAGCTCCTGCTCCGGTCGTTGTCATTAGTGCCGATGCTACCAGGCGGCAAGTCAATCGCCTAACGTGATTTCTAACCGAGATGTGAAGGAGGCCTGCCAGAGTACATGAGCACACCAAATCAATGGGAAGATCCCTCGGCGGACCTCGCCAAAATGAAAATCCTCATCATTGACGACGAACCGGTGAACGTGGCCCTCCTCGAAGAGATTCTAGTCGAGGCAGGCTACACTCGTTTCGAGTCGATCCTCGATTCCAAACTCGCCCTGCAGATTTACAAAAGATTTTTGCCTGACCTCGTCCTGCTCGATCTAATGATGCCGCCTCCCGACGGGTTCGCCATTCTGGAATCGCTCCGTGCCGATGCTGGCGATACATTTCTGCCGGTCGTGATTCTGACTGCGGACACGAATGAGGAAACCAAACGGCGTGCGCTGGAGGCCGGCGCGACCGACTTCTTGCTCAAGCCGTTCGATCACGTTGAGGTCGCGTTGCGCATTCGCAATCTGCTCAAGAGTCGCCGTGCGCACCAGCTTCTCGACAACCAGCGCGCCGCTCTCGAAGATGCCGTTCGCGATCGGACCGCTGAACTGCGAGCAACCGTGGCTCAATTGCAGAAGACGAACTAGCTGCCTTCATAAAGCGTTTAGTGTTAGCTCGCGGGGGCCTCCCCGATTGCCATTCACCTTCTGCCGGTTGATACATCGGCATGCGCGCAATGGTCTTTGAGAAAACTGGCACGCGGCTCGTGCTCCGCGATGTGCCGAAACCAAAGTCGGGCAGCGGACAACTGCTCGTTCGCGTCAACGCATGCGCCGTCTGTCGGACCGATCTCCACATTGTTGATGGCGAGCTCCCGGATCCGAAGTTGCCGTTGATCTTAGGTCACCAAATCGTTGGCCGCGTTGAGCAAATCGGCGCAAACACCGGCGGATTTTCAATGGGTGATCGCGTCGGCATTCCATGGCTCGGATGGACCGATGGGGATTGCGCTTATTGTCGATCTAATCGCGAAAATCTTTGCGACCGCGCAAAGTTCACCGGTTACAACATCGACGGAGGCTACGCCGAGTTCACTGTAGCCGACGCGCGATACTGTTTTCATCTCCCTGACGAATACAACGATGTCGATGCTGCGCCGCTACTTTGCGCCGGAATGCTCGGTTATCGTTCCTATCGCAAGACCGGCGATGCCCGTCGCCTCGGCATTTATGGTTTTGGAAACGCCGCGCATCTGATCGCGCAAGTCGCCCGGTATCAGAAAAAAGAAATTTACGCGTTCACGCGACCGGGCGATAAAGTTGGACAGGAGTCCGCGCGATCGTTAGGCGCGGTTTGGTCCGGCGGCTCGGATGAAATGCCGCCGGAAAAATTGGACGCCGCAATTATTTTCGCGCCGGTCGGAGCGCTCGTTCCCATTGCGCTGCGTGCGCTCGCAAAAGGCGGAATCCACATGAGCGACATCCCTTCGTTTCCATATGTCGATCTTTGGCAGGAGCGCGCGATTACTTCGGTCGCAAACCTGACTCGTCGTGACGGCGAGGAGTTTCTCAAAATCGCGCCGCGCGTCCCGGTGAAGACAAAGGTCGAAACTTTCTCGCTCGAAGAAGCCAATACTGCTCTTGAAAAATTTCGTGCCGGAAAGCTCGACGGCAACGCGGTGCTGAAAGTTTCCTCCTAGTCGACAACGATCACGACTTTTCCGCGGGCGTGTCCTTGTTCCAGATAGCCGATTGCTTCTGGGACCTCAGCCAATTTGTAAGTCCGATCGATGACAGGCTTCATTTTGCCCGACTCAACCATTTCTGCCAAGAGACTGAGATCCTTTTGATTAGAGTCGGCCATCATCATGCCCATCTGCTGGTCCACGAATTTCGACAGCACCATCGCTTTGAGCGGACGAAGCATCACGCCGAAGACTCCCTGCTCGTTGGCCCCGCCTCCGCCGATCATCACGTATTTGCCATTGGGAGTTAAGACATGCCGGAATTCGGACAATGAGTGATTCGCGACGTTGTCCAAAATCACGTCGTACTTTTGCTCACCTTTGGTGAAATCCTCTTTTGTGTAATCAATGACGCGATCGGCGCCGAGCGATCGGACAAGATCGACATTCCTCGTGCTGCACACGCCGGTGACGTCCGCGCCGAACGATTTCGCGATCTGGACCGCGAACGTGCCGACGCCGCCGGATGCGCCATTAATCAAGACTTTCTGCCCTGACTGAATTTTCCCTCTATCGCGCACGGCCTGCAGCGCTGTAATGCCTGCGATATTTAGCGAAGCGGCTTGCTCGAATGTTATGCTGGCAGGCTTCGACGCCACTGACCCCACCGCGCGCCTACACACGTATTCGGCAAACGCGCCCTCTCTTCCGCCAAATACTTCTTCGCCCGGCTTGAACTGCGTAACGTTCTTTCCGACCGTTTCCACCGTTCCCGCAAAATCCACCCCTAACCGGATCTCCTTTGGCTTACGAACCCCGATCCCCATCAGCCGGATAATTTTCGGTGTGCCCTCGACAAAGTGCCAGTCATACGGATTAACCGACGCCGCGCGAACTCTAACCAGGATTTGATCATCCGCTGGAGTCGGCTTTTCAATCTCCTCCAGCTTCAGATTGGCTACGCCATAGTCGCAATGAACGATGGCCTTCATCGGATTGGTCGGCGCCGCCACGTTTTTTCGGTCGCAATCATTGGTCGATCGCCAGTAAGCAACGAAGACGAACAGGAAAGCGAGAACCAAGAGGACCAGAACGATGCGGAACAGCCATTTCAATAGTCGTTTCATAACGGGTGTTGTTGAGATTCGGTGCGTTGTCGATCTTGAACGAGAAAGTCAGGCGTTACCAGTCCGCGATTCGCTCGACTCGACCGATTTCAGCCCTTTCACCAGAAGCCAAATACTCACGATCAATTCGAACAAGGCCATTGGACTATCGAAGATGTAATCGTTCACGATTTTGTTAAAGTCGGGAAAAATTAAATAGACGATGGCGCAGAAGACGCACCAAGCCGAACCGATCACACCGAAGATCGACAATCCGCGCGGGATGTATTTCGATTTGAGCCAGAGCCAGGCGCAAACGGTGGCGGCCAATCCGAAGAACGGCAGGCCAACATAATAATCATCGAAACTTGCGGCGATTTGAACTCGAGCCAGCGCCTGAAGGCGGTCCGGCTCGAAAACTTTCAAATACGGCGTGTCGCCGAGCAGTCGAAGCGCGGACAAACTATTCAGTGGAGCGATCAGCCACAAGATCGCGAAAACGAGGCGAAACAATGCGCCTGCCAAGGCGAGGCCGCGATTTACTGGCGCGAGTATGACGTAGAGCGCGGTCGAGAGAACAACGGCGCCGATGCCATAAGTAATGAAGCAGATTAGCGCGAGACGAAATTGCGTTTCGTGCGCGAGAATGTTGCGCGCCGTGTCGACGGCATTGCGCGGGATGATGAGCGGCCCGAGCAATACGTAGTTGCCGAAAACGACGAGGACAAATGCGAGCAGCCCGGCGACTCCTGCGACTTTTGCGGCGGTCCGTTGTGAATTGTCGATCTTGTCAGTTGTCATTTTTGTGGGCGTCTATTCGATGGTGATTACCACTTTTCCGTGCGCGTGACCTTCTTCCAAATATCGGAGCGCCGCTTGCGTCTCGCTCATCTTGTAAGTTCGGTCGATGACCGGCGCTACTTTTCCAGACTGCATCAGATCGCGCAGAACATTCAGATCGTCTTTGGTCAGTTTCGCAATGTAGGTGACGAACTTTTGGCTGGTGAAGTTTGACTTAAAAGCGGTCGCGAAATTTCCAAGAGCGCGGCCCCACATTCCGGGATGCAATCCTGCTCCACCAACTCCGGCGAGCACGCAAATGCCGTTCGGTTTTAAAATGTTTCGGCGTTCAGAGAACGAATGGTTCCCGACCAGATCGTAGATCATGTCGTAACGTTGATCGGTCTTAGTAAAATCTTCTTTTGTGTAATCGATCACGCGATCCGCGCCGATCGATTTCACAAGATCGACATTGCGAGTGCTGCAAACGCCGGTTACTTCCGCGTCAAAAGATTTGGCGATTTGCACCGCGAACGTGCCGACGCCTCCCGACGCGCCGTTGACCAAAACTTTTTGTCCGGCCTGAATGTGTCCCTTGTCGCGTAGGCCCTGTAATGCGGTGAGTCCTGCGACCCCGACCGAACCGGCTTGTTCAAACGTGACATTGGCCGGCTTCATCACGACCGCGCGGTCCGCGTTAACGCAGATGTACCCGGCCACGGCTCCGTTCTTAGCGCCGAAAACTTCGTCGCCGGGTTTAAAGTTGCTTACATCTTTTCCAACTGCTTCAACAACGCCCGCGAAATCGGTGCCGAATCGCGTGTTCTTTGGTTTGCGCATTCCACTCATTGGTCGCATGAGCCACGCGCCGCGAATTAAGTGCCCGTCGACTGGATTGATTGAGGCCGCGCGCACACGGACCAGAACTTCATTATCTTTCGGCGTCGGTTTTTCAATTTCTTGGAGTTGAAGATTTTCTACGCCGTACTCGCAGCTGAAGATGGCTTTCATGGGGTTAGTCGGTGTTGCAGCGTTGCGATTGCAGTCGTTGGTCGAAGTCCAATACGCGATGAAGAGCCAGCCGACGAGCACGAGCAGGATAACCGCTACGGTCCACTTAACGATCCGCTTAACGAGTTTCATTCGATTGTGATAGCGATCTTCCCGCTGGCGTGACCGGTTTCGAGATAGTTGTAGGCGGCGGCGGTTTCATTAAGCGGATAGGATTTGGTGAGAGCGGGCGCGATCTTTCCGCTCTCGGTCAAATCGCGCAGAACGCCGAGGTCCTTTTTGTTAATGTCGACGCCAAACATGACAAACTTCTCCTTCGAAAATTTCGAACGAAGAGCGGCGGTGAGGGAGCCAGCCAGATTGAAGAATGTCTCTTTGCGCATTCCTGAGCCGCCTACGCCGGCCAACACGCAAATACCATCGGGCTTGAGGACGCGACGACGCTCCGCAAAAGAACGATTGTTGACGAGATCGTAGATTACGTCGTAATGCTGATCGCTTTTGGTGAAATCTTCTTTCGTATAATCAATCACGTGATCGGCGCCTAACGATTTTACAAGATCGACATTGTGCGTGCTGCAAACACCGGTCACCTCCGCGCCCATCGCTTTCGCAATTTGCACCGCGAACGTGCCCACGCCGCCGGACGCACCATTTATCAGGACCTTTTGTCCTGCTGTTACGCGCGCCGTGTCGCGCAGGCCCTGTAACGCAACAAGCGCCGTCGGGATAGACGCAGCTTGCTCGAAGGTAACGTTGCCCGGCTTCAAAACCACCGCTCGACTGGCCGTGACACAAATGTATTCGGCAAGAGCGCCTGCCCTTACCCCGAAGACTTCATCGCCCGGCTTGAACTCGGTCACGTTGCTGCCGACCGTTTCAACTGTTCCGGAGAAGTCAGATCCCGGCGTTGTGTTTTTCGGCTTACGAAGTCCAAAGACGAGTCTGCCGACACCACCTTGCAGCATTCCGCCGTCGAAAAATCGGAGGGAAACGGCGCGAATCCGGACGAGAATCTGGTTGTCGTTCGGAACCGGCTTTTCGGCTTGTTCAAGTTTCAGAACCTCATCGGGCGGGCCGTATTCGCAGTAACGAATAGCTTTCATAGGATGGGTCGGCGCGCCGGTCTTTTGATCGCAATCATTGGTAGAAGTCCAGTAGGCGAACTCGAACCAGGCGAAGAGAATGAGAAGGATTGCGAGCGCGCTCCATTTCAAGATGCGTTTAATCTTCATCGGCCTAACAAATCAGACCGCTTCGGCTGGGAGGGCTTTCACATTGGCGCCTCTGATCAGGAGATAGAGCATGATTGCGAGCTCACCGAACAAGACCGGCTGTAAATAGAGAAACACCTTGTCGTCGTAAGCCGGAAAGAAAAAGCTGATGACGCTGAGAAAGACATAGCCAAAGCAGTTGATCATTAGCCAAACGCCGATCCATCGCGGCAAAAACCCGGAACGAAAGACAAGCAGACCAAAGGGAAAGAGCCATATGCCCCAAAAGATTTCGTCGATCGAAATTCCCTGGCTGTGCAGTCGAACAAACAAATAAGCCAGTGCGTCGCGCTGAGGTTTGTCGAAGACCGCGAGGAAATCCGCACCGCGGAAGAGAGTCAGCGCGGCAATATTGTTGAGCGTGTTGAGAAAACCGACCGCAGCCGAAACCAAAACGAACGCGACCATAAGCGCGGCCCAGGTTTTATTCACCTTGCTGAGCAAGCGATAAAGCGCGATGCCGAGACAAATGAAAATGACCTGGCCGATGAGATCGCCGAAGATCGACAATCGAAACATCGTTTCGTGCGCGAGAATGTTGTCGGCGGTGGCGGCGGCGTTGCCGCGCACGATCAGTTTGCTCGGGACGTAGATTAAGCTAAAGGGCGCGGTAAATACCATCGACAGATAAATAAATCCGGCGATGCGCGCGGCTTTTTTGGTTGGATGCATCGGTTTCAACTTTTCAGAGTTTCAACTTTCAATTTAGTAGCTTCATCGGCCTAACGAAGCTTGCTCTTTCCATCGTTCAACGTTCACGCCGAACACGAGGAGCCAGAATCCCAGCACCAGCTCGCCGCCGCCGAGGGCCAGGTTGTAGGGGTAGAGGTAGTTCGCGAGCGGCGGCCACAGATACGTCGAATAGCCCACACCAGCCAACGCCTCCAGAACGCCGAGGATTCGAGGCAGGAAGGTCGACTTGTAAACGACGTAGCCGACGAGCATGCAGCAGAACCCGAAGAACGCGAGGTAGAGGTTGAAGGCGTGCCCGCTCCATCGGAGGAAAAGGAGTGCCATGGACTGTAGTTGTTCGACGTTAAATGCGCCAAAATCCTTCCCGCTCTTCAAGAGGACCAAGACCGGGAGTTGAACGAGACTCCCGCCAGCCTGAAGAGCAATCGCCACGAGGCCGAAGAACGCCACGAGCAAAACGGGAATCCTGCCCACAGGTCTGAACAAGACATACAAGAGAACTGTCCGGGCGATATTGAACGCGACCGCTAGGACGCAGAGGGCGAGCCCCAAACGGAACAATGACTCGTTTCCCAGAATGTTGGCCGCCGTGGCCGCGGCGTCCGTGGTGACGACGAGCCGGTCAGGTATCCGCAACTGGCCGTTCACCGAGGCCACGCCTTCGAGCACGCCGAGGACAGCGGCCATTCTCGCCAGAAAGCGGGGCGACATGCTCCATTTCAAGAAACGTTTGATCGTCATAAGCCTAACGAATCAGACCGCTCGGGCCGGGAGGGCTTTCACGTTTACGCCTCTGATCAGCAGGTAGAGCGCGAACGCCATTTCACCGAGCACGACCGGTTGAATGATGCCGAAGGCAGTATCGTAGTAAGCTGGAAACACCAACGCGATCACACTGAGGACCAACCAACCGAAGCCGGCGATGATTAGCCAGACGCCGAGGATCCGCGGCAAAAATCCGGACCGGAAGACGAGCAGACCTAAAGGAAACAGCCATAGACCGGAAAAAATTTCATTAATCAATGCTGCCTGACCATGTAACCGCAGAAAGAACATCGCGAGTGCATCGCGTTGCGGCTTATCGAGAACAGCGAGGAAATCATTGCCACGAAACAAAATTACCGCCGCGATATTGGGCAACGCTCCGAAAAATCCGACCGCGGCAGAAAGCAAAACAAAGCCGACCATCAGGAAAGCCCAGGTTTTCCCAACTTCGCGAAGCAGGTGGTAGAGAAGAAACCCCATGCAAATGACGATCACATAGGCAAAAAGGTCTCCCAGGATTGAAAAGCGAAAGAGCGTTTCGTGATCCAATATGTTTTGCGCGGTCGCGGACGCATTTCCGCGGACAATCAGTTTGTCCGGAATGTAAGACCAGAAGTAGAGAGCGATCGGCAAGGTTGAGAGATAGACTGCGCCGGCGATACGCGCGGTTTTCTTTGTTGGATGCATGCGTCTTTTTCTTTCGTTGGGCGATTGTCGATCTTCCGAAATCAGAGCGGACCGCGATATCGGCGGAGTCGAATTGCCGCGATCACAAATGCCGCCGCGAAAATTAGTCCGAGCCAGAGACCCGGCGTGCTCAGATATCTCGCGGGGGTGAGTTGAATAAACGAATCGACCGCCATGCCACGGTGCCCCCCAAGGTCGAAAGCATTCGGCGCGAACCCGAACACGCGTTCTTTGAGCAGATTGCTAACGTACGAAGTATTGAACGTGATCTTTTCAAATATGGCGATGGCCACCGGCGGCAACGCAGCCCAAAGAAATGTCGCGCGCCGGACCCAACCCGAGACGAGCAACGCCCAGCCGTAAATCGGCGCGTGCCAGAGCGCGATCGCGACCAGCCCGTAAACGAGCACCAGCCAATTTTGAATCCACGGAATGGATGTCCATGTTGATGCCGGACTCATTCCGTGCGCGATGAGCAGGCCGGTCGTCCACAACAGCATCACCAGTTGCGTAGCAATGACGATCGCGAAGATGATTAACGGCAGCACGGCAAGGGGAATGATCGCCTTCGACAGCACGGTCGCGAGATCGGAAACCGGCAGCGATTTCCAAAACAAAATGCTGCGATCGCGCCGTTCGCCGTGCAGCGCATCGAGACAATAAAACAGGCCCACGATAAAAGCGGTGAAGATTAGGATCATGGCCACGACGTCATAGGGCGCTTCGATCCCGGCGCGCGCTTTTTCCGGGCCGAGTAGCAACACTGCCTGCCTGCGTTCCGGTAAACCGGCTGTGCTAAACAGGAAACCGATCAGTGCCACAACAGCGACGATCGCCGGCGCGAAGTAAATCGATTGGTTCTCCCACACTTCGCGCAGAACTGACCAGTAAAATGGCCGCGTCGCGGTAGCGCTGGAGCTAGGAGCTAGGAGCTCGAAGTTAGCCTGCGATTCTCCTGGTGTGTTGGATGGACTATTCATTTATTTCCCTCGCCTCTGACCTCCGAGCTCTGACTTCCTTGGCGCGCCGTAGCCTCGTGCGAAGGCGGCTGGCCTTCGTTCTTGCTCATCACCGCAACGAACAAGTCGGCGATGCTCGGCGTCCGAATGTCGCCCAGCGCGCCAAGCTGGTTGCGATCGACATGATCGAAAAGGAACACGCTGCGGCCGAAGACCTGACGCTCATGCAATGGTTTGAGCGAACGCGCGCCGTCGAGATGATCCGGATGAACCATCACTTCGACATAGCGGGACTCGAAATCTTCCATGCTGCATTCCAAAACAAGCCGGCCGCGATCGATGAAGATGAGATCGGTCAGGACATCCTGGACTTCTTCGACCTGATGCGTCGTGACAATGATGGTGCGACTGCCGTCGAAGTAATCGTTGAGCAGCGAATCGTAGAATTGTTTTCGATAAAGAATGTCGAGTCCGAGCGTCGGTTCGTCCAGCACAAGCAGCTTCGCATCGATCGCCATGACCAGCGCGAGATGGAGTTGCGCGACCATGCCTTTGGATAATTCGCGAACCTTGCTCGTTCGCTTGATCGTCGTCTTCGCCAGAAAACTTTCCGCTTTCGCGCGATCGAACTTCGGATGCACGCCGGCGACGTAATCGAGCAACTGCGTAACGCGAATCCAGCGCGGCAGCACGGCGACGTCGGCGATGAACGAAACATCGCGCATGAGTTGCTCGCGCGCGGCCCACGGGTCGCGCCCGAGCACTCTCAGTTCTCCCTGGTATGCGGTCAGTCCGAGAATCGCATTCAGCAAAGTGGTTTTGCCCGCGCCGTTCGGCCCGATGATTCCAAGAATGCGGCCTTCTTCCACGCGAAGATCGACATCGTCCAACGCGACCGTTGTTCCAAAAACCTTGCGCAGACCGCGAGCTTCAATCGTTGCCATGGCTCAGTGCTTCTCCTTTCCAGTCTTGGATGAATGACGGGCTGCGGCTTCGAGCAATTCTTTTGGATCCAGACCAAGCCGCTTAATCGTTGCGTGAACACGTGGCCAATGTTCGTTCAGAAATTTTTGGCGTTCGCCTTTGACCAACAAATTGCGCGCGCCCGATTTCACGAACATTCCCAGTCCACGCCGAGTTTCGACCAATTCTTCGCTGACCAATTGTTGATAAGCCTTCAGGACCGTCAGCGGATTGACCCGATACTCGGCCGCGACATTGCGCACCGACGGCAACGGATCGCCTTCCTTGAGCACGCCGTCGAGAATCATGTGAACGACGCGATCGCGAAGCTGGCGATAAATCGGCTGACCATCATTCCATTCACGGCTCATCCGATCCTCCGCGGGCTCTCGAGAGCGAGCTCAGATTTGCGGTTTTAATTTGGTCGCTGGCTCTCATCTAGTGATATAGTTAACTATAACACCATCTCACGTGCAACCTTTTTTTAATCTTTTCCGTCGCCAATGCCTCCCCCTGAAAAGTGCGCTTTACGCTTTCTCGACTGGAGAATCCGCGCCTGCCGCCGCCTTTGAATGAAGATCTACGAGAATTAGATGGCACTCATATATAAGCGCACATTTTTCGTCCAGGAGCCGTCCTGGTAGAAAACAGGATTGGGCCCGAGCTGACCTACATTTTTAATTGGGCGACGGCGGCGTCGCACTCTTGAATTTTTGCAGCGAACTTTCCCGCTGGAAGAAGCGAACCCGGCACTGGAAGAATTTCGCGACAGCAAGTTTGCCGGCACGGCCGTCTTGGTCGTCAATAAAGATTAACTGTGTGAACGCTCTCATTTTAGATCTAACCCTGATTTTACCATTCCGAGGGCGATCTTAATTTCCTAGCGCTCAATTGAGAGTGTTGCGTTCCGATTCGAAATTAGGTCTGAGGCCGAGCGATTTTGGGGAGCGAGATCAGCCACAATATGTTCGAAAGTTGGGTCGCCCCGGAGCGGGTCCCAGTAAGGATGGAGTTTCAGATTGCCATAGCTCAAGGTACTGGGGATTCGCAGAGTTGCTCCTACTTGTTTGACGGCAAGGTCTTTCTCGCCGCACCACGCGTAGATAACGCCTAGGTACTTGACCAGCTCGGCGCCGTCGATCGAGTCCTTAGTAACTGGCAGCAGCTCGACAGCGTGCCGCCCCTCGCGTAGCGCGTCTTCCTTGCGACCGAGTGCAGCATCAACTAATCCGAGCACCGAAAAACCGGGAGCATAATTCGGTTGTTCCCTCATCGTCTTTTCGATTTCAGCGCGAGCTTGTAGAAGCTCGGCCCGAGCTGCGGCAGCATCGCCTCTGAAGCGAGCGGCCAAGGCTTTGCAGAGCGAGCGAGGAAAGTTCAAGTCAATCGATATGCCGGTTGGTGGCATCGCCGCCAGCGCCTGCGCGACTGCGGCTTCATCGCGTTCGCAAACGCCGACATAGAACCATTGAGCCGCCAGATTTGGCGCGCTGGCCGGATCCTCGACCAAAATTTTTCCGATCGTCTCGCGCAATGGGCGCGGGTCGGCCTTCCACTCAAGATCGACGAGAGCACGGGTCAGC
>Ga0209474_10004750_pt1 | contig 11679 bp, 7 predicted proteins | sample GraSoiAngelo_145_FD_185902 | JGI IMG/M metagenome (GOLD analysis project Ga0209474, IMG submission 185902) | Grasslands soil microbial communities from the Angelo Coastal Reserve, California, USA - 14_1009_05_20cm (SPAdes) (version 2) | ecosystem: Environmental > Terrestrial > Soil > Grasslands ...
ATGACATGGACGCCTACGAGGTCCTCATCAGCGCCGCGCTCATCGGCGATACCGCGCATTTCGCGCGCGAGGACGAGGTGGAAGCCGCGTGGAAGATCGTCGATCCGGTGCTGCACCCGACCGAGCCGCCCGCGCTCTACGCGCCGGGCAGCTGGGGACCGCCGCGGGCGGAAGGACTCCTGACGGGTCCCTGCGGCTGGCACAACCCGGGCGCCACGGCGCAGGACTGGACGCGCTCGTGCTCGCCGCCGACGGCGGAGTGATCGGCCCCGCGTCGGCGAGGGGCACGGCGTGCTCGGCCGTGCGCGCCGGCCTCATCGCGGCCTGGCCGCTCGCGGTGCTGCTCGCCGCGCCGCTCATCGCACGCGCCGCGACCGACGCCGAGCGCATCGAGCGGGTCCTCGCGCAGACGCCGCTCATCGACGGCCACAACGATTTGCCCTGGGAGATCCGCGCGCGCTTCGGGGGTGATTTGGCGAAGATCGATCTGGCCGCCTCCACCGCCGCGCTGCCGGCCCCGCCCGATGGCGTGCCACTCATGACCGACATTCCCCGCTTGCGCGCCGGCCGCGTCGGGGCGCAGTTCTGGTCGGTGTGGATCCCGGTGGACGTGAAGGGCGCGCAGGCGGTGCAGACGACGCTCGAGCAGATCGATCTGGTCAAGGCGCTGTGCGCGCGCTATCCGGCGGACCTGGCCATGGCGTACACGGCGGCGGACATCGTCCGTGTGCACAAGGCGCACCGCATCGGCGCGTTGATCGGCGTCGAGGGCGGTCACCAGATCAACAACTCGCTCGCGGTGCTGCGCGCCTATTACGAGGGCGGCGCGCGCTACATGACGCTCACGCACTCCTCCAATACCGACTGGGCGGACTCCGCCACCGACACACCCGCACACCACGGGCTCACGCCCTTCGGGCGAGAGGTGGTACGCGAGATGAACCGTCTCGGCATGCTCGTGGATCTCGCCCACGTCTCGGCCGACACCATGCGCGCGGCGCTCACCGTGACCGAGGCGCCGGTGATCTTCTCGCACTCCTCCGCCCGCGCCCTGGTCGATCACCCGCGCGACGTCCCGGATGACGTGCTGCAGCTCGTGGCAAAAAATGACGGCGTGGTCATGGTCAACTTCGCCCCCGGCTACGTCTCGGAGGCGCGGCGGCGCTGGGATGCGGATCGCGCCGCGGAAAAGGCGCGCGACAACAGCCCGCCTTTCGGCGGGCTCTACATCGGGCAGCCCGAACGCATCGCGGCCGCGGCGAAAGCCTGGGAGCAGGCTAACCCCAAACCGCAGGCCACGATCGGCGACGTCGCCGATCACATCGAGCACATCCGCAAAGTCGCGGGCGTCGATCACGTGGGTATAGGCTCGGACTTCGACGGGATCCCCGAAGCGCCCGTCGGGCTCGAGGGCGTCGACAAGTTTCCGGCGCTGCTCGAGGAGCTGGGGCGCCGCGGCTGGGGCGATGCGGAGCTCGCTAAGGTTGCCGGCGCGAACCTATTGCGCGTACTGCGCCAGGCGGAAGGCGTGAGTGCGCGACTGCGGGCGGCGCGACCGCCCTCGCTCGCCACGCTTGCAGCGCTCGACGGGACGCCTGCGCTCCCGGCCGCGGCACCCGGGGTGCGTTAACTAAACTAACTTTTAACTAAACTAAACTAGGGCTCGTATCCGAACTTGCGAACCCACGGCTCCAGGATCGGCAGCACCGGCGCAAGCTGCGGCGCGTAGTGGCGCCACTGGCCGACGGTGGCCGGGTCAACACCGCGCGAGAGCTGTGCGGTGCTTGGCGTCACGACCGCCCGGTTGCGCGATCGTTGATCGACAGCGCGCATGGCGTCGGTCCAGTCCACCCCGATCCAGTTGCAGATCGCGGTCAGCTCGGAGCGAAAGTCGCCGACGATCATTTCATGTTGCGCCACGCGCAACGCCAGCTTGAATCTCTCCTGGAAAACCTCCGCCGCCCTCATGGTCGCGTCATAAAAGCGCGCCGCGCCGTCGAGGCTCAACAGCTGGAACATGGGAGCATTCATGCGAAATCGGCGACGAAAGCAGCTCAGCACGACATCGCGCGGGTCGCGACGTGCGAGCAGGATCTTCGCCTCCGGGAACAGCCGCGCGATCAGCGGCAGTTTCAGGATGTTCAGCGGGTACTTGTCGACAAAGACCTTGCCGGCACAGTCGATGCCGGCGTCACGGACGCGCTGCCAATACGAATCGCGGTAACCCTGCAGCTCGGCGTCGTTGGCGGCCACCAGACGCTGAACGTATTCCGGTCGGCCGAGATAAGCACGAACCGAGTCGATCATCAGCTCCTGCTCTTCGAGGCTTCGAACCAACGGATGGCCTTCGAGAGCCGCCTCGAGGAGAGTCGTGCCGCTGCGCGGGAACCCGACGAGGAAAACATGGCGGACGTCAGCCGTCGCCGCCTTCCGCGGAACCGCCGGTGCCCACAAGTGCGCCGGGACGCTCTGACACTGCTCGGTGAGCCGGCGGGTGAATTCCAGTGCCGTCTCACCCTCCGCGTACAGGGGTGAGTAGATCCGGGTCAGCCGCTCATTGGCCTCGGTGTACGCAGCGAATGCCTCGGCATAGCGCTGCTGGGCGTCCAGAACATCACCTAGCATGCAGAGCGCGTGAGCGCGATCGACAGGGGCCAGACGACGGTCCGCCAGAAGCTCCCGCAGCCTTCGCGCCGCCTCCCGCGGTTGCTCCGCCGCCAGATCCGCGGCGGCCATGCTCATCACCGCATCGGGATAGTTGGGCTCGACCTGGAGCACCCGTTCAGCGAGCTGGCGCGCTTCGGAGTGATCGCCCCGAAACGTGGCGATTGCCGCGAGTCCGGCGAGCGCAGCCACGTTCGGTTCGCGCTCCAGGGCCTTCTGGAAACTGCCGCGCGCTTCTTCAATCCGCCCCAGCGCCAATAGCGCCCGACCGCGGTTTGCATGGCCAAACGCCGCCTGGGGAGCGAGCGCGATGACGGCGTCGAAGTGCGCCAGGGCCTCATCGTCCCGATTCATGCCCTGCAGGCAGAGCCCCAGGGCATTGCGCGCACCGATATCCTGCGGCGCCAGCTCGATCGCGCGCCGCAGGTAGCGGCATGCGTCCTCGAACCTGCCTCCGCGTTCCAGCTGCAGCGCGGCGACATTGAGCAGCAGCGGATGCTCCAACCCGGCACCCAATGCGGCGAGCGCGGCGGCAGCCGCCCCGGTGAAATCGCCCGCGGAAGCCATCCGATGCACCTCGCGGACGGTTTCGCGGTCAGCGGACGGGTCGCGCGCTGCGCTGTTCATAGCTCGGGCCGGCTGCGCCGGTCGACGAAAGCGAGTTTGGCCCGCATGAGGCTCGGCGCCATCGGACCGCGGGCGCGGTGCTCGCCCGGTGACATGACTTTTTTACTTACGCACGTCAAAATCATGCTGTGACGAGGCAGGGGCCATTGCCAAACGGAACGGCGCACAGGCCTGCCGGGCTCGAGCATGCAGTCGAATAGACAGGAGGGCAAGCATGACGAGCCGTTGCGCGAGCTCGTGGTAAACGCCGAACGCGCGCTGGCCAGGAGGGAGTTCGCGCTGGCCACGCAGCTGCTGGCAAAAGCCGAGACGATCGCACCCGGGCACCCGCTGATCTTGAACGCTCGCGGCATGCAGAAACTGCACGAGGGTCAGCTGCAGGCGGCGAAGGACCTCGCGGAACGAGCCGTTGCGCGCGACGCGACCAACGCCGCCTTCTGGATCAATCTGGCGACGATACAGCGCGGGCTCAAGGCGCCCGACGCCGAAATGCAGGCCCTGGAACGCGCCCTGGCGCTCGAGCCGCGTCACCTGCTGGCGCTGTTGCAGAAGGCTTCCTTGCTCGAGCTGCTCGAGCGGCCGCGGGCGGCGGCCAAGGTATACCGGGCCGCGTTGCAGACCATCGCGCCGGGGACTGCGGTGCCGCCGCTGCTGCAGAAGCCGGTGCAGCGGGCACTGGCCACCGTGAGGGCGAATGATGCGGCGCTCGAAGAGTACCTGGCGCAGAAGCTGCAGGGGCTGCGCTCAGCGTGCGGGTCCTCGACCCCGCGACGCTTCGATCATTGCCTCGATACCTTTCTCGGCAAGCGTGCGATCTACCGGCCACAGCCGACCTTCATGTACTTTCCGAGCCTCCCCGAATCGGAGTTTCACGAGCGCGACGCCTTCCCCTGGCTCGAGGAGCTCGAAGCCTCGAGCGAGGACATGCGTCGGGAAGTGGAAGGCGTGCTGCGCGATGAGCAGGGGGAGCTCGTGCCCTACATCGACCATGCGGAGGGGCTGCCGCTCGATCAGTGGGTACAGCTCAACCGCTCGCGGCGCTGGAGCGCGTACTTCCTGTGGAAGGAGGGAACGAGAATCGAGGCGCACATCGCGCGCTGTCCCGTTACGGCGGGGCTCCTTTCCAGAGCGCCGCAGGTCGACATCGCGGGGCATGGGCCCAATGCCTTTTTTTCGATACTCGATGCCAGGACCCGTATCCCGCCTCATACCGGCGAGACCAATACGCGACTCATCGTGCATGTCCCGCTCGTTGTCCCTGAGGGCTGCGGCTTTCGTGTGGGCTCCGAAACGCACCAGTGGCGGGTCGGCGAGGCTTGGGTCTTCGACGACACGTTCGAACACGAGGCCTGGAACGAGAGCGATCGGCCACGCGCGATCCTGATCTTCGACATCTGGAATCCGCATCTGAGCGAGACGGAGCGGGCGCTGGTGCGCAGCGCGACGCAGGGTATCCGGGAGTTCTACGACGGGGAGTCCGGCAGGACGCCCCCTGCGTGAAGGCCGTGGGCGCTCGCGGCGGCAAGTCCGGGTGGCGTCGGGCGGTTGCGATTCATCTGCTGTTCGCGCCGGAGTGTCTCGTAGTGCCGGGACTCGTACCGGCGGGCGAGGCGGAGGGCAACACGCTGGCCGATGAGGTGCGTGTGTGCGCGGCGCTCGGCAGCGATTCCGAGCGACTGCTGTGCTACGACCGCCTCGCGGCCACCCTCGCACCGGGTCCTGATACCGGACCCGCGCGGGAAGCTGCTCCGGTTTCTGCGCAACGAATGTTCGGCTTGCGCCGATCCGCGCCCGAGCAGCCGCCGGCCGGCAGCGCCCCTGCGGTCAAGCTCGACTCCATCACGGCGCGGGTGACCGCGCTGCACGTGAGCGAAGGCCTGCCGGTACTGGAGCTCGACAATGGACAGGTTTGGCAGGTTCTGGGCAGCGAGCCGTCGCTGCTGCGCGTCGGCGATGCGGTCACTATTTCGCGCGCGGCCCTTGGATCCTTCCGAATCCGCGTTCCCGGCGGCCGGGTGACCAAAGTCAAGCGGCTGCGCTGAGAAGGATCGGCTCGCGCCTCTAAGCCGAGGGCGGCGAGTCCGACGCCAGGCCGAACCAGGCGTTGAACGAAACCGTGATGCGCTCGCCGTCCCCTGTGAACGGGGTGACTTCGTGCAGGATCCATGACGGGAACAAGACCAGCTGACCCGGCTCGAGCCGCAGGCTGCGAATACCGTGCGCATAGGGTCCCTGCAGTCTGGTATTGGCGGCATCCAGAAACATGCTGCACGTGAGCACGGGACTCACGAAGCTCAGCAGGCCGCTGTCCGGGTGCTGCGGCTCATGGCCACCCGGGTCCACACAGTAGACCCCGGACCAGGAGGCCATGGGGTGGTTGTGTAAAGCGAAAAAGCCGCCGCGCCGGGTGATGTGAAACCACGAGTCCGCATACAGCAACAGTTGCGCGCGGGCCTTGTCGTCGTAGCCGTTCAGCTCGCAGACCCAGCGAATGAGCTCGCGCCAGCAGAACTCCTTCAGCTGCTGGACCGACTCCTCGGGCCAGCGAAACAGGTCGAAGCGGCTCTCGAAGACCTGCTGATTGCGGCGCGTGATGGGTCGCGGATTGGCATAGGCGGCTCCCGCGGCGGCGCGCTGCAGAAAGGTTTCGCGCAGCCGCTCATTCAGCGGCGCAGAGTCATCCAGCCGCGCGAATCCGAACGGGATCGCGAAGAAGGGCACGATCTCAGCCATCGTTTGAATGATACGCGCCTTCGGCTGGCGGAAAAAAATACGGCGGGCGCCAGCCCGCCGTATCCGAGTCGTGCTTGCCTTCTACCTTCTAGAACTCGGCGGAGACATTGAAGAAGATGAACCGCCCGGTCGCGTCATAGAACGTCGGCCAGGTATTGCCGTTGCAGGGACCCGTCGGACAGGCGTTGCCGCCGTTGATCGGTGGATCCTTGTCGAGCAGGTTGTTGACGCCGAACCGCGCCCTGATCTTCTCCGTCACGTTCATCGTCGCCGACAGATCCAGGTAACTCCGGCTGCCGAGGCGCAGGTCCGTCGCCGGGAGACCGACGATCGCTCCGATCTGTGACAGGAACGGGTTGGACCCGGACGTTTCCAGCTTCACCGAGCTCATGTAGCGCATGGCGAGACCCACGTCCAGGCCGCGGTATGGCGTCTGCCAGTGCGCTGCGAGGGTGAAGCGATCCTCCGGTGTCGGCACACCGGTTCCGCTGCCGGTGCTGGAACATACCGGCCCATAAAGTCCCACGCAGTTGTAGGTAATGCCGACCTGAGGCGTGACTTCGTATTTATTCAGGTGCGTGGCGATCAGCGAAAACGCGAGATTGCCGAAGCTGCCGATGCCGAACCGATAGCCGGCGTCGACATCGATTCCGCGCGTCCGGAGCTGACCGATGTTGGTGAACAGGTCCTGAACGTACCCGGTCTGAGTCAGGAGGCTGCCGTTGGCATCGCGATGCACACGGCCGCAGGCGGTCGGATCGCCCGAGACACCGCACTCGATCAAAGTGAAGTCAGCCTGAGGCTGCTGAACGGCATTGTCGACCTTGATGTCGAACCAGTCGACAAGGAAGCGCAGCCCCGGGACCGCGCGCGGCTGCAGAGCGACGCCGAACGAGATGGTGTCGGCCTTTTCCGGCTGCAGATTCGGATTGCCGCCGACGAAGCCGTTGTACTGATTCGCCGGATTGTTATCGACGAGGCCGTACTGCGCGAGCGGCACGCCGGTTCGGGCGCATTGCGCCTGCGAGAAGGCGGGTGTCGGTCCCGAGCAGGGGTCGATGGTTCCGTCGAGCGCAACCTCCTGCGGCGAATACAGCTCGTTCACGTTCGGCACGCGCGTGGCCCGCTGGAAGCTGCCGCGCAACCTCAGATCATGGATCGGTATCCATTCGAGCCCGAACTTATAGGTACTGGCGTTGAAGCTCTGCTTGGCCGACCCGTTGTCCGACTGCGCCTGGCTGTAGTCGGAATAGCGGTAGCCGAATTCAGCGCCGAACACCTCAGCCCCCGGATGGTCTTCGACGATCGGGAGTTTCCCCTCGAAGAAGAGCTCACGAGCCGTGACGGTTCCACCCGCCGGCAAAGTCGCAGACCCCTGTCCGGCCCCCTGAGCCGTCTGGAATGCGGAGTCCGGCTGAAAATGCAGTGAGGTCTCATTCCAGTCGACGCCGATATTCACGTCCAACCCGTTCTTCGCCGTCGGCAGCCGCACGTCGTATTTGCCGAGGTCCCCGGTCACGCTCGCTTCGCCCACGCGCAACAGCGTGCTGCCGCGCTCGAGCAGTGGAATGGCCAGGTAGTTGGCGGCAGCCGGCGTGACGCCGCCGACTTTGAAGATATTCCACGGCACGCAGGCCGGATCGGTCCCGTTGATGACCGACGTGCAGGTCGGCACACCGCCGACGTTCTGCACCAGCAGGGCATTCTGGATCTTGGTCCAGGAGAGATCGTTCAGATAGATGCTGCTGAGCGTGGTGTTGCCCTGCAGGCCGTATACGTCGTAACTCCAGGCCTGGTTGATATCCCCCTTGACACCGATGACGGCCCGGTAGTCGCTGAAGGTGAAATCCTGCTGACGGCCTCCGCCTTCCACGTTGCGGCGGCCGATGACGAGCAGAGCCTCCGTCAGCCCGTTCTGTGTGATCGTGCTACCCGGCGCGCACCAGGTGCTCACCATCGGCGCGCTGAGGAGCGGATTATCGCAATTGACGTAGAGTCCGCCGCCGGGATTGATCGGATTTCCGAGTGAGAACGCACCGCTCGGTGCGATCTGCGAGATGTTCCGATCGTTCATGTACATGAGCTCGGAATAGACCTTGGCGTGCTCGGCCACGTCGTAGTGAACGAACGCGCCGAGCGTGTAGCGCTCGTCGGGGCGGGCGTAGTAGTTGAGCGGGCCGAAATTGTAGGCTTGTGAATTCGCGAACGCCGTGGTGCTCGGAAATGTCTGCAGCGATCCATTGGGGAGAAACGTAGCATTCGGCCCGATCGGCGCTCCGGTCGCCGGATCGAGCGGTCGGAATCGCCCGTTCGAAAACGGCGGTGCAGTGGTCGTCGAGCCACCGCAGCTGAAGGTATCGCCGGAGTTCAGGGTACAGGCGCTGTAATCGAACGATTTCTGGAGAATCGGGTCGGCGTCCCGGTAGGTCCCGTAAAAGGTCGCATTGCCCTTATCGTCCGGGGTGTTCATGCCCATCAAAAAAGAGAAATCCTTGTTGTAGCCGACGTTCACGTTGCCGGGCGGTAAGATGTAGTTCGGCCGCGAGGAGACAGTCGAGTCGATGGCATTGCTGTTGTGATGGTTGTAAAAACCATATTCTGCGGTGACCTTCACGCCCTGGTATTTGTCCTTCACGATGAAGTTGACGACACCGCCCACCGCGTCGGCTCCGTAGGTCGATGAGGCGCCCCCCGTAAGAATCTCCACACGCTGGATCAATTCGGCCGGGATGAAGTCCAGGTCGACGGCCGGCGTTCCGCCCGAAGGGCTGCCCGGCTGCACGCGCCGCCCGTTGACCAGCACGATCGTGCGCTGCGAACCGAGCCCGCGCAGGTTGACCGTCGCAATGCCGTTGGAGCCGTTGGAGACCTGAGCCCCCTGGGCGGCGAAGATCTGCGGCATGGAGTTGAGGATGTCCTCCACGCGCGTCTTGCCGGTCTGCTCGATGTCGGCGCTGGAGATCGTCGACACCGGGCTGATGCTCTGCAGGTTGGGTACCACGAGGCGCGAACCGGTGATGACGATTTCCTCCACCGACTTCTCCGGAGCAGCCGGCGGCGGTGCCGTCTGGCCGTAAGCCAGCGGGACGGCCACTGTGGTGGCGCAAGCCGCGAGAGCAAGGCGAACCGCCGAACGCACATGGTGACTGGTGTTCATTCGGTAACTCCGCTCAATGGATGTAAGTCCAATGGATGTAAGTCAGCCGCGCGCCGTAAGCGCACGGGTCATTGCAGAAATACTACACGGCCAGGGTAGACGTGCAAAGCACAGTGTAAATGCAACTGAAGAGAGCAGAGGAGTTTGTTGCATCTAAGCAACATAGAGCCCGCACGGTGAGCAGCGTCACCGCAAGCTCAGCGAGGGGAACGCTCAGACGAACCAGCAGTCTGTCACGACGGTAATGCGCACATCGCGCCCGGAGCACGGCGCGACTTCATGGAAGACGTAAGAGGGAAAGACGACCACCTGGCCATCCTCGAGTCGCATTTCGCGGGCCTTCCGTGCAAACGACGCACGCAGACCCGAACGCATCCTCGGCGCAGCGTCGCCAGCCCCTGGGAACGCCTGCTGTACCAGACGAACTGAGATTGCGCGCCACGCGCCCGCCTCAGCAGCCACGCTCGCCGCGATCGGGCTGTGCGCCCGCGCATCGGCTAGCGTACATAGGTCCGCGACGGCGGGCTTCGTACGCCGCCAGACTTCTGGCCGCTATTGTTGAGTCGTAAGTTCCACCAGATGCCGCAGCGGCGCCACGTATTTTTTATAGCTGCGCCAGCGCGCGACCGATGAGGCATGAATCTTCTGCCGAACCTGCCATTTGCTCAGTGTAATCACAGTGCGATCCGTCTCATGGAAGTCCAGGCAGTGCGGATCCCACGGCAGTCCGAGGAAGTCCAGCATCCGCCGGGTCCAGAGCTCCTGATCTTCGATCAGCGCCTCGTAAGTAATCTCAAGCAGCATCGTCGCGGGAAGCACGGCGCGCCAGTGATTGGTGACGCGCACGTATTCGCCGTAGTAGTGAGCCAAGTTGCCCAGATCGTTCGCGTAGGGATGCAGGTGTGACAAATACTGGAAGTAGATCGACAGGCAGGTATCGATGGGATGGCGCCGCACATGGATGATTCGCGCCTTCGGAAACGCCGCGCAGATCAGTCCCACGCTCATGAAGTTCAGGGGCATCTTGTCGACCACCCGCAGCGCGTCGTCGGATAACGCGGTCAGGTGATCGAGATAGTCGCGTGCCATGCCCGGTATAAGGGCGCCAACGTCGCGGCCCTCGAGTCCGGCCGCCTCATAAGCGGCGTATGCGGACTGCCAGAAAGGCAGCTCACCGGCACCGAACACTGCCGGGTGCGAGGCAAGAATCTGTTCGGTCAGCGAGGTGCCGGATCTCAGCATACCGACGATAAAGACCGGGCGCTCAGAAGTATGTCCGTGGGACTGATGCCGGCGAATAGCTGCGGCATCGAAGCCGTTGATGGCCCGGTCGACGCGTTCAACCATTCCGGCGCGGTCGTAATTGACTCCGTAGCGCTTGGTCAGCTCGTTGGCTCGTCGATAGTGGCTGAAGGCCTCATCGTATTGCTTGACGTCGTCGAAGTATTTGCCGAGCGCATAGCGCAGACTGATCTCGTGACCCAGCGGCAGCGGCTTCGCAAGCAGGGCTTCGGTGCCCTTGAGCCAGGCGGTATCGTCGACGGTCATTCTGCGAATCGTCGCGAGGCTGTAAAACGCAAAGCAGAAGCTCGGATCGATGGCGATCGCTCGCTGGAACGATGCCTCCGCTTCGGAAAATTGACCCCGGTCGGCGCGCAGCTCACCCAGAAGCGAAAGTGCCGCGACCGAATTCGGGTCGATGGCCAGCGCTGCCCGACAGCTGGCTTCCGCCGCGGCGGCATCACCCTGCATGCGCAGCGCCGCCCCCAGACTCGCGTGGGCCAAGGCATCGCGGGGCTGCAACGTCAGCGCCCGGCGGTAACTGGCCGCCGCTGCATCGAACCGTCGGAGCTCGAACAGCACGTTCGCGAGGTAACAGTGGCTCTCGGCGCGCTGCGGATCGAGCTCGATGGCCTTATGGCAAAGGGATACGGCTTCCAGCAGTTCGCCTACTTCGGGCAGCACTCTCCCGAGGTTGTTCAGCGCCTCCACGTAGTCGGGCTTCAGTGTCAGCGCCTGCCGGTAGCCCGCCACCGCCTGCTCGCGCTGTCCCAGGCCTTCGAACACGAGCCCCAGGTTGTGGTGCGCGACGCTCAACCCGGGATCGAGTGCGATAGCCTGCTGGGTGCTGCTGAGCGCCTCCTGCAGCCGCCCGAGTTGCCTGAGAGCGGTGCCCAGATTGCAGTGTGCTACCGCATCGTCGGCTCTGATCTCGAGCGCAAGCCGGTAGCACCCGACGGCGTCGGCAGGCTGACCGAGTTCCAGGAACGCGTTGCCGAGGTTGTTCTGTGCTTCAGCCGCGCGCGGGTCGATTTGCAGCGCCCTTTGATAGAGAGCCACCGACTCGCGGGCTTGTCCCAGTGCGCGCATGGTATCGGCTGCATCGATGAGCGAGCGCACGTCGTGCGGCCAGATTTCGAGTGTCCGGCGCAGACTCGCCAGTGCCGCGCTCCACTGCCCCTGAGCGCGCAACGCCGTGCCGAGGTTGCTGTGAGCTT
>Ga0209474_10004751_pt1 | contig 11677 bp, 13 predicted proteins | sample GraSoiAngelo_145_FD_185902 | JGI IMG/M metagenome (GOLD analysis project Ga0209474, IMG submission 185902) | Grasslands soil microbial communities from the Angelo Coastal Reserve, California, USA - 14_1009_05_20cm (SPAdes) (version 2) | ecosystem: Environmental > Terrestrial > Soil > Grasslands...
GCTCGATGGTCACTACCTGCCGGGAAAGCCGCGACAGAATGGCGGCCTGATAACCGGAGCCTGTGCCGATCTCGAGGACACGGTGATGCTTCTGCAGCCGCAGCTGCTCCGTCATGTAGGCCACGACAAACGGCTGGCTGATAGTTTGCCCGCAGTCGATGCTGAGAGCGCCGTCCCGATAGGCATCGTCGCGATCGGCCGCCTGCACAAACTCCTCACGCGGAACCTGTTCCATGGCGCGCAGCACTGCCTGATCGCTCACCCCGCGCCGCCGCAAAGTGAGCTGAAAGATCATCTTTTCCGGCGCTTGTTGACCAGCGGTCATCTCAACGATCTCTCGACAGCACCTGCTGCTCTGGTACTCTCACGGAAAGTGGAGTTCCCGCATCGGCCGAAAATTCTCCCAGAATGCCTGTTCCCCAAGGCGGAACCCGCGTTGATACCTTGGCATTATGGGCGGAGCAATCGAACTTGCTTCTGGTCCGAAGGCGCAAGCTAGCTGACGACATATTCAACACGTTGACATTGCGCCGTTCGACGTTATTTGCGATCCTCGGATCCGGGACGGGCAAGGACATCATCATGACCACGACGCGGCCGCCGGGCGGTTCTGTCTTCCTTGTAGAAGACGAGGTCATGATCAGGATGATGGTCGCCGACATGCTCGAGGAACTCGGCTATAGCATCGCGGCCGAGGCCGGCGAGATCAATGAGGCGATCCGACTGGCGCAAAGCGCAGAATTCGATTTGGCCATTCTCGACGTCAACGTCAACGGCAAGGTGATCTCCCCCGTCGCCGAATTGATCAATGCACGCAATCGGCCGTTCATCTTCGCGACCGGCTACGGCTCCTCGGGGCTTCCGGAAGAATATCGCGATCGTCCCGCGCTGCAAAAACCCTTCCAGCTCGAAACGTTGGCCCGGCTGATCGACAGCACGCTGAAGGCCGCGACCGCCTAACCCCCGGGCTTTCACTATTTCAAAGTAGCCGTCAGCTCTTCCGAAAACTCATCGTCGGTGCGGTCGAGCCGCAGCGGCGTTACCGAAACATAATGCGCCCCCAGTGCCCAGAGATCGGTGCCCTCCGCCGGCAAATCAGCTTGCGCCACCCGCTCGAAGCCAATCCAGAAGTACGGATTACCCCGGCCATCGCGGCGCTGATCGATCTTGAGAAAGCCGAGATTGCGCTTGCCCTGCCGGGTGACGCGCACGCCCAACACTTCGTCGGGCGCGCAAGCCGGAAAGTTGACGTTGATGACCGTGTTCTTGGGCACGCCGGACTGAAGCACTTTGCGCAGGATCGGCGGACCGAACTTCAGCGCCGTCTCCCAGAGCGGCGCGTTGCGGGTCTCCATGCTGAATTCCTGCGAGAGCGCAAACGACGGCAGTCCCAGAATCGTGCCTTCCAGCGCGCCCGCAATCGTGCCGGAATAGACGACATCTTCGGCGACGTTGCGGCCCTTGTTGACGCCCGACAGCACCACATCCGGCATGGTTTCGCCCAGAATGTGCCGCGCGCCCATGATGACGCAGTCGGTGGGCGTGCCTCTGACGGCGAAGTGCCGCGGGCCGATTTCGCGCAAACGCAGTGGATCATTCAGCGACAGCGAATGTGAAACACCGGACTGATCGAGTTCGGGCGCCACCACCCAGACATCGTCGGACAGCGCCCGCGCGATCTCCTCGACGACTTTGAGCCCGGGGGCGTGGATGCCGTCGTCATTGGTGCAGAGAATTCGCATCCGTTACGTTGCCTTCTCGATCGATTCCAGCTCGCTTGATGCGCCCGTCTTTATCCCTCCAACGGCGTAGAGGCAAACTCGACAAACTGGACGAAAATCGCCGACGCCAGCAATCCAGCTCAAGCATCGATGTCAGGGAAATGAAGAGTTCGCGCCGACATACGTTCAGAACAGAGCTACATCTCGCGCCAATGCGCTCACCATCGAACCCGAATACGCCAGGGGCGCACGAACCTCGCGGGCCAGCCTTCGATGTGCAGTTCGAATGCTTGCAGCGGCGGCTTCGGGGCCTCAGCGGAAAGCGCCCTATCACGAGTTTCGTTCGGGTCCGTGTCGTTTAACGGCGGAATGCTCTGCTCAATTGGCGTGGCTTCCGCGGACGGCTCTGGAAAATGCTCTCGCGCGACCTCAAGTGCTTTGTCGAAGTCGTCTTGATTGAGCCACGCCTCGGCGCGCAGATTTTCTAAAGCACCGTCCTCCCATAACCGCGAGGCTTCGATATCGAATTTGCTCTTCTGCTTCTGATTGCAGGCCTGAATGCCGTATCCAGTCACGGCCCATTGTCTGCCCACCCAGTAGATATCGCGATGCAGGGCCATTTCCGTTCGTCTCCGGAAGCCAGAAAACGAACATATCGGGGTGCGTCACCTTCGCAATATCGAAGGCGGGTTCCCCTGCATAAATCGTAGCGCCGATCAGTTGTCGCGCGTGATCGCCTTAACAAGTTGCCGGTTTGGTCATCAAGCGCATCACCCGGCGCGCTCTAGGCATTCCTGCGGTCTTGCGCCTGACGCCCGCCGATCGTTTGCCGCCCTGGGGACGACTACTTTTTCTGCTCGGTGGTACCGGAGCGCGCGTTCCGTCGCTCTTCGCGTCCTGTGCGCCGCTCCTCGCGTCGCTCTGCGCGCCCTGTACGCCGTTCCTGACGTCGTTCTGCGCGTCCCGTTCGCCGTTCCTGCCGCCGCTCCGTGCCAGACTTTGGCCCCTCCGTGGACGGCGTGGCGGGCGTGGTGCTGGTCTGGGCTTCAGCGCGTGACACCATCAGAATTGCAGGCGAGGCCACAACTCCAAATGCGGCCGCGTAGCCAAATAGAGCAAGAGCTTTTCGACGACTGACCCGATTCTGTTCCGAACGTTCACCCATGTCTGGCTCCCGGTTTGCTGCCCTTTAGCAGGTCACATACATTCCAGAGAGCAGGTGTTGATCTAAATCAACCGGACCGCGCGGATCATATCGCGGACGGCGGTGGCGCTCACTGACGACCTGGACTTTGACGATGCGTGATTGCGAAGCGTCTCGATCACGCCGTGAGCAAGAATCAGGGGCAGAGCGCCGAAGCGTCACCGGCAAGGTCTACAACCACTCCAAGGATTGGCCAGCTCGTCTCGTTGAGGATTATGATGCTGCCGGGCTTACCTGATCTTAGCCAAGCACTCCTTCAGGCGGTCAAGCTCTGTTCGAACTTGCACTTCCATGGCGTCTTGTAACGCGGCCGTGCCTCTGCTGGACAATTCTGCGGAGGCCTTTCTGTCCAGATTCTGTTTCCAATCCCGGATTGCCTGTTTAGTGGCAGTTTGAGCCTCCGACGCCGCCTTAAGATACGTCTTTATGCAGGCGTCCCCCATCGAGCACGTCTTGCACTCTTGAGCGGCGGCAGCACTTGAAACAAGCAAGGTAAGTGTCGCGGCAAGAACCTTCATCGCTTTTCCCCGATATTGGTCTTGAGCGGATGTCTTACTTGGTTGGACTTTTGCAGAGTGACCACCGATTCAGGCGAATGAAGGGGCGGTCCGCCAAGGCACAGCCCATCCACTATCCATTGTCGGCTGGAGGATGCAAACAGCAAAGCCCGACCGCGCGGCACATTGGCTGCGTCCTGCTGAGGCTCACAGGATCGGACAAGTAGATAACGTAAGTAATTGATGTTCTATGTTATTCGTCGCGCGCGACGACTTTTGCGCCACCCATATAGGGCTGCAGCACGTCGGGCACGGCGATCGATCCATCTTCCTGCTGGTAGTTTTCCATCACCGCAATCAACGCGCGGCCCACCGCCGTGCCGGAACCGTTGAGCGTGTGCACGAAGCGCGGCTTGCCGTCGGCGGCGCGATAACGCGCATCCATGCGGCGTGCCTGAAAATCGCCGCAGACCGAGCAACTCGAGATTTCCCTGAACGCGCCGCCTTCGCCTTGGCCCGGCATCCAAACCTCGATGTCATAAGTTTTCTGAGCGGAAAAGCCCATGTCCCCGGCGCACAGCGTCATGACACGATAGTGCAAATCGAGTTGCCGCAGCACTTCCTCCGCGCAGGCCAGCATGCGTTCGTGCTCGTCCTTACTGTCCTCTGGCGTGGTAATCGAGACCAGTTCGACCTTGGTGAATTGATGCTGGCGGATCATGCCGCGAGTATCGCGCCCGGCCGCGCCGGCTTCGGCGCGAAAGCAAGGTGTGAGCGCCGTAAAGCGCATCGGCAACTCCTGCTCATCGCGAATGGATTCGCGCACGAGATTGGTCAGCGGCACTTCGGCTGTGGGGATGAGGCCGAGGCGTTCGTTTCTTAATGTGTCGAGAAGACCCGCATATTCCAAAGCCGCCGCCGTCCCACTAACCGCCGCGACAGCATTTTTGTCGATACTGGAGAACACCTCTCCCTTGATCGTCCAGAACTGATCGTCTTCGAATTTTGGCAACTGCCCTGTGCCGAACATCACGTGATCGCGCACCATCAGCGGCGGATTCACTTCCGTGTAGCCGTGCTCATTGGTGTGGAGATCGAGCATGAACTGGCCGATCGCGCGCTCCAGCCGCGCCAGGCCTTTCTTCAGCACCACGAAGCGCGCGCCACTGAGCTTGGCCGCTGTCTCGAAGTCCATGAACCCGAGCGCACCGCCGAGATCGTCATGCGCTTTCGGCGTGAACGGGTATTCGGGTTTGCTGCCGAACACGTGCCGCTGCACGTTGCCGTGCTCATCGAGGCCATCGGGCACTTCATCCAGCGGCGAATTCGGGATGGCGGCCAGCGCCGTGGCGAGTTCGTCATCCGCGGTTTTCGCAGCTAGTTCGAGCTGCGGCATGGTGGTCTTCAGCTCAGCGACCTCGCCCATCAGCGCCGCGGCGCGCGCGTCGTCCTTGACCTTTTTCGCCTCGCCAATTTCCTTAGAGGCCGCATTTCGTCGCGCCTGCGCCTGCTCCGATTTCAGGATCGCCGCACGGCGAAGCTCGTCGATCGCAAGCAGCGATGCGGACTGAGGCTCCAGCCCGCGCCGCTTCAGTCCGGCGTCAAACGCAGCGGGATTTTCGCGGATCCATTTGATGTCGTGCATGGCCACACTTCCTGCGTCATGGCCGGACTTGATCGGACTTGATCCGGCCATCCACGTGTTTGTTGCCTTAGAACAAGTCGTGGATGCCCGGGTCAAGCCCGGGCACGACAAATCGTAGGCGGAGTGCGCCGCCTCGACAGGTGAACCGCAGGTTTCAACTACTCCGCCGGATTGGCGGCGGGCGGTGGCGGGCTTGCCGAGGGTGGGGCGGCGGCAGCCGCCGTTGTGGCCGTGGCCCTCTTCTCCACGATGCGCACCGCGAGGATAGAGCCCTCATAAAGCGCCAGCAACGGGATCGCGAGCGAGGCTTGGCTGAGCACATCGGGCGGAGTGAGGACGGCGGCGATAATGAAAGCGATCACAACGAAATAGCGGCGTTTTTCGCGCAACTGGGTTGAGGTGATGATGCCGATCCGGCCCAATAAGGTCAGGATGACCGGGAGCTGGAATGCCACGCCGAAGGCGAAAATCAGCGACATCATCAGCGACAGATACTCGCCGACCTTCGGCAATAACTGAATTTGCGCTGTTTCGGCACCGCCCGCCTGCTGCATGCCGAGCGAAAAGCGGATCAACATCGGCAGCACCACGAAATAGACCAGCATCGACCCGAGCACGAAGAAAACCGGGGTCGCGATCAGGTACGGCAGGAAGGCGCCTCGCTCGTGCTTGTACAGGCCAGGCGCCACGAACTTATAGATTTGCGTGGCGACGATTGGGAACGATATGAAAGCGGCGCCGAACAGAGCGAGCTTCAATTGGGTGATGAAGTATTCCAGCAGCGCGGTGTAAATGAATTTGGAGCTTTCAGGACCCGCCACCCAAACGAACGGCCAAACCAGCACGTTGTAGATCTGTTTGGCGAAGAAGAAGCAGAAGATGAATGCCACGCCGAAGCCGAGCAGCGCCTTGATGAGCCGCGAGCGCAGCTCGATCAAATGATCCATCAGCGGCGCTTTGCTGGCCTCGATATCTTCATCGCTCATGACGCTTTGGCGTCCTTTGCAACATCAGTCGCGGGCGTCTGAGCGTCGCGATCGGCACGTTGCGGCTGAACCTCCTGAACGATCGCCAGCGGTTGCGATGCCGCCTCGCGCGCATCGCTCTCGCTGAAGGTCTCCGGGATCGGCATCTCGGGGGTGGTCGGAATGACCGGCGCATCTGTGGATGTCGCCAGCGCGTCTGTGGACGTCGCCGGCGCGTCTATTGACGTTGTCGGCGCGTCGATCGCGGGCTTGTCCACGTCCTCAATCCGCAGCGCGTTCCCGACGTCCTTCTCCAGCGAGGTCATCAAGTGACCGCTGGTGAAACCGGTTGCGGCTTCCTTGACTTCGTCGAAGCTTTTTTTGAGGTCGGCCATTTCGGCCTCGCGCATGGCTTCCCGGAACTGGCCCTGGAATTCGCCGGCCAGCTTGCGCGCTTTGCCTATCCATTGCCCGACGGTGCGCAGAACCCCCGGCAGCTCTTTCGGGCCGATTGCGACCAGCGCCACAACGGCGATGACGACCAGTTCACTCCACCCGATATCGAACATGAATTCTTCCGCTCAACGCGAGGCGATTTCACCCCAATGCTTGCCTAACAAGATTTGGGCCGCCCGCGTCTTCCCCGACCGGTCTTGCCGCACTGTGCCGCAATCTTCCGATGTCAGAGAGTCTTGCTGCCGACATCCGACCGCGTTGCCGTGGACGGCGCCGCGTTGTGATCGATACTCTTGACGGGCTCGGACTTGTCAGCGATCTTCTCGTCCTCTTGCATGCCCTTCTTGAATGCTTTGATGCCCTGCGCGACATCGCCCATCAGGTCGGAAATCTTGCCACGACCGAACAACAGCAGGACGACTGCGATCACGACGATCCAGTGCCAAATGCTAAGCGAACCCATCCTGCAACCCTCCAAAACGCGCGGCCGGCGACCCGGCCTAATCTGAGCGGAAAGTAGGCGCGCGAGGTGTCAAAAACAAGGACTTAGGCCTTATCAAAGCCGTGTCAAAGCGGCTCACCCTTAATTCGCGAGACGGGCAAGGCTCATGCTCTTTTTAGCTCCGGCCGCCGCTTTCCGGCTCCACCGCTGGCGCCAGCGCCAGTTCCAGATCGCCAATTTCCAGCGGGTCCTCATCATCGCGTAACGCTGGATTGTCGGAGGGCGTCGGAACGCTGAAGCCGGAAGGCAAGCGGGAATCGAGCAAGCCTGTTCCCCTCAGCTCCTCAAGGCCCGGCAGATCGCTCAGCGCCTCCAGGCTGAACTGTGACAAGAAGGCCTCCGTGGTTCCAAACGTCAAGGGCCTACCCGGCGTCTTGCGGCGACCGCGCGGACGAATCCAGCCGGTTTCAAGCAAAACATCGAGCGTGCCCTTTGAAGTCATCACGCCGCGAATTTCCTCGATCTCGGCGCGCGTCACCGGTTGGTGATAAGCGATGATCGCGAGCATCTCGATGGCGGCCCGCGACAGCCGTCGCGTCTCGGTGCTTTCGCGTGTCATCAGCCAGGAAAGATCGCTGGCGGTACGGAACGTCCATTTGTTGGCGATCCGAACCAGATTGACACCGCGCGAGGCGTATTCCGCCTGCAATTGCGCCAGCGCGACTTTGATGTCGACGCCCTCGGGCATCCGCTTGGCGAGCGCCGCCTGATCGAGCGGTTCGGAGGACGCGAACAGAAGCGCTTCCAGAAGGCGCAATTCCTCGGGCCGCGCTTGCGGATCAGAGTGCTCCTTGGCATCGGCGATGCGTTTTTCCGCGAGGCTTGCCATGGCTCGGTCTCCTTCTTCCACTTACTCGGCCGGCAGATCCGGCGCGGTCATCGCATCGGATACTGGTTGCGGCGGACGCTTTCGAAAATAAAGCGGCGAGAACGCCTCTTTCTGATGTAGTTCCAGCTCGCCTTCCCTGACCAGCTCCAAGGCCGCAGCAAAGCTGGACGCAAAGACCGTGGCTTTTTGCGAGGGCTCAACGACGTAGTTGAGTAAGTATTGGTCCAGACGACTCCAGTCCTGGGCCATTCCAACCAGGCGCTCCAGAGCCGCCCTCGCCTCGGTCAAGGACCAGACGGTGCGTTTCGCCAGATGTACGGTTGCCAGGACGCGCTGCTGACGCTGCGCGGCGTATGCCGTGAGCAGGTCGAATAGCGTGGCGGTGAACCTCGTATGCCGAATTTCCGCAATGATTTCCGGATCACCACGGGGAAAAATATCGCGGTTCAGTTGCGGACGGTTCATCAGCCGGTTCGAGGCCTCGCGAATGGCCTCCAGACGGCGCAGGCGGTTGGCGAGCGCGGTCGCCATCTCTTCGGCGCTCGGTCCGTCCGCCGACGGGATTTCAGGAAGCAACAGGCGAGATTTCAGAAACGCCAGCCAGGCGGCCATCACGAGATAGTCGGCGGCAAGCTCAAGCCTGATCTTACGAGCCGCTTCGATGAACTCCAGATACTGGTTGGCGAGCGCCAGAATCGAGATCTTCGCCAGATCGACCTTCTGCTGCCTCGCCAAGGCCAGCAACAGGTCTAACGGTCCTTCATAGCCCTCAACATCCACGACCAGCGACGGCTCGTCATCGCTGAGTTCAGCCGGACGCCCGGTCTCAAATGATAAAATCTCCGCGCTCATGCGCCTGTCGCAGCTCCTGCTCGATCCACCAACGCATCCAGTTCGGCCCGCGCCTTCAGCCGATCGAACGGTTGCGGGGCCTTGCGTGAGGCCAAAGCGCGGCCGGCTCGTTCCAATGCCTTACCTGACAACTCCGGCGTCTCACGCGCGACCTCGGCCATCTCGGCGATCTTGCCGTTACAATGCAGCACCATGTCGCAGCCGGATGCAAAAACCGCCCGCGTCCGCTCGGCCATTGATCCCGCCAATGCACTCATGGACAGGTCATCACTCATCAACAAACCCTGAAAACCGATCACGCCACGAATCACTTGCTCGATGATTGTCGCAGAAGTAGTCGCCGGAAGGGCGGGGTCCAGTGCGCTAAACACAACATGTGCCGTCATCGCCATCGGCAGATCGGCCAGCTTCTGAAAAGCGGCAAAATCTGTCCGTTCCAGTTCCGCTTTTGGGGTTTCGACCACTGGAAGCCCGAAGTGGGTATCCGCCGTAGCCCGCCCGTGGCCAGGAATGTGCTTGAGAACGGGCAAAATACCGCCCTGCTCCAGCCCCTCCGTCACGGCTCGGGCGATGGCCGCGACCTTGCCCGGCTTCGTGCCGTAGGCGCGGTCGCCAATCACCGCGTTTGCCCCTGTTACGGGCACATCCGCCAACGGCAAGCAGTCAACGCTGACGCCGAGGTCGCTGAGATCGGCCGCGATCAAGCGCCCGCTCAGCCGCGCAGCCGATAGCCCAAGCGCCGGATCGAGGTCGTAAAGCCGGCCAAACACCGCTCCGGCCGGATAGATCGGCCAGTGTGGTGGTCCAAGGCGCTGGACCCGCCCCCCTTCTTGATCGATCAGGACCGGGGCATCCGGCCAAGCGAGCTCATTACGCATTTGGTAAATTAGATAAGCTACTTGGCCCGGCGTCTCAATGTTCCGCTTAAATAGAATGAAACCCCACGGCCGCTGCGCGCGGATAAATTCACGCTCCTCGGCGTTCAACTCCGGCCCAGAAACGCCTGTGATGAAGGCCCGCGTGTTCATTCGGGCCGATTAGCCTGCACCTAGGGCGGGGGTCAAGGAAAGGGCTGCTAATTCCTTTGGACGACGCACTGCCCGCCCGCGGATTTCAAGTTTCCGCAAAACTGTGAGGCCTCATCGGAGGACCCGAACGGGCCTACCAAGGCGCGGTAGTAAACGCCCTTGTCGCCGAGGTCGGCACGCTTGATCACCGGCGCATGCGATCCCAATACGGCCGGGAACTTGCCCTGAAGAGCGCGATAGGATGCCTGGGCATCGGCCTCGTTGCGCTGCGAGGAGACCTGAACCAGATAACCCGCGCTGTTGACGCCGGCAGTGGGCGCGGTCTGGACAGGGTTGACGTCAGCGAGCCGCGTTCGTGTATCGGCGGCGGCGGGCGGCGGCCCCTGCGGAACCAGCGACATCGGGGCGGCGGCGTTCGCGTTGGCAGATGAACCGGTGTTGCGCGGAGCAGGCGTCTGCGGAGCAACCGATTGCGGTGCAGGCGTTTGCGGTGCAGCCCCCGCCGCGCGGGCGGCGGCCGGCTGTTTTCCTGCCGTAGCTGGTGTCGACGTGATCGGCACTGCAGCGCCATCGGGCTGATCGCCCCGGACGGTCAGCGTCTTGATCTTGCGCGGTTCATTGTTCGGCAGCGTGCCATTTGCGGCGTTTGGGGCCGGCGAGCCGCTGCCACCCATGGTCGCTACCGGCGCGCTGCCATTCTGGTTCAGCGCAGGAAATACCACGCGCGGACCGGCTTTGGCGTTGACGTCGACCGGGGATTCTTCGCGCGGGACGATCTTCTCGGCGAGTTCTCCCGATGCCATGCGGTCCGGCAGCTTTGTTATTGCGTCGGATGGCGTCGGCACAACTTTGGTTGGACTGGTATCGGCTTTGATGATGGGCGGCTCACCGGTACGCGGCGATCCGACGTAGGTACGGTAGGCGAAGGCGGCCCCCGTTCCCACCACCGCGAGCAGGAGAATGACCATCACCGTGATAACGCCGCCGCCTCGACGTTTCTGGACTTGATCCACACGCCCATCATCGTCGCCGTCCTGATAGGCATAGGGGTCGTCGGCATAGCGTTGGTCATTCTGGTATTGTTGCGCCTCGTCGTCGGCGCGCCCATACAGCGCATCATCATAGCGCGACGGATCTGGTTCGGGTGCGTCAGCGTGTTGCGGCTGTTCCTGATACTCCGGCTCGGGCATCGCCCGTGGATAGCGCTGCAGCGGATGCACCGCGCTGGGGTAGTCCTCCGGTTGGGAATCCTGGAGCGAGCGTTCCTGTCTGTTGGCGCGCTGCAGCCAGGGCGGCGGACCCGCGGGAGACCCGAGGTCAGACTCGAGGTCAGACTCGAGCGAGCTCTGATAATCATCGCGCGCACTAGTGCGCGGCGGTATGTCGTATTCGTCGCGCGCGCTCGTGCGTGGCAGGACCTGTTGATTGGCGCGACCCATGGCGCCGGACGGATCGGTCTGACCAATCAGGCGCGCGAGTTCGGCCAGCGGGTCGCCTTCGCCAGCCGCGTCGCGCGGATCCTCGCCGCGATCACGCTCGTGCGCGGCAAAACGTCTTTCCTGATACCGATCAGCCATCGTGTTGATGCGTCCCCTTCGGGATATTCGCCAACCCACCCTACCGACGAACCAGCCTGCCGATGCCGCTCCCCAACGGCCCGAGAATTACCGCATCTCGTCTGGAGCGCGAACGCCGAGAACGGCTAATCCCGAAGCCAGAACCGAGACCACGCCCTGAACTAAAGCCAAACGCGCCTTGGTGATCTCTGCATCATTATTGATAATGAAGCGTAAATAGGGCAAATCGTGTCCCCTGTTCCACAACGCATGAAATTCGCTAGCGAGATCATACAGGTAAAAAGCGATTCGGTGCGGCTCATGTGAAAGCGCGGCGGCCTCCACCGTCCGGGGGTAAAGCGCAAGCCTGCGCAGTAAGTCCAGTTCCGAGGGATCAGTGAGCCGCTCCAGCGTGGCACCCC
>Ga0209474_10004752_pt1 | contig 11677 bp, 9 predicted proteins | sample GraSoiAngelo_145_FD_185902 | JGI IMG/M metagenome (GOLD analysis project Ga0209474, IMG submission 185902) | Grasslands soil microbial communities from the Angelo Coastal Reserve, California, USA - 14_1009_05_20cm (SPAdes) (version 2) | ecosystem: Environmental > Terrestrial > Soil > Grasslands ...
CGCGACTTCATGCCGCGCCAGCCCCTGTTCGTCTTCGGCGGGCTCTGGAAGGGGCTCGGCTGGGCGGGCGACGACTGGAGCGCCAGGACGGCCGTCGCGCCCGAGGTGCTGCACGAGATCGCCGCCGCCTTCACGCGCCTGCCCGAGGGCTTCACGCCGCACCCGAGGGCCGCGCGGCTCATGGAGGCGCGCGCGCAGATGGTGCGCGAGGGGCGCGGCATCGACTGGAGCTGCGCCGAGGCGCTCGCCATCGGCGCGCTCCTGCTCGAGGGCATCCCGGTCCGCATGAGCGGGCAGGACACCTGCCGCGGCACCTTCAGCCAGCGCCACGCCGTCCTCCACGACGTCGAGACCGGCGACCGCTACGTCCCGCTCGACAACATCCGGGGCGACCAGGTGTCGTTCCGCGTCATCGACAGCATGCTGTCCGAGAACGCCGTGCTCGGCTTCGAGCTCGGCATGAGCCTCGCCGACCCGCGCCGGCTGGTCGTCTGGGAGGCGCAGTTCGGCGACTTCATCAACGGCGCGCAGGTGGTCGTCGACCAGTTCCTCGCCTGCTCGGAGTCGAAGTGGCAGCGCATGAGCGGCCTCGTGCTGCTCCTCCCGCACGGCTACGAGGGCCAGGGCCCCGAGCACTCGAGCGCGCGTCTCGAGCGCTTCCTCCAGCTCTGCGCCGAGGACAACATACAGGTCTGCAACCTGACCACGCCGGCGCAGTACTTCCACGCCCTCCGCCGCCAGATCCACCGGAGCTTCCGGAAGCCGCTCGTCCTCATGAGCCCGAAGAGCCTGCTGCGCCACAAGCTCTGCGTCTCGCCGCTCGAGGAGCTGACGCAGGGCGGGTTCCGGACGGTGATCGACGACATCGCGCTCGGCGGCGCGCCCGAGGCCGGGGTCACGATCGAGCGCGGCGGGGTGCGGCGCATCCTGCTCTGCAGCGGCAAGATCTACTACGAGCTCCTCGCCGGGCGCCGCGAGCGCGCCATCGACTCCGTGGCGCTCGTGCGCGTCGAGCAGCTCTACCCCTTCCCGGCGAAGGAGCTCGAGGCCATCTTCGCCGCCTACCCCGAAGCGCGTCAGGTGTACTGGGTGCAGGAGGAGCCGTGGAACATGGGCGCGTGGCACGTCATGTACCGGCGGCTGCGGCGCATCCTGCCCGAGGAGCGCAGCCTCAACTACGCCGGACGCCCCGAGGCCGCGAGCCCCGCGACCGGCTCGTTCAAGCTCCACCAGGCCGAGGAGCGCGAGCTGGTGAACGCCGCGCTCGCGCGCTGAGAGGGGCGCGGAGGCGGAGGGCGGCATGACGTTCGAGGTGCGCATCCCGACGCTCGGCGAGTCGGTGACCGAAGGGGTCATCGTGCGCTGGGCGAAGCAGGACGGCGAGGCGGTCAAGCCGGACGACATCCTGCTCGAGCTCGAGACCGACAAGGCGAGCATGGAGCTCCCGGCCGAGCGGGCCGGCGTGCTGCGCATCGTGAAGGCGGCGGGCGAGAAGGTCGCGGTCGGCGAGCTGGTGGCGCGCATCGAAGAGGACGGTGGCGCGCGCGCCGCCGCGCCCGCGGCCCCGAAGCCGGCACCCGCGGCGCCGGAGGCGCCGAAGCCTACCCCGGCCGCGCCCGCGGCGCAGCGCGCCCCCGCCGAGGCCGAGGCGGAGCCCGTCGCCGCGCACGGCGTGGGACCGCTCAGCCCGGCCGTCCGCCGTCTCCTCGCCGAGCACGATCTCGATCCGACCCTGGTGCCGGCTTCCGGCAAGGGCGGGCGGCTCACCAAGGAGGACGTGCTGGCGTACCTCGAGCGCAGCGCGCGGCCCGTCCGGATCGACGTGCCGGCGGCGCCGAAGCCGTCCGCCGCCCTCGCCGAGGGCGAGGAGCGGGTGCCGCTGAGCCCGATCCGGCGGCGGATCGCCGAGCGCCTCGTCCAGGCGCAGCAAACTGCGGCCATCCTCACCACCTTCAACGAGCTCGACATGAGCGCGGTGATCGCGCTGCGCGCCGAGCACAAGGAGCGCTTCCAGAAGCAGCACGGCATCGGGCTCGGCTTCATGTCGTTCTTCGCGCGCGCCTGCATCGCGGCGCTGCGCGACATCCCGGTGGTCAACGCCGAGATCCGCGGCGACGACATCATCTACAAGAAGTTCGTTCACCTCGGGGTGGCGGTGGGGACGGAGCGCGGCCTCGTCGTTCCCGTGCTCCACCACGCCGAGCGCATGTCGTTCGCGGACATCGAGCGCGAGATCGCGCGGCTGGCGGGCCTCGCGCGCGACGGCAAGCTCAAGCTCGACGACCTCGCCGGCGGCACGTTCACCATCTCCAACGGCGGCGTCTACGGCTCGCTCCTCTCCACACCCATCCTGAACCCGCCGCAGAGCGCGATCCTCGGCATGCACAAGATCGAGAAGCGGCCGGTGGTGGCCGACGACCAGATCGTCATCCGGCCCATGATGTACGTGGCGCTCTCCTACGACCACCGCCTGGTGGACGGCGAGCAGGCGGTGACCTTCCTGGTGCGCGTGAAGGAGCGCCTCGAGGACCCGGAGCGCCTGCTGCTCGACGTCTGATGCCGGCCGAGCGCTTCGACCTGATCGTGATCGGCGCCGGCCCGGGCGGCTACGTCGCCGCGCTGCGCGCCGCGCAGCTCGGCATGCGCGTCGCCTGCGTCGAGAAGGACGAGGCGCTCGGCGGCACGTGTCTCAACGTCGGCTGCATCCCGTCGAAGGCCCTGCTCGACTCGAGCGAGCTCTACCGCCAGGCGCAGGTCGGCCTCGCCGCCCACGGCATCAAGACGAGCGGCGTGGCGCTCGACCTGCCCGCGATGATGGCGCGCAAGGACAAGGTGGTGCGCGGGCTCACGCAGGGGGTGGCGGGCCTCTTCAAGAAGAACAAGGTCGAGTGGGTGGCGGGGACGGCGCGTCTCGAGCAGGGGAGGCGGGTGATCGTCGGCGAGCGCACGCTCGAGGCCGAGCGCGTGCTGATCGCGACCGGGAGCGAGCCGACGCCGCTCGGCGGCCTCCCCTTCGACGGCGAGCGCATCGTGAGCTCGACCGAGGCGCTCGCGCTCGCGCGCGTGCCGGAGCGCCTGCTCGTCATCGGCGCGGGCGCCGTCGGGCTCGAGCTGGGGTCGGTGTGGAGCCGGCTCGGCGCCAAGGTCACGGTGGTCGAGTTCCTGGACGCGATCGTGCCCACCATGGACCGCGGCATGGGGGTGCAGCTCAGGCGGGCGCTCGAGAAGCAGGGCCTCGTCTTCCGCCTCGAGACCTCGGCGACCCGCGCCGAGCGCACCGAGCGCGACGTGCGCGTCACGCTCGAGTCGAAGGGCCGGACGTCGGTGGAAGAGGCCGACGTCGTCCTGGTCGCGATCGGCCGCCGGCCGTACGTGGAGGGCCTCGGCGCCCGCGAGGCGGGCATCGCGCTCGACGAACGCGGCCGCGTCACGGTGAACGAGCGCTTCGAGACCAGCGTGCCGGGCGTGTACGCGATCGGCGACGCGATCCGGGGGCCCATGCTCGCGCACAAGGCCCAGGAGGAAGGCATCGCCGCGGTCGAGCTGATGGCCGGCCTCGCCGGCCACGTGAACTACGACGCCGTCCCGAGCGTCGTCTACACCTGGCCCGAGCTGGCGAGCGTCGGGCTCTCGGAGGAGGACGCCGCGCATCGCGGGCTCGAGGTGCGCGTCGGGGCCTTCCCCTTCATGGCCAACGGCCGCGCCCGCTGCCTCGCCGAGACCGAGGGCGGCGTGAAGGTGCTCGCCGACGCGAAGACCGACCGCATCGTGGGCCTCCACATCCTGGGCCCGCGCGCCTCGGACCTGATCGCCGAGGCGGCCCTCGCGGTCGAGTTCGCCGCCAGCGCCGAGGACGTGGCGCGCACCGTGCACGCCCATCCGACGCTGCCCGAGGCGGTCAAGGAAGCGGCGCTGGCAGTGGCGAAGCGCGCGCTGCACATTTGACGATGCGCCTCGCCCGTCTCAGCCGACGGCGCGCGTCGTCCAGTACACGCCTGCCAGCACGGTGGCGCCACCCACGGCCTGCGCGGGGAGGAACTGCTCGCCCAGGAGCGTCGTGGACATGAGCGCGGTCAGGACCGGCACCAGGTAGACGAACACGACCGTGCGGCCGACGCCGACCGTGCGCACCCCGATCAGGAAGAACTGTCCCGCGATGACCGACGACAGGACTGCCATCACGACCACGCCGGCCACCGCGCTCGGCGTGGCGGCCGCCAGCTGGGCCCACGGGCGATCGCCGCTGCCGAGGACGTAGAGCGCCACGGCCCCGAGCGCATAGATGACGCAGTTCGTGAAGGCGGGGGTCAGGTGCCCGACGACGTGGCGCGAGGTCAGGTTGAAGGCCGCCCAGGTCGCCGCCGCGGCGAGCGCCACGAGATCGCCCGAGCCGAGCGACAGAGCCGCCAGGTGCGTCGGGTCGCCACGTGTGATGACGGTGGCGGCGCCGGCGAGCGCCACCAGGACGCCGGCCAGGCGACGGCGGTCGAGGCGCTCGCCCACGAGCGGCGAGAAGAGGAGCGTGAGCACCGGGTTGAGCGCGATCAGGAGCGCGGTGTTGGTCGCGCTGGTGCGCGAGAGGGCGAGGAGGAAGAGCCACGGGTAGAGCACGCCACCGCACACCACCATGAGCGCGAGTGGCCCGGCCGCGCGCCCGAGCCCGTCGGCCGGGCGCTGGCGGAGCGCGAAGGGGAGGAGGATGGCCGCGGCCACCGCGTAGCGCCAGGCGGCGACCACGAGTGGCGACATCGCCCCGAGCGCGAGCTTCCCGGCGACGAACCCCGCCGCCCAGCCGACGGTCGCGAGCGAGAGGCCGGCGTACGCCAGGGTCTGCGGGGTCGGCCGCGCCGTGGGGCCCATGCTCCCGCTTAGCATCGCGCCCGAGACGTCGGAAGCGCGCTTCGATGACGGTGGAAATTCTCCTCTCGCTGCGCTACCCCATGCCCGCCATGCCGCCGCAGTTCATCTTCACGATTCGGCACCTGCGGAAAGTCACCCCGCAGGGCAAGGAGATCCTGAAGGGCATCTCGCTCGCCTTCTACCCGGGCGCCAAGATCGGCGTCCTCGGCGCGAACGGCGCGGGCAAGTCGACGCTGCTGCGCATCATGGCCGGCGTCGAGCACGACTTCGCGGGCGACGCGGCGCCGGCCCCGGGCATCCGCATCGGCCACCTGCCGCAGGAGCCGGTGCTCGATCCGGCAAAGAACGTGCTCCAGCACGTCGAGGAGGCGGTGGGCGAGACGCGCGCGCTGCTCACGCGCTTCGAGGAGCTCTCGACGAAGCTCGGCGAGCCGCTCGCGGACGCCGAGATGGAGAAGGTGCTCGCCGAGCAGGCGCGGGTGCAGGACGCGATCGACGCCGCCAACGCCTGGGAGATCGACCGCACGCTCGAGGTGGCGATGGACGCGCTCCGCCTCCCGCCGGGCGACGCCGACGTGGCGACGCTCTCGGGCGGCGAGCGCCGGCGCGTCGCCCTCTGCCAGGTCCTCCTCCGCCAGCCCGACCTGCTCCTGCTCGACGAGCCCACCAACCACCTCGACGCCGAGTCGGTGGCATGGCTCGAGCGCCACCTCCAGGAGTACCCGGGCACGGTGGTGGCGATCACCCACGACCGCTATTTCCTCGACAACGTCGCGGGCTGGATCCTCGAGCTGGACCGCGGCTTCGGCATCCCGTGGGAGGGCAACTACTCCTCCTGGCTCGAGCAGAAGGAGCGGCGGCTCGCGCAGGAGGAGAAGGAGGCCTCGGGGCGCCGGCGCGCCCTCGCGCGCGAGCTCGAGTGGGTGCGCATGGCGCCGCGCGCGCGCCAGGCGAAGGGCAAGGCGCGGCTCGCGCGCTACGAGGAGCTGCTCGCCCAGGACCAGGCGGGGGAGGGGCGGGAGGGGCCGGTCCGCATCACCATCCCGCCCGGCCCGCGCCTCGGCAACCTGGTGATCGAGGCGGAGGGCGTGCGCAAGGGATACGGCGACCGGCTCCTCATGGACGGCGTCAGCTTCATCCTGCCGCGCGGCGGGATCGTCGGCGTGATCGGCCCGAACGGCGCCGGCAAGACGACGCTCTTCCGCATGATCGTGGGGCAGGAGAAACCCGACGCGGGCACGCTCCGCATCGGCGAGACGGTGGTCCTCGCCTACGTCGACCAGAGCCGCGAGACGCTCGTCGGGGAGCACACCGTGTGGGAGGAGCTCTCCGACGGCGGTCGCCCGATCATCATGGTCGGCAAGCGCGAGGTCAACTCGCGCGCCTACGCCGCCGCCTTCAACTTCACCGGCCCCGACCAGCAGAAGAAGGTGAAGGACCTCTCGGGCGGCGAGCGGAACCGCCTCCACCTGGCGAAGCTCCTGCGCAGCGGCGGGAACCTCCTCCTGCTCGACGAGCCGACCAACGACCTCGACGTCGACACGCTGCGCGCGCTCGAGGACGCGCTCGTCGACTTCGCGGGCTGCGCGGTCATCATCAGCCACGACCGCTGGTTCCTCGACCGCATCGCCACCCACATCCTCGCCTTCGAGGGCGAGAGCCGCGTCGTCTGGTTCGAGGGCAACTACCAGGACTACGAAGCCGACCGCCGCCGCCGCCTCGGCGCCGAGGCCGAGCGGCCGCACCGCATCAAATACCGCCGCTTGACCTCGTGAAGGACCCGGCGCGGGGCGGGGAGCCCGCCGCCGCGACCTTCGACGAGGCAGCACGCGGCGCCCGACCGTGCTCCCCCGCGCGTCGCCGAGGAGCGGGAGCGCCGGCGGGCTCCCCGCCCCGCGCCGCGCGACCGCTACTTCTTCACGATCTCGAGCAGCTCGACCTCGAACACCAGCGGTGCGCCCGGCCCGATCTGCGGCGGCCGCCCCTGATCGCCGTACGCGATGTCGGAGGGGCAGACGAGCTTCGCCTTGCCGCCTACCTTCATCATCAGCAGCCCCTCGGTCCAGCACTTGATGACGCCGTTCAACGGGAACGTCGCCGGCTCGCCGCGCTGCACGGAGCTGTCGAAGACGGTGCCGTCGGTGAGCGTGCCCGTGTAGTGCACCTTGACGGTGTCGCTCGCATCGGGCGCGTCGCCGCTGCCGGCCTTGAGCTCCGTGTAGACGAGCCCCGAGGCCGTCTTCTTGGCGCCCTTCTCGCGCGCGGCCTTCTCGAGGAAGGGCTGCGCGGCCTTCTTGTTGGCCTCGGCCCCCGCCTTCATGCGCACGCTGGCGAGCTCGTTCAGCTTCGGGCCGAAGGTGTTCAAGTCGACCTTCTTCTCCCGCTTGAGCACCCCGTCGGCGAGCCCGGCCTCGACCAGCCCGAGCTCCTTCTCACTCAGGCTGAAGGGCGCTAGCTTGTCGCTGACCCACAGGCCGAGCGCGTAAAGCGTCTTCTCCTCGTCCGTCTTGAGCTCCGGTGCGCCCGCGCGCGCCGTTGCCACGGCGGCCACGAGGGCCAGCATCGCTCCCAGCAGTATCCTTCGCATCGGCGTTCGGCTCCTTTCCTCCGCTCCCCGTTCACCGCACACCGCTCCGCTCGCCGCCGGTCCGGCGGCCGGCTCGAAGGGTGCGAAGCGGCGCGCGGCCACGAGTCGCCGGCCGGCGCGCGCGGTGATCAGCCCTCGTACTTGAACGACACCTTCACCTTGGCGCGATAGGCGCGCACCTTGCCTTCCTCGAGCTGCATGTCGAGCTGGGCCACCTCGGCGATGCGGAGATCGCGCAGCGTCTTCGAGGCGCGCTCGACCGCCGCCTTGGCCGCCTTCTCCCAGGAGTCGGTGCTGGTACCGACCAGCTCGATGATCTTGTACACGCTCTCCGCCATGGCTGGCTCCTTTCTCGCGTTCTTGGAGGGCGCCTTCTTGGAGGGGGCCTTCATAGCGCTAGCTCGCCGCCTCGAACAGCCCGGCCGCGCCCATGCCGCCGCCGATGCACATGGTGACGATGCCCCAGCGCTTCTTCCGCCGGCGCAGCTCGTGGAGCAGCGTCCCGGTCATGCGCGAGCCGGTCATGCCGTAGGGGTGGCCGATCGAGATCGAGCCCCCGTTCGGGTTGAGCTTCTCGGGGTCGATGCCGAGGCGGTCGCGGCAGTAGACGACCTGCGAGGCGAAGGCCTCGTTCAGCTCGACGACGTCGACGTCCTGGAGCTTGAGCCCCGCATGCTTGAGCAGCTTCGGCACCGCGAAGACCGGCCCGATCCCCATCTCGTCGGGCTCGCAGGCCGCGAACACGCAGCCGCGGAAGAAGCCGAGCGGCCGCACGCCGAGCGCCTTCGCACGCTCGGCCGACATGATGAGCGTCGCCGAGGCGCCGTCCGAGAACTGGGAGGAGTTGCCGGCCGTCACCGTACCGCCCTCCTTGAAGGCGGGGGGCAGCTTGGCGAGGCCCTCGAGCGTGGTGTCGGGGCGGTTGCACTCGTCGCGGTCGACGACCACCTCCTTGCGCGACTTCTGGCCCGTCGCCTTGTCGGTCACCTCCATGGTGGCCTTCATGGGCGCGATCTCGTCCTTGAACTTGCCCTCCCGCTGCGCGGCGGCGGTGCGCTGCTGGGAGAGGAGCGCGTAGCGGTCCTGCGCCTCGCGGCTCACCTTGTAGCGCTCGGCCACGATCTCGGCGGTCTGTCCCATGGGCATGTAGATGGCGCTGTGGTGGTCCTTGAAGTAGGTGTTGAAGAGGTTCGTCTTGTTGAAGTCGTTCTGCAGCATGGTGATCGACTCGAGGCCGCCGCCGATGATGACGTCGTAGCCCTCGACCTGCACCATGTGCGCCGCGACCATGACGGCGTTGAGCCCCGAGGAGCAGAAGCGGCTCACCGTGCCGCCCGGGACCGTGACCGGCAGCCCGGCGAGCAGGGCCACGTTGCGCCCGACATTGAAGCCCTGCGGGCCCTCGGGGAAGCCCGTCCCCATGACCACGTCCTCGATCTCCGCGGGGTCGAGCTGAGGGACCTTCTTCAGCAGGTCCTTGACGCAGTGGGCGGCCATGTCGTCGGGCCGCGTCAGGTTGAAGGAGCCGCGGAAGGACTTGGCCAGCCCGGTCCGCGAGCTCGCGACGATCACCGCTTCACGCATGACAGACTCCTTCGTTGGGTGGGGTACGTGAAAGGAATTAGTCGCAGGATCGGGTGGCCCGATGCAAGCCCGGGCTCCGGGGTCCCGGCGGTTCGGCGGAGCGCATGGCCGATGGCCCGGGTTGACGGCGCCCCTGGGGGGCGGCCACCCTGCGCGCTGCCCGAGCCACCATGCTCGACAGCCTGCTCACCCGTCCAGGCAGCACGCCCGCGGCGCTGCTCGACGCGCTCGCCCGCCGGCTCGGGGCGGCCGGGGTCGCGGCCGACGTGCTCACCCATGCTGCGCTCGCCTGCGGTGTGGGGGCCGGCGCCCTCTTCTGGCTGGACCGCGGGTGGCTCGCGCTCCTCGCGCTCGCGGTCTCGGGACTGCTCGACGCGGTCGACGGCCGGGTCGCACGCCTGGGGCCCGGCCCGACGCCCTGGGGCGGCGTGCTCGACCTGACGTTCGACCGCGTGGTCGAGGCGGCGGTGCTGCTCGGCATCGCGGTCCCGCGCCCCCACCTGCATCTGCCCGCGCTCGTCCTCGCCGCGACCTGGTACGTGAACCTGTGCGTGTTCCTCGCCGTCGGCGCGGCCAGCGAGCGGCACCCGGCCAAGGTGATCCACTACCCACCCGGGCTCCTCGAGCGCAGCGAGGGGCTCGTGTTCGCGCTGATCGTGGTGGCCTTGCCCAGCCTCGCCGGGGCGGCCGCGTACGTCTATGCCGGCCTCGAGGTGGTGACCGCGGCGCAGCGCTTCCGCTACGGGCGGCGCACGCTCGGTTGACACCGGACCCGGCCGGCGTCAGCGCGCCCGCAGCGTGAGGCAGGCGATCTCGCGCGGCGTGAAGAGGCGGATCTTCTGCCCGGTGAAGCCGAGGCCGCGGTTCACGTACAGGGTCGCATCGCCGTCCCGGTAGAGGCCGCGGTCGAAGGCGCTGATGAACTCCGCCAGGTTGCGGGTCCGGCGCCCGGACCAGGGGAGCGCGAGCTGGCCGCCGTGCGTGTGGCCGGAGAGCATCAGCGCGGCGCCGAGGCGGGCCGCCTGCGGAAAGCAGTCGGGCCGGTGGGAGAGCACGATGAACGGGCGGCCGGCGGGCACGCCGGCGGCGAGCGGCGGGAGCGCGGGGTGCTCGAGGACGCCGCGCGCCCAGTCGCGCCCCAGGTCGTCGATGCCGAGGAGCGTCAGGACGGCGCCGCCGATCGCGACGTCGACGCGCTCGTCGCGCAGGACGCGGAACCGCGTCAGCGCGCGCAGCGCCGCCGTCACCGTCTCGGCGCCGGCGTAGACGTCGTGATTGCCGAGGATGACGAACACGCCGTGGCGCGCCCGCAGCCCGGCCAGGGTCGGGAAGGCCTCGGCGCAGGTCTCCGGCCGGTCGACCAGGTCGCCGGTCAGGCAGATCAGGTCCGGCGCGAGGGCGTTCACGCGCTCGACGTGCTCGCAAAGCTCGCTCAGGCCGAGGTGCGCGCCGACGTGCAGGTCGGAGAGGTGGACGATGCGGAGGCCGTCGAGCGCGGACGGCAGCCCACGCACGGGGACCTCGAGGTGGGAGACGGCGAGCTGGCGCCGCCCGAAGGTGTAGCCGTAGCAGAGGAGGCCGGCCACGCTTGCGAAGCCCGCGTTCACCAACCAGTAGTACGCGCGCGCGAGGTGCGGGCCGGCGACCAGCGCACCCACGCTCCACAGCGCACCGGCCAGCGCGAGGAAGAGCGCCAGGAAGATCGAGCTGAACGCGACCGGAACGTAGACGCGGATGAGCGTGCCGACGAGCGAGCGCACGTGCCGGGGGCGCGTGATGATCCAGCGGTTCAGCGCGTAGATCGCGAGCGGCGCGAGGAGGTGTGCCGCGCGCGGAACGTGCACTCCCGCGACGAACAGCACCCACGCGGCCGACGCCCACTCCGCGAGCGCGATGAACCCGAGCAGCAGGCGGAAGAACGAGCGGAAGAAGGCGCGCTTCGCCCGCTCGGCGAGGCCGAGCGGCTCGGGGAGCCTTCCCGCGGCCTCCACGGTCGACGCCATCACGCGTGCCGCGTCGTGATGCCCCCGTCGACCGGGATGACGGCACCCGTCAGGAACGCGCCCGCGCGCGAGGCGAGGTAGATCGCCGCGCCCGCCACGTCCTCGGGCTCGCCGATGCGCCCGAGCGGGCAGGACGCCACGATCGCGTCGCGGAAGCGCTCGAGCGTCTCGTGCATCATCTTGCTCTCGAAGGGGCCGGGCGCGATCGCGTTCACGGTGATGTTCTGCGCTGCCAGCCGGTGCGCGAGCACGCGCGTCAGATGGTGCACCGCCGCCTTGCTCGCCGAGTAGGCGTAGGTCTCGAGAACGGGGACCTGGAGGCCGTCGATCGAGCCGATGTTGATGACGCGCGCCGGGTCGCCGCGCCGCGCGGCGCGCTCGAGGAGCGGCAGGCAGGCGCGCGTCAGGTGGAAGACGCCCTTCACGTTCAGGGCGAGCACCTTGTCCCACGCCGAGTCGGGGTACTCGGCGAGCGGCGCGCCCCAGTTGGCGCCCGCGTTGTTGACCAGGACGTGAAGCGCCGCCTCGCGGCGGGCGAGCGCGTCGGCCAGGCCGCGCGCGCCGGCCTCGGTAGAGCAGTCGGCGGGCAGCGAGACGCACGCGCCCTGCCGCGAGAGCTCGGCCGCCACCTGGTCGCACACCT
>Ga0209474_10004754_pt1 | contig 11676 bp, 13 predicted proteins | sample GraSoiAngelo_145_FD_185902 | JGI IMG/M metagenome (GOLD analysis project Ga0209474, IMG submission 185902) | Grasslands soil microbial communities from the Angelo Coastal Reserve, California, USA - 14_1009_05_20cm (SPAdes) (version 2) | ecosystem: Environmental > Terrestrial > Soil > Grasslands...
AAGCGGGACCGCAAGGCGTTTGGCGCGCTTTACGACCGCTACTTCGATCAGATCTACTCGTACTGCTACTACCACTCCGGCCGGCGCGAGGAGGCGGAGGACCTGGCGAGCGAGACGTTCCAGCGCGCGCTGGAGGGCCTCGACGATTTCGAATGGCGAGGTATTCCGTATTCAGCATGGCTCTACAAAGTCGCCTCAAATTTGATGTCCAAGCGGCGGCGCCGCCCGCCCTGGATCGAGCTGCCCGACCCGATCGCGGACAGCGGCGAGAACGATCCCGAGCGGCTCTGGCTGCGCCGGGAGCAGGGCGATGAGCTCCACCGTGCCGTGCAGAAACTGCCGCTCGACCAGCGGGAAGCCATCCTGCTCAAGTTCGAGGGGCGTCTCAAGAACAAGGAGATCGGCGTGATCCTGAACCGAAGCGAAGGCGCGGTGAAGCTCCTGCTCTTTCGTGCCGTCCATGGCCTGCGCCGGCGCATCAACGAACAGGAGAAGCAGCGATGAATCCACGGTCCGACGACGTTGACGCGCTGGCTCGAGCCATCGACCGTGTGGTCTTTGCTCAGCCTGGTGGCGATGGTCCGCCTGTTGCCCAATCGGCGTCGATGGCTCTGATCTCCTACCTCAACGACAGCTTCCCTCGCGTGACCCTGGCCGCGCCGCGCCGCGACCGGTTGCAGCGGCGGCTGGTCCGAGCGCTACGAATTCCCACCAGCCCGACGCCCACCGGCTGGATTCGGTTGGAAGCGGAGATGAATCGGCGGCTCGGGAATCTGGATCCCAGGTGGACGCCGGTCGTGGGCGGTGCCGCCCTGGTGTTGCTCGGCTTCGTCGGCCTCGCGGTCTGGCGCCAGCGGGGTGCCGTCAAGCCGGCGATCGCCGCCTTCCGCTAGTCGCGGGGAGGGGTCGTGGTGCTGTTGGCCGGCCCGCCGCCGACGCCCGCCGAGTTGCGGCTATGAGTGGCGACGAGGAGCTCTCGCCCAAGGAAGCCGCTCGCGTGCGGGCGCGCGAGCGCAAGGCGAGGCCGCCCAAGATGGTGGTCGACAATGCCGGCGTCAAGCGAATCCAGATCGCCCTTCGCGATCAGTCCGCGAGCAAGAAGCCAAAGAAGCCCAAGCGGTAGAGTTACAGCGTGACCGCAATTCGCAAAGCCGTCTTTCCTGCCGCTGGACTCGGCACGCGCTTCTTGCCGGCAACCAAGGCACAGCCGAAGGAGATGCTGCCGATTGTCGACAAGCCCATCATCCAGTACGGCGTCGAAGAAGCTGTGGCCGCGGGCATCGACCAGATCATCGTTGTCACGGGCCGGGACAAGCGGGCCATCGTCGACCATTTCGATATTTCCTTCGAGCTCGAGCACTACCTCAAGGATCGCGGCAAGACGCGCGAGCTTCAGCTCGTGCGCAAGATCTCTGACCTGGTCGACATTACGTACATCCACCAGAAAGAACCGCTCGGCCTCGGCCACGCGGTGCTGATGGCGAAGGACGTTGTCGGCAATGAGCCGTTCGCGGTCTTCCTCGCCGACGACATCATTCGATCGCATACTCCCGCGATCAAACAAATGATGGACGTCTTCGGCCCGCGCCAGGCTTCGGTTCTGGCCCTGCAGCGCGTCGAGCCCGACCAGGTCTCCCGGTACGGGATCGTCAAGGTGGGCAAGAGCGATGGGCGGATCCACGAGGTCGTCGACATGGTGGAGAAACCGGAGGCCGAGAAGGCGCCCTCCAACCTTGCCATCCTGGGGCGCTACATTCTCAAGCCCTCCATCTTCGGCATCCTGGAGACTACCCACGAGGGCGTTGGCGGCGAGATCCAGCTGACCGACGCGATCCGAACCCTGGCCCAGCATGAACAGGTCCTGGGGCTCGAATTCGAGGGCACCTACCACGACGTGGGCACCGTCAGCGGTTTCCTGAAGACCTCGATCCGGTTCGCCCTGGAGCGGCCGGGGCTGCGCGAGGAGCTGCTCGGTTACCTGGAAAGCCTGGACGGGCGCAAGCCCTCCTGACGGCCCGCCGGCCTGTTTCCGAGCCTATAATGAGGGGTCTGTTGAATGGCTTTAGCGACACCGCATTTGGTTCCAAACATGGCAGTTTCAGGGAGACGCAGATCCGACGAGGACCGGGTCGTTCGGTATTTGAATACCGAGGGCGACTTCGAGGTCGAGGTGTCGCACACGTTGAACAAGTGGTGCGTCACCGTCTTTCAGCTGCCCTCGAAACAGGTCGTGGCCCAGGACTTTTTTCCCGAGCGCTGGAAGGCGCTGGCGCGGGCGCAGGACTTCGTGCGCATCCTTAACACGCGCAACAAACCCCAACCGGAGACGGACGAAGAGCCCTGATCCGTAACTCGTCGCGGGCCTTCTGGCTCCATGAATGGGGCGCGCTTGCCTTCGTAGTGACGGTCATCGTCGGCCTGTTCGTGGTGCCGGCCGCACTACTGCTCGAAGGCGGCAAGCAGGCGGGAACCCCGCCCTCCCTGACCTTGCTGGCGCCCACGCCCGCCCCGAGCTTCTGCGTCGCGGCGGCGACACCGACGCCGTCCGGTTCCGCGACCGCGAAGCCCAGCGCGACGCCGACACCGACTCCGAAACCGTCGGCATCCGCCAGCCCATCAGGGACCGCGATCGCCAGCGCCTCGGCGACTCCCTGCCCGTCGCCGACCGCGACGCCGTCAGCGTCGGCGAGCGCCAGCCCGAAAGCCTCGGCCTCGCCCTAGCCTGATCTAACCAGCGTCGGCGTCGCCCAGGACGATCGAGCCGTTGCGCGGCACGATCTGTGCGCGGTGCAGTTCGAGCTCCGCCATGACGCGGCTGTTGTCGAGGACGGCCAGCACGATGTTGTCGCGCAGCGCGAGCTCGCCGATCCGCACGCAATCCTTGAGGAAGGGGAAGACCAGCGGCCGTATCAGGTTGACGATGTAGCGGGACTCCGAGTCCGCGTCATCCGGGGCATCCGTCAGGCTCTCGTCGCGGAAGGCGAGGATGAAGAGCTCGTCGTTGAGCGGAATCAGGTCGGTCCAGCTGTAAGCCTCACCTGGTGCGTCCGGAATCAGCGTCCGCTTCTGCCGGAAGAGCTCCAGCCGCGATTGCAGGCGGCGCATCGGACCCGGCGGGCCTTCGATGAAGAAGGGGACGTCCTTGAGCGGGGCCTGCGCCGGCTGGGCGGGATAGCGGGTGGAGAAGCCAATGTCGGCACGGCCGAGGAAGGGGGCCGGCACCTTGATCACGAGCTCCTGAAGCATTTGCCCGAGTCTCCTTCTGCTCTTGATTATATCGGCGTTATCATGTTCAACGTAAATTCCCGACGGCTCTTGCTGCTTTTTCCCGGCAAAACGCCAGCACACCTTCCGGATCCCGCGTATTCAGGACCCGATCGGGTGTCAGTCCGGCCCTTCGGCCGATCGCCAGGCCGTAGCGGACGTAGTCATACTCGGCCGGGTAGTGGGCGTCGTTGTCGATCGCCAGCAACGCGCCCGCCTCGCGGGCTTTGCGGGCCCAGGTGTCGTTGAGATCGAGGCGAAACGGGCTGTTGTTGATTTCCAGCGCCGTGCCGGTCGTCACAGCTTCCGCGATCACCGCCTCCACGTCGAGGCTGGTCTCCCCCCGACGGTCGAGACGTCGGGAGGTGGGGTGCGCGTAGACGTCCACGTGCGGCGATCGTAGCGCGGTCAGGACCCGCTGTGTGATCACATCTTTGGGCTGGTCGAGCGCCACATGGACCGAGGCGACCACCAGGTCGAGGGAAGCCAGCGTTTCGTCGGGAAGGTCGAGGCTGCCGTCGGGCAGGATGTCGACCTCGGCCCCGTTCAGGACCCGCGCCAGGCCCGGTCGGGCATTGACCGCCGCGATTTCGGCGGCACGCGCTCGAAAGCGTTCGGGTGTCAGTCCCTGGGCGATCTGCAGCGATTGGGTGTGGTCGGTCAGCACGATGTAGTCATAGCCGCGCTCCTTGGCGGCTCGCGCCATCTCGGCGATCTCGTTGCGGCCGTCGCTCCAATTGCTGTGCGTGTGCAGGTCGCCGCGCAGGTCAGCCCGCTGCACCAGGTTAGGCAGCGTCCCCCTGGCCGCCTGCTCGATCTCACCCCGTCCCTCGCGCAGCTCGGGTGGGATCCAGGCGCAGCCCAGCGCGGCATAAACCTCTTCTTCGGTCGCGCCGGCGATGGCCTTGCCCATCCGCTCCGCGCGGGCGCGCAGTTGGAGATTGTGCGCCTCCGACCCGGTGAACGTGACCCAGGCCGCACCGAAACTGTCCGGCTTCACCACCCGCAGGTCGACTTGCATGCCGGAGCGCACCCTGATGCTGGTCGTGCCGCCATCCTGCGCGATCACCTCGTTGACCTGCGGCAGGCGGCCGAACTCGGCGCGCAGCGCATCCGGGTCGTCGCCGGCGACCAGCAGATCGAGGTCGCCGACCGTTTCGCAGGCGCGCCGCGCGCTGCCGGCGATTTCCGCCCGCGCCACGCCCTTCAGGGCGCGCAGCGTGGTCAGCATGGAGTCGGCCAGGATCCAGGCCTCGGGGAAGTAGATGCGGCCCTCGGTCCGCTTGAGCATGGCGATGCCCTTGAGAATGTTCTCCTCGGTTTTCGCCTTGATGCCGCGCACCGAGAGCAGCCGGTGGGTCCGGGCCGCATCCTCCAGCGCGTCGAGGCTGAGAATGCCCAGCGTGTCGTAGATATCCTTGGCGGTTCGCGGCCCAAGGCCGGGGACCCGGGTAATTTCCAATAGGGCCGGTGGCACCTCGGCCTCGAGCCGGGTCACGAACTCCAGCCGCCCGGTGGTGACGTACTCGACGATCTTCTTCTCGATCGCCTCGCCGATGCCGGGAATGTCCTTGAGCTTGCCGTCTTTGATCAGGTCCTCGACCTCGGTCGTGAGGTTGTCCAACTGGCGGACCGCCTCGCGGTAGGCCCGGATCTTGAAGAAGTTCTCGCCCCGGATCTCGAGCAGGTCGGCAACCCGGTTGAGCATCGCCGCGACGTCGGCATTGCGCACGTCAGTAACCTAGCAGGCGATGTTGCTCGACGGCGTCCGGGTTCTCGATCTCTCCCGGCTGTTGCCCGGCGGCTACTGCACCCAGTTGCTGCAGGCACAGGGCGCCCAGGTCACGAAAATCGAGCCGCCGACCGGCGATCCCATTCGTGCGCTCCCCGGCGGTAACGCCTATTTCGAGGCACTGCACGGCGGCAAGCCGCTGCTCATGCTCGACCTGCGCAGCGAGACGGGTCGCGACGCCCTGAGGCGGCGTGTCGTCGAGGCCGATGTCCTCGTCGAAGGCTTCCGGCCCGGCGTGATGGAACGGATGGAACTCGGCTACGCGGCCCTGGCGGCGATCAATCCCGGGCTGGTGTACTGCGCGATCACAGGCTACGGATCGGCTGGACCGATGGCCGGCCGCGCCGGCCACGACCTCAACTACCTAGCCCGCAGTGGAGCGCTGTCGTTGATGCCGCGAACCCATGGCATTCCCAGCATTCCGGGCCTTCAGGTGGCCGATATGGCAGGCGGGCTCCACGCCGCCTTCTTGATCGCTGGCGCGCTGGTCGCGCGGGCGCGATCCGGACGGGGGTCCCGAGTGGAGGTCTCGATGACCGAGCTGATGCGAAGCTGGACGCTCTTACCCCGGGCGGCTCGGCGAGCCGGTCTCCCTGGCCTCCCGTTGACCGGCGAGATCCCCTGCTATCACGTCTACGCCGTGGCCGACGGGTTCCTCACCGTGGCCGCGCTCGAGCCCGATTTCTGGGCGGCCTTCTGTCATGCGATCGATCGAGAGGACCTCAAAGACCGCCAGTTCGACCTGGCGGCGATCGAGGTGGTCCAGGCGGCACTGCGCCCGGCCACGCGGGCCGAGTGGGCGGCCCGGTTTGGCGACGAGGACGTCTGCGTGGAGCCGGTCCTGCGACTCGAGGAGTCAGAAGCGGACTGAGGCGGCGCGGCCCGCCGCCTCAGTGACACCGTCAGCTACCGGCGTTTGTGATCGTGCCGAACAGCCCATCCTGCTCGCCGTTGATCCCGGCGGTGAAGTAGACGGCGTTGGGGCCACCGCCGTTGGGGGCGGGCCCGCCGTTCCCGACGCGGAGCGCCCACAGTCCATCGATCGTAATCGGGCCACCGGTCACCACATCGCGGAGCTCAGCCCTGAAATTGCCCTTGTCCAGCGTGTAGGCGTTGATGTGCCCGTCACCAAAGTTCCCGACCAGCAGGTCGCCGGCCAACGCTCCGAAGCTTGCCGGCGCGATTGCCAGGCCCCAGGGGGAATTGAGCCGTCCATGCGAGACAAGGCGAGCGAGCAAATGGCCGTGCAGGTCGAAGGCGTCGACAAAGCCATGCCCGCGCCCGGCCACGTCGTCATGCCGTTCCGCGTTCTGCTTGGCGAAGGTCACGTAGAGGACGCCGCCGAGGTTCTGGACGTTGAAGGGCGCATAGCCGTCGGCGACTTTGGGGTCGGTAAACGACGCGCCCTGACTGAAGTCGGCGTTGAACACGTCGACCGTGCCGAAGCGGAAATTGGCGACATAGAGATGGTCGGCGACACCGTCAAAGCCGATTGCCAGGCCTTTGTACACGGCACCGGGCGGCGGTGTCGAATTATCGACTTCGGTGGTCGCCACGGTCCCGGCACCTTTCCAGCCGGCGATAGTGCCATCCTCGGTCGCGAACAGGAACCGGTCACCGCGGAACTCGGTGCCGTTGCCGTTGAATACCGTGCCCGTGGGGGTGCCCAACGTGCCGGCGGAGCTTCCTGCCCCTGGCGGGATGGTCACCGTCAACGGCACTTTTGAGCCATTGCCCCGGTAGAGGGTGGTGACGCCGGCGCCGTTGTCGGATACCCACATCGGGCTGGTGGCGCTGGCTGAGATCCCCCAGGGATTCCGTAGGTCCGGATCGGTGAAGGCCGCCATCCCGGGGATGTTCGACTCGAGGTTTGTCTGTCTGAACGAGTTCTTCTCGAATCCGGCCTGGGCGCCAATCGCCGGCAGGGCGATAGCGACCGCCGAGGCGACCGTGAGCCCAACCGTCAACAGTTTTCGTGCGTGCATGCGCGATCCTCCTTGCGAGTCCCCGTTTAGGGCGGTAATAGCCTCTTTAGACTGTTACGGAAAGGGTTACGGCTGGTCTTGCTGAGATCGTGAATTTCACCGACTTCTTGCCCGCTTCTCAGCCTCTTCTAATAGACGTTCGGCACGATAGAGGGGTTCGTAAAAACCCCTAGGAAGGAGAGGTTTCTGTATGAAGTTGAAGCGTTGGATCGTGCTGCCGGCCGCCGGCCTGGCTGCCGTGATCATCGGCGTGGCCGCCGTTGAAGCGGCGCCGTCGCCATCCGCCTCGCCGACCGGCTCCAAGAACTATGCGCAGGTCTTTGTCGACAAGCTGGCGGGGATCCTGCACCTGACGCCGGCCCAAACGCAGGATGCGCTCAAGCAGGCGCAGCTGCAGACCGTCGACCAGATGCTGGCCGACGGCAAGATCACGAAGGCGCAGGCGGATGCGATGAAGGCGCGCATCAACGCGGGTCAGGGACTTGGCGCCATTGGCGGCTTTGGCCGCCATGGTGGCTTCAAAGCCGATCGGACCCTGATGAAGGATCTCACGACGGCTGAGCTCAACGCGGCCGCCTCGTCGCTGCACATGAGCACCGCCGATTTGCAGAGCGCCCTCCGCTCGGGCGAGTCGCTGAGCGACCTCGAGACGCAGCAGAACGTCAGCGACAGCGCCGTGAAGGCGGCGATGAAGAGTGCTGCGAAAGGCGTGCTCGATAAGGCGGTGAAGGCCGGGACGATCACGCAGGCTCAGGCGGACGCGATCCTTTCCAGGGTCGGTTCGGGTCTGGGGCGGTTCGGGCACAAGCCCGCGTGGCCGCAAACGCCCGGCGGGTCGGCTCCTTCGACATCACCGACGCCCGGAACCTCGCCGGCGGCGTACTACTCCAGCATTTAGGCGCTCGTAGCGACGACTTTGCGACGAAGCGGGCACCAGCCGGCGACGGTTTGGTCGCCCGCTTCGTGGTTGTAGGGTTGCGAGGCTAGGGTTGATTTGGGAGGAGTGGCACGTGCGCCACGGACTTTTGAACTGGCTCCACTTTGCCCTGGCCGTTCTGGAGTTGCCGCCGAACCCCCGGGAACGCCACTTCTGGGGTCGGCTGGCGACGCTGCAGCTGATCTATTCCCTTGCCGGGCTGGTCTTCGGGCTCGCCTGCATCGTGGGAGGCATCGCGCTCTTCTTCCACGGAGTGTCGGGTTCGAGCAGCTGGGTTGGCGAGTTCATCGGTGTGCAGAGCAAGCTCTCGGATGCCGCGCCGGGCACGGTACTCTTCGTGGTTGGCCTGGTGGTCGTCTGGCTCACGCGCTTCGTCGTCCGCGTCCGGCAGCCGATCGACATCGAGCTGCGGGCGAGCGCGGGGCTGCCGGAAAAGCGCGAGCACGAGCGGCGCGAGCATGAGCGGCAGCGCAAAGCCGGCTGACCTACGCCATAGGGGCGAACCGGCGGTAGATCGCCTCGACTTGCCGACGGGTGTTCTCACGGCTCCCGCTGTTGTCGACCACCAGATCGGCTCTGGCGCGCTTTTCGTCCAGTGGCATCTGCGCGGCGATCCGCTGTCGAGCTTCGTCGGGGGTGAGTCCGTCGCGCTCGGTGAGCCGTCGCAACTGTGTCTTGGCGTCGACCCAGACGACGATCACGCTCTCGACGGTGTCCGAACGGTCGTTCTCGTAGAGCAGCGGGATGTCGACGATCAGGAGGCCAGGGCGTGACCCGCGCAGCGCCATCTCGGTAGCCATGCGTTCCCGAATGCGCGGGTGCGTGATGGCGTTGAGCCTGGCGCGGGCGACCGGGTCCGCGAAGATGATGCGGGCGAGCTTCCCGCGGTCGAGCCGCCCATCCGGCATCAGCATGTCCCGGCCGAATGCCGTCGCGATCTCCTCGAGCGCGGGTTGCCCCGGCTCGACCACCTCGCGGGCCAGCTGATCGGCATCGATCACCTCGGCCCCCAGGTTCGCGAACATCGAAAGTACCATCGACTTGCCGGAGCCGATCCCCCCGGTCAGGCCCAGGACCTTCACTTCAGACCGTACGATTACCAGAGATGGCGTTGATCAAGTCGATCGCCGTGCTGGCCGTCCTGCTCGCCGCCATCGCCTACTTCTCCATCCGGGCGCGCCAACTCTATCGGATCTTGCGGCTGGGCCCCACTGAGAACCGCTTCGACCATATCCCCGAACGCCTTCGCGGGGTGCTCAGCTACGTGGGCCTCCACACCCGCATGTTCCGCAATGTCTATTCGGGCACGCTTCACCTCTTCATCTTCTACGGCTTCGTCGTCCTCCTCACGGCGATCATCCAGGCGTTCGGCGAAGGCATCATCCCCGGCTTCAGCCTGGCGCTGATCGGCGGCACCACCTGGATCGCCTTCCTGCAGGACACCTTTGGCGTCCTGGTGCTGGTTGGGGTGCTGATGGCGCTGGTGAACCGGCTCATCATCCGGCCACGCCAGTTTCACGAGAGCAACGAAATCGACGCGTTGATCATCCTCGGGCTGATCGCGACCATCATGATCGGGATGCTGGGCCAAAACGCGGCCCGCGTCGCGCAGGGCGGCGATCCGTCGGCGGCGTGGCGGCCGGTATCCTCCCTGATCGCGCGTGCCTTTGAAGGCTTCGGCTGGCAGGGCACCGCGGCGGTTCCCGCGCACGAGGTCTTCTACTGGATGCACATCCTCGCGGTACTGGCCTTCCTCGTCTACATCCCGAGCTCGAAACACCTGCACATCATCGTCGCCATCCCCAATGTCTTTTTTCGCAAGCTCCTGCCAAAAATCGGCGCCCAGCTGCCGGCAATCGATCTCGAGCACGCCGAGCACTACGGCGTCAGCGCGGTCACCCAGTGGTCCTGGAAGAACCTCCTCGACCTCTACTCCTGCACGGAATGCGGCCGCTGCCAGGAGCAGTGCCCGGCCTTCCTCACGGGCAAGCCGCTCAATCCCAAGATGATCATCGTCGACGCCCGCGAGAACCTCTTCAAGACGGTGCGTGATGCGCCGCCCGAGCAGCGGCGCGCGCCCCAGCAGTCGCAGAAGCTGATCGGTGAGGCGATCAAAGAGGACGAGATCTGGTCGTGCGTGGCCTGTGGCGCCTGCCAGCAGGAATGCCCGGTGCTGATCGAACACGTGCCCAAGATCATCGACATGCGCCGCAGCCTGGTGCTGGAAGAGAGCAAATTTCCCAAGGAGGCGCAGGGCGCGCTGCGTAGCATCGAGACCCAGGGCAACCCCTACGGCCTGCCCCGGGCGCAACGCATGGACTGGGTGCAGGGTGTTGGCGTCAAGACCATCGAGGAGAAGCCCGACGCCGAATACCTGTACTTCGTCGGCTGCGCCGCCTCATATGACGAGGCCAACCGGGCGGTGGCGCGTGCCTTCGTCGGGCTGCTGCAGAAAGCCGGTGTCGACTTCGCCATCCTCGGCCGGTCGGAGACCTGCAACGGCGACCCGGCGCGGCGCATCGGCAACGAGTACCTGTACCAGACCCAGGCCCAGGCCAACATCGAGGCGATGAACGCCGCCAAGGTTCGGAAGGTGATCGCGACCTGCCCGCACTGCTTCAACACCATCAAGAACGAGTTCCCCCAGTTCGGCGGGAACTACGAGGTCGTCCATCACACGCAGCTGCTGGCCAGCTTGATCAAGGAGGGCAAGCTCAAGCCGAGCAAAGCGATCGACGGCAAGTTCACCTACCACGATTCCTGCTACCTCGGCCGCTGGAACGACATCTATGACCCGCCCCGTGCGGTGGTCGAGGCCATCCCGGGCGCGCAGCTCGTCGAGATCGAGCGCCATCACAAACGAGGCTTCTGCTGCGGCGCGGGCGGGGGCCGAATGTGGATGGAGGAGAAGATCGGGACGCGCATCAACCACAACCGCGTCGAGCAGACCCTGCGGACCCAGGCGCCGCGGGTCGCGACGGCGTGTCCCTTCTGCCTGACGATGTTCCGCGACGGCATCTCCGCCAAGGGCGCGGAAGCGCAGCTCCAGGTGCAGGACCTCGCCCAGTACCTGGCCGACGCGATGGACGGAGTGAGCCCCGCGGCATCAGGAAAGTGACTGAATCCGGCAGGCTGCGCCCGAGGGCCCCTTCTTCCTCGGCTACAAGGAAGCTGGTCTGGAGGAAGAGTTTCAGGTGTTCAGCGACTATGGACAGGCCCTCAGCTATATGGAGACGCCAGAGGTGAAGGAGGGCTGCTACCGGCTGTTCGACTCCGCCGGAAGGGAGGCGATCTTGGGGACGCAAAAATGGGATGTGATCGCGACGGGATGGTCCGAACCCAGGCCCGACGCAATGACGTCTGGCGTCTCGCAATTCCTTCGACGCAACGGCTATGAACCGCCGGATGCGGAGCCCGATGTCCGCGCCTTTGCGACGAACGTGGCGCCGATCCTCGAGAAACTGGAAGACGAAGATACGCCTGCACTGATCCGCGCAATCCGGGGCGCGGTCGATCGCTTCAGAGGGAAGGTCGGTTGACTTCCGTCCACGCGATGGCGTAGTGTACGAGGGCAATGAGGCACCGCTTTCTCACAGGCACGCCCGCGACCTTCAGGGGCGGAGCCTGCCCACGGGCCTCACAGCATTGAAAGCCAAGTAACTTAGACCCCGACCCGACCGCTTTCGACCGTGCGGCCC
>Ga0209474_10004757_pt1 | contig 11672 bp, 10 predicted proteins | sample GraSoiAngelo_145_FD_185902 | JGI IMG/M metagenome (GOLD analysis project Ga0209474, IMG submission 185902) | Grasslands soil microbial communities from the Angelo Coastal Reserve, California, USA - 14_1009_05_20cm (SPAdes) (version 2) | ecosystem: Environmental > Terrestrial > Soil > Grasslands...
GCGCTTGCTTGAATTTTGCGATCGCGTCGGCACTCATTGGAGAACTATTCCCGAAATCAAATCATTACCTCGGGTTGCGCAATTTGATTTTGCGGCGCATTACTCTGCGCAATGAAACCCGCTTTAACAACGATGTTGGTGTGGGTCTCGGGGATCGCCTGGACGCTCAGCGCTCAACCGGAGCCCGTCCGCGCGGTTCCATTCCGGCAGGCGGCGCCGGCGCCGCCTCCAAAGCCGACCCCGAAAGTCTTCGTTGCGTTGCCGAATTACAACGAGGAAACGGCAACACGGCTCCAGATTTTTTTGGACAACAACAATTTTGGCCCGGGGAAAATCGACGGCAAAATGGGCGAGTTTTTTCGCAAAGCGCTCATCTCTTTCAAACACGCGCGCGCACAGCGCGAGACTGGCGTAGTCGATCAAACGATGCTCGATCAGGTGCCGCAAACTTTCACCACTTACGTGATCAAAGCGGACGATCTCGCTTACGTCGGCAACTTGCCGACCGCGCACGAGGAGCAGGCAAAGCTAAAGTTTCTGCCTTATACGTCACTGTTCGAGTTCGTGGCGGAGCGTTTTCATTCTGCCGAGACCTACCTTCAAAAGCTAAATCCCGGGATGGATTGGGAGCACCTCGAGCCCGGCGATGAGCTTAAAGTGCCCAACGTCATGCCATTCGAAATTGAAAAGGTCACCGAGCAAAAAATTCCCGCGAAGCCTGAATTCGCGGCCCGCAAAATCTATGTCGATACCAAAGAGCGGCTGCTTGAAGTCTTCGACAATGATAAACTCGTCTGCGTTTTCCCGATCACGCCCGGTTCGACCACATTGCCGGCGCCGGTGGGAACCTGGAAAATTCAAGGGGCCGCCACCTGGCCTTGGTTCCGTTACGACGAAGGAATGCTTAACTACGGCGTCCGGACGGAAAACTATTACAACCTGCCCCCTGGCCCGAATAATTTGGTCGGCGTCCTTTGGATGAGTTTGAACAAAACCGGCATCGGCATTCACGGCACCAATAATCCGGAAACGATCGGGCGCGCTGCAAGTCACGGCTGCATTCGTTTGGCCAACTGGGACGCCACGCGCGTGAAAGACCTCGTCAGCGTCGGCAATACGGTGGTTATTTTTTAACCGACCGAAGATTTTTCGCGCCGAATCGCCGTCTCAGGCGTCTAGGCTGTAGATCGACATGATGGAAGCCAGTGAGCGCGAAGTTTATCGAGCAGCCATTCACGGCGATCGAGAGGCATTCGAAATGATCATCCGCACCCAGAGCCGCGCACTTTTTGCCATCGCCTACGGCATTCTCCAAAACCGCGAAGAGGCCGAGGACGCTGTCCAGGATGCGCTCGTGAAAGCGTGGAAATCACGATGGCGCGTGCGCGACCCGGAAAAGTTTCCGGCTTGGCTTTGCATGATCGCGCGCCATCGCGCTCGGGATGTCTTCCGTAAACGACGAGCGGTCCCGCTTTCAGAAATGCCTGAAATCCCGGGATCCGAAACACCCCAGACTACGACAATAGATCGACATTTGGAGTCAGCGCTGGCGTCACTACCCGAACTTTATCGCGCTGCTATCTCGCTTCGCTACTTCGAAGAGATGGATTACGCGACGATTGAAAATCGACTCGGCCTCACGAACGGCTCGCTCCGGGGAATTCTCGGTCGCGCGCTCGCAACCATGCGCAAACAACTAAAACCAGCTCTCGCCTCTGAACAGCCATGACGATTCACGACGAAATCGACAACTACCTCGCCGCCGATTTGCACAGCGAGCTTTCGGACGAGGAACAGAATGCCTTGCACACCCATCTGGTCGAATGCGCGAGCTGCCGCCAGGCCCATCAGGAAAACAAAGTTATGAACAAAGTTCTGGAAGAAAAATTCGCGAACGAAAAACCGGATGCCACCTTCGAGCAACGAATGCTCGCCGAATTTCGCAACCGCATTCCGCAGAAAAATGGAAGCGTCGCAAAGTTCATTGTCGATCTTATGCGGCTACGCGCGACGCAAGTCGCGGCAGTGGCAGCGGTGTTACTCGCTCTCGTGCAGGTCGGACGAATGATTACTGGCGAGGGGGCGATTCGTCGCAATGAGCTCGCAAATTCGGTCGACCTTTACCAACGGTCGGCCGCAACGCAGTCGTCAAATGGCCGCACTGAAGCCGATGCTGATTTCAAAACAGAGCAACGCGCCAAGTTAGCCAAAGCCGACGCTCTTCAACCAGGCCGCGAACTAGACAATCAGCAGCGGCCGGCTAAGGCGGCGCAGTTCTCGGACGCTTCAATTGCGCCCGCGACTCCCAGTTCCGTCACCGGAGGAGTCGGAGGTCGGATGGCGACATTGGCACCGCCTGCTCCACAACCTACCGCCGAGGAGCAGCAAACTAAGGATGAGAACGAGCCACATGAAATGGCATCGACTTCGGTACCAGCGGTAGCTCCGCCGGCTGCCTTAGCAAATCGGAAGTTAATCCGGAACGCGACTGTCGACTTGGAGATCGTCAGTTTCGATGACGCTCTTCAAAAGATCACCGCGTTTGCCAACGAAGAGCGCGGTTACGTTGCAACGACGAGTTCGGAGAAACAAGCGAATGGGAAATTGAAAGGCCAGATCATTGTCAAAGTTCTGCCGGAAAATCTCGATCGCTTTCTGCAAAAACTGCGCGGGCTCGGTGAATTAAAGAACCAGACGCTCGGGACCGAAGACATCACAAAAGCTTACTTCGACACGGATGCGCGATTGAAGAACGCGCGCGTGATGGAGCAGCGCTTGATCGACATGTTGAAAAAGAAAAGCGATGACATCAACGATCTGCTCCAAGTCGAAAAAGAGCTCGGGCGCGTGCGCGAACAAATCGAGCAGATGCAAGGCGAACTGAAATTTTTGGACTCACAGGTGCAATTCGCGACCGTGACGATTTCGCTCGCGGAAAAGGACATGGAGGAACCGGCGAAGTTTCTGTTGAAGGAACACGCACAGCTCGCGCTCTACACGCCCGAGGTCGAGAAAGTTTATAACGACCTCAAAGGGCTCGCTTCGTCGAAGGTTCAGATCACGAACGCGCAGCTTGATCGCGACAACAGCGGCCGGGTCTCGGCGCGCGCCAGTCTGTTGATCGCGCCCGAAGAAAGTGACGCTCTGATCGCGAAGACGAAAGCGATGGGGCGCGTGGAAAACTTCCAGGTCCAAACTGAGCGCGTCGCGCAAGGTGGCGAAGGAATGTCGGAGAATGCGAAAACGAAACGCGACAAAGTGGCGTTGAACATCACGATTTCGCGGGACGAGCAGGAGCAGGCGTTTCAGCAGACAACCTTGCGGATTCGCACATCGGCTGTGGATGAAAAGGCAAAGAAACTTCGCGATCTGGCAGGAAAACAAGGCGGTCGCGTTCGCGCCTCATCTTTCAGCCGCGATCCGGACGGTCGGGAATATGCGAACGTCACATTGCGCGTCCCAATGAAGAATTACAACGCGCTCATCCAATCGCTGGACTCCTTGGGCAAAGTTGAAAATGTGAGCGTGCAGCGCCAGGACCGCAGCGGCGGGCAAATCGATGAAGCCAATGCCCCGGCCGATTTGTCGATCCAAGTTTATAGTCAGGGCAATATTGTTTCGTCCGACACCGGTCTCATCGCGACCTTACGCCGAACTATTTCGCAGAGCGCGGGTGCAATCATGTGGAGTTTGCGCATGATCGGAGTGGCGATCGCGTTTCTTGCGCCGTGGGTCATCGCGCTGGTTGGAATAATCTGGCTCGCACGACGAATCCGTAGTCGACGGTCGTAGATCGCTTCTACAGAAACCGCCTTGCTCGGTTACCAAACGAGTCATATTTTATCGATCAGAAGAATGTCGATGAAAGCCCAGAGCGGTATCAGCTTGAGTAACGCAGCGGTGGCGGCGACGCCGAAACATCTTCTGCAATTCGCGGTCGATCAGCGTCTGGCGCTTCATTATGCGGCAGAACGTTTTCTTTCTCCGCGAGTACGCCCACAAAGTTTATTTCCAGGGATTGCTCGACACTGGGATTTCGTTCGATCGGATTCCGCGGATCGAGGAGATGAACGACATTCTGGCGAAGATCGGCTGGGGCGCGGTAGCAGTGGATGGATTTATTCCGCCGTCGGCCTTCATGGAATTTCAAGCTTACAAGGTGCTCGTGATCGCTTGCGACATGCGCCAGATCCATCACATCGAATACACGCCGGCGCCGGACATTGTGCACGAAGCCGCTGGTCACGCGCCGATTATTGTCGATCGCGAATACTCAAAATATCTCCAGCGCTTCGGCGAAGTTGGCGCGAGAGCGATGCAATCGAAAAAAGATTTCGAGCTCTACCAATCGATCCGCCACCTGTCGATTTTGAAGGAGCAACCGAACAGCGATCCAAAAGAAATCGAGGAGGCGACGAAGCTGGTCGAGCAGCGCCAGAGAAATCTGGGCGAGCCGTCCGAAATGGCGCTGCTTTCGAGATTGCATTGGTGGACGGTCGAGTACGGACTCATTGGCACAATGGAGAATCCGAAGATCTACGGCGCCGGTTTGCTCTCATCGATTGGCGAATCGGTTTCATGTCTTGAGCCGGAAGTGAAAAAGATCCCCTACTCCATCGATGCAATGAACCAACCGTTCGACATCACCACCAAACAACCGCAGCTCTTTGTTTGCCGCGATTTCCAACATTTGAAAGATGTGCTCGAAGAGTTTGCCAGCAGGATGGCCTATCAAGTCGGCGGATTGGAGGGCATCAACAAGGCGATTGAATGCAAGAACACCGCGACCTGCGAATATTCATCCGGGCTGCAAGTCAGCGGAGTGTTTACGGAGGTTCTCACGGATAAGAAGAAGCAACCGATTTATCTGCGAACAACCGGCAAGACAGCGCTCGCGTTCAAAGACAAAGAACTTCCCGGTCACGGAATCGATTACCATAAGGACGGTTTCGGTTCGCCGATCGGCAATTGGAAACCAATCGATCTCAAAGAAGGCAAAAAGACCAAGTTGGAATTCGAAAGCGGCGTCACGGTCGAAGGAAAGATCGACAAGATGCTGCAGCGAGATGGCAACCTGCTCTTAATTTCGTTTTCAACTTGCACGGCGAAATACGGGGACCGCGTTTTGTTCGATCCGAGCTGGGGAAATTACGACATGGCTGTCGGCGATCGAATTACTTCGGTGTTCAACGGTGCCGCCGACAAAGACGCTTACAATCAGGTCGCGCTCGTGCCGAAAGAGCGCACGATCAAAGTGCCGTCGGACGCAAAGCGGAAGAAGCTCGAGAGCCTGTATGCGCAGGTGCGTCAGATTCGCGAAAGCAAAAAAGGTTACGAGCGCCTCGGCGAGATTTGGGAAACCCAGCAAGCCGAGCATCCCGTCGACTGGCTGTTATCGATGGAAATTTTCGAGATTCTCGACACCACCAATCAGCAACCGGAACTGAAATCGAGAATCGAGAAGTTCCTCAACAACAAAAAAGCGCAGACCAAAGATCTGACAACGTTGATCGGTTGGGGATTTCGGCTGGTCGAATACCACAAGAAACCGGAATACCAGGCCGCGCTTCAGGCATCGCCGAAGTGACAGAAGCAGCCGCTTCTGTCATGTCGAGCGAAGTCGAGACATCTCTAGATATTTCCGGTTCAGAAATAGTAAGAGATTCCTCGACTTCGCTCGGAATGACAATAGACGCGGGCGCAGCGTTCTAAACGGTCTCGTCTTTGAAATGGCGCTTCCCTTTGAGCGCCTTGGCGTACTCGTCCTTGCTTAAAATATTTTCGTCGAGCTGCATGTCAGTCTTGAGGAAATTTTGGAACCAGGTTTCGATCCTTTGCCGATCTTTCAGGACTTCTTCAGTGGTGTAGTTCACATCGATGTTGATGCAGATCGCGCCGACGATCCCGAATCGTCGTGCATTTGAATTTACGGCTGCCAATGTTGAGCTCGTAGTTCAGTTTGTCTTCGTTTTCTCGGCGTTTGAGATCAATCAGCAGATTCGTAGTGCCGTCGCGCAAACGCCTCCCGGTCACGTTGTTTTCCAGGGCAACGAGCGAATGCGCCGGGTCGGCCAAATTATGCAGCAGAATCTCTATGCCCGTGTTCGGAAACGATTTCCCGATCAACCGGACGATCCGCTCGTAGTTTTCCAGGAACTCATGCGTATCATCCGCCACTTTCTTGCCGTCATATTTGTCGAACAACTGCGCGTAAACCTTTTGTTCGGTGGGCTCGAGCTGCGTGCGGACGTTATTTTGCTCGCCAATGAAAATAAGCTGTCGCGCCGCGGTATGGTCTTCGTTCTTCAGGAAATAATGCATTCCGAGCCGAAAATCTTTCAGACTGAACTCGCCAAAGTTCTCGCGACTAACTGTGAACGGGTAGAAATCATATTCGTCGAGGTTTCGCCCGAATTTCCGGCGGCGTTCCTTGTATTTTCCCCAAAAGAAACCGGCCGCGAGAAAGACCAGCGACGCGATAATGGACGCGATTACGTTGATTCCGATCTCGCCTTGCAATGCGCTAATCATGGGTCGTACCTGATTGAAAAATCGACAATCGCCACACCGTTACAGATTTCCAGCCGCATTTGAAAGCGTGACATTTTCGACAGCGACATTTTCCGGACGGGACAAAGCATAGGCAACAGCAGAGGCGACTTCTTCCGCCGCAATCATTTTCTGGCGCGGCCAGTCGCCCGTGACGTCGTCCCAAATCTCAGTATTCGTCGCCGCCGGATAAATATTGAGCACGCGGATGCGATGCTCGCGTAATTCTTCGCGGATCGCTTGGGAAAAACCTTCGAGCGCGAATTTGCTCATGCAATAAGCGCTCCAGTTCGCGAAACCCGTTTTCGCGGCGATCGAGAGAATATTCACGATGCTGGAGCCGGGCGGCATTTGCCCGACGAACCGCTGCATCAGCAAAAACGGCGCGGTCACATTGACCCCAAACGTTTGGTTCCATTCGTCGGGCGTGATTTCACGAAAAGGTTTGACTACCGCAATGCCGGCGTTGTTGATCAAAACGTCGAGCGGATCGCCGCCAACTTGCGAGATCAAATTGGACACGCCTTTCTCGGTGGCGAGATCGTGAATCAGTTTAATTACTCCGGCACACTGGGACTGAACGGACTTGCACGTTTCCGCGAGCGCGACCGTATCGCGGCCGTGCAAAAGCAAAGTGACATCGGGCGCCGCGAGTTTTTCGGCGATCGCTCGTCCAATCCCGCGGCTCGCACCAGTGATGAGAATTCGTTTACTCATGTCCGTCGAAGGGTGAAACGATTATTCTTCGTTTCCCATAGTCGCAATCGTACCAGCTGCTGGTTCACCCGGCTGTCGACCTTCGACCAAAGGACGCAGACGATGTTTTCGCCGGTGGACGAAATTTCGCGAAAATCCTCCGTCTCAAGATCAAGATGTCGATCTTGCCAGGGTTCAATCGACTCGCTCAGCGCCTTTCGGAAAGCAACAAAATCGTAAAGAGTTCCGCTTCGTTCATCGTAAGTCCCGCCGATGGTCGGTTCGGCCAGATAGAGATGACCGTGACCTCGCGGATTGTCGCATTTCCCAAACAGCGCCGCGTTCTTTTCATCGGAAAACGCAGCGACGTGCAAACGATGCGCAGCGCTGAAACGCATCTGCATTCCGAGAAACATGCTCCCGCCAGTCCAGGCTTCGGCGAAAAAATCTGCGCGTTCGTGCAGACGGACTCGATGAATTGGAACTGATGCCGCCACTCGTTCGCGGATATAAGCAGCCAGGCTTTCGGTAGTAATCGGCCGATCCTTCAATCCCGGAACGTCCTCGTTGAGATGGCGATGATCGAGCTCCTGACGCAGCGAATCGACGCACGCATCGAGAATTTGCTGCTGAACAATCGGACCACCGGTCTTTTCTTTTCGAAAGGTGAGACGCGCACGGTAATTGTGCCCGTGGACGGTGGCGGCCGCGCCAAAAAGACGTTCATTCTCTGCTGGCGTTAGTCGGGGCGACATCGTTTGCCGGGCCGCGGAAAACTCAAACCAGTAGTTTGCTTCGCATGCGCCGTCGGCATAGAACGTCGCGCTTCGGTCAGGAGTCTCGATCAGATGGCACGCGACTAGTTTTGCATCGACATCGGCAAACAATGGCGCAACGTCGGCGAAAAGCTGCCGGGCGATATTTTCAGCCGTCGGCGGCACTTCGTGAAACTCGGAATTGTCCTCATTCAAAAATTTGTGATCAAAGCGATCGTCCACGATTTCCCCCGCGCGTCTCTTGATTTCGCTGATGTTGATGAGCATTCCCGTGACCGGATCGACCTGGCCGCTAAAAATAAAATAGGCGGTATAATTGCGACCGGTCCCGTACTTTGCCCGTGTCTCCTCGCCAAACGCGGCCAGGTTTTCGCTGTCGGTCCAGCGGGAAAAGAACAGTCGCCGCGAGGCTGAGAACTCAAGCCGTTTGCTGACCGTCAGAAGCATGACAACCAATAATTGTAGGCCGTCTCTGTGAGACGGCACGTTTTTTGAGCGGTGCTCGCCGCGGCGAACGCCCTACAATCATTCTTTCAGAAGCGAGAGGAATTCCGAGCGCGTGCGCGCGTCTTCCTTGAACGCGCCGAGGAGACAGGAGGTTTTCATGATCGAGTTCTGTTTTTCGACCCCGCGCATCATCATGCAAAGATGTTTTGCTTCCACGACAACCGCGACGCCGTTCGGCTCGAGACAATTCATCAGCGATTCTGCGATCTGCGTCGTCAGATTTTCCTGGATCTGCAAGCGCCGCGCAAAGACGTCGACAATGCGTGCGACTTTCGAAAGTCCGATCACTTTGCCGTTTGGAATGTAGGCCACGTGCGCCCGCCCGATGAATGGCAGCAAATGATGCTCGCACATCGAATAAAGCTCGATGTCCTTGACCAGAATGATCTCGCTCGCGTCAGAATCGAAGATCGCGTCGTTGACGATCTCTTCCACGCTTTGGCGGTAGCCTTGGGTGAGAAATTCCATTGCCCGCGCCGCGCGCGCCGGTGTTTTGGCCAAACCTTGTCGCGTTGAATCTTCGCCAATCGCATCAAGCAGATCGCGGTAGATCTTCGTTAACTTGCCGAGTTGCCCGGGCGGCAGCGGCTCGGCATAACGCGACAGCCGATCTTCGGTTTCGATTTCAGGATCAAAGGTTCGCAAGATCGACAATCCCCTTAATCCAGCCAGCTCTGCGGGTATTTCTCGTCATCGAGCGCGACCGCTTGCTCGGTCAGCTCGAGCGTGTGCTGAGTGTCGAACATGACCGCGAGCTCTTCCGTGCGTAGTGCGTTCTTACTCGCCATGATCGTTCCCGGATGCGGCCCGTGCGGAATTCCGCGCGGATGAAGCGTGATCGACGCCGGCTCGATCCCGCGGCGCGACCCGAAATTTCCGCGGACATAAAATAAAACTTCGTCCGCCTCGACGTTGTCGTGAACCCACGGAATTTTCATCGCCTCGGGATGGGTATCGAGCAACCGTGGCGCGAAGGTGCAGACAACATAGCCGCGAATCTCAAACGTTTGATGAATTGGCGGCGGCTGGTGCACGGTCCCGGTGATTGGCTCAAAATCCTGCGCGTTGAACGTGAAAGGATAAACGTAACCGTCCCAGCCCACGACATCGAACGGGTGATGCGCCATCGTCACGCACGTCCAGCGCGGACCGTCTTTCACCAGAATCTCAGTGTCCTCTTCCTTGTCGACGGTATTGAGCTCGGTCGGCGCGTGAAAATCGCGCTCGGAATAAGGCGAACCCATTTTGATTTGGCCTTCGCCGTTCATATAACGCTTCGGGATTCGGACCGGGCCGGAGGATTCGAGGACCAGATAATCTTCTTCTTCCACTTTGTCTGGCACCAGCCGGTAAGTGATTCCGCGCGGAATCACGATGTAATCTTCGGCCCGGTAACGCTGTTTCCCGAAAATACTCTCCAATGTTCCGCCGCCTTTAAAAATGAAGATGATCTCGTCCGCGCCGCCATTCTTGTAGTACTCGTATTTGCCGTAGGCTTTCTCCGGCCGGCCGCGGTACGCGGTCATGTCCTGATTGAAAAGAATCGGGATACGCCCGGTGTAAATGTCGCCGCGGCGCGGAATTTCCGCCGTTTTCAAATGATGATGCCGCAACGGACTGTCGGTGACCTTCTTGAGCTCTTCGCATTTCAAGAGCTTGACGTTGCGGACCCGCGTAGGCGGGCGGAGGTGATACATGATCGAGTAGGCTTCGTTGAAACCCTCCGTCGTAATGACATGCTCGTAGGCGATGCCCTCGTTCTTGTAGGTCGGCGCCTCCCCGTTGCGATGAAACCAGATGTGATGCTTCCGCGGCATCTCGCCTAATTTGTGGTAATACGGCATTATCGATCTCCTGTGTTTTAGAGATTCCCCCGACGCTCCTGCTCTTTCTCCAATGCTTCAAACAGCGCCTTGAAATTTCCTTTCCCGAAACTTTTCGCGCCTTTGCGCTGAATAATTTCGAAGAACAACGTTGGTCGGTCCTCCACCGGCTTCGAAAAGATCTGGAGCAAATAACCTTCGTCTTCGCGGTCGACTAAAATCCCGAGCCGTTTTAACGGTCCCAAGTCTTCATCGATGTGGCCCACGCGTTTGGGAAGCGTGTCGTAATAAGTTGATGGAATATTCAAAAACTCGAGGCCGCGCTTTTGCAATTCAGTCACCGTCTTGACGATGTCGCCGGTCGCAATCGCGATGTGCTGGACGCCTTCGCCGTTGTAAAACTCGAGGTACTCTTCCACCTGCGATTTCTTTTTGCCTTCGGCTGGCTCATTGATCGGAAATTTAACGAAACCGTTTCCGTTGCTCATCACTTTGCTCATGAGCGCCGAATATTCGGTCGAAATATCTTTGTCATCGAAACTGAGAATGTTTCGGAACCCCATCACGTCCTCGTAAAATTTCACCCAGGGATTCATCTGGTTCCAACCGACGTTGCCGACGCAGTGATCGCAATAGAGCAAACCGGTTTCCTTCGTCTCGAACGGTGATTCCCATTTCTCGAATCCCGGCATGAACGGCCCGGTGTAATCATCGCGCTCGACGAAAACGTGCACGACTTCGCCGTAAGTGTGGATGCCGCTCATCACGACTTTGCCGTGCTTGTCCTTTAATGTCTTCGGCTCCATGTAACTTTTGCCGCCGCGCTTGGTCGTTTCTTTCCAGGCCGAGGTCGCGTCTTTCACTTTCAGCGCGATCACTTTCACGCCGTCGCCGTGTTTATTAATGTGATCGGCGATCGGATTGTTCGGCCGCGTTGGCGTCGTTAGGACAAATGTCAGCTTATTCTGTCGAATGGCGTAACTGGCGCGATCTTTGACGCCCGTTTCGGGTCCGCTGTAAGCCAGACTTTGGAAACCGAAGGCGCTCTTGTAAAAGTGGGCCGCCTGCTTGGCGTTGCCAACGTAAAATTCGATGTAATCGGTACCCTCCAGCGGCAGAAAATCTTTTTCGGCTGCCGGAGCACGTTTCTTTTTTGGAGCAGCAATTGTCGTTGCCATAAATTACCTCCGTTATCTTGCGCGTCACGCGCAGCTAAAATATAAGATCGACAATGGCGCCCCGCAAGGATGGTCAGGTGGATCGGCCGCTCCGCCTGCCCTGAGCGAAGTCGAACGGGTCGGGCGATGTTAAGAATGTGCGG
>Ga0209474_10004759_pt1 | contig 11670 bp, 9 predicted proteins | sample GraSoiAngelo_145_FD_185902 | JGI IMG/M metagenome (GOLD analysis project Ga0209474, IMG submission 185902) | Grasslands soil microbial communities from the Angelo Coastal Reserve, California, USA - 14_1009_05_20cm (SPAdes) (version 2) | ecosystem: Environmental > Terrestrial > Soil > Grasslands ...
ATCGATCGTTGCTGCGCGAATCGACCGGAATCGGGCGACCCCCGGGGGTCAGAAACTGCAGCAGTTCAATCTGCTCCTCGCCCAGGCGCAGCCGCACGGCGCGCACGCGCAATCCGAAAACGCCCCAGAGATGCTCGTAGCTGTCGCCGGATACCTCACGGTCCGTGACCTTCTCGAAGGTGAGCACGCGCGTATAGAAATCCACCGCCCGCTCCATGTCGCTCACTGTCATGGCGATCGATTCGACCTGAGTAACCGCTGGCGGGGGGCCGGCGGCGAGCGCGGGATCCGCGCAACTCAGGAGGAATACGGCGAGCGCCTGGGCAGCCGGACGCAGTGCCGAGGCCGGACGCTCACGCCACATAGGCGGGCTCAGTTCCGACCTGTGAGAGAGCCGGACGTTCGAGCTGGAATTTGCGAAGGAGCGCGTCTGCGACCCTGAGTCCCCAGGCGTAGATTGTCAGTGACGGATTTACGCGGCTGGAACGTGGCAGCACGCTGCCGTCGACGACATGGAGCCCGATCATGCCGTGGACCTGTCCGCTCGCGTCGACCACGGAGTCCGCCGGACTGCGGCCGCAGACCAGGGATCCGCAGACATGCGCCGTGCCGTTAAGGCCGATCCGCTTCGTGAAGCTCAAGAGTCCCGCCTTGAGAAGCGCAGTTTGAAACGCGCGTGTGAGACGCCGGTGCTCCAAGGCAGCGGCAGGCAAGCGAGCTTCGTCGTAGTCCAGGACCGGAGGCGTTCCCGGCTGCACGCGGTTGCCGACGTCGGAGCCGTCCTCAGTCTGCAGAAAGAACCCATAAGCGCGCTTTGCCACTGCCCGGCGGAGCGCACCGGGCAGAAAACGGGGCATGAGCGCTTCAATCAGCGCGCCATCGAAGCCCAGAGGCTGAATGCTCGAGTGCGGAAACCGTTCATTGATCACGACCGTCGTCTTTCGGATGAGGTCCGCCTTGATCCCGAGGGACACCGACACCATGGCCGTCAAGAGGTGCAGCTTGACGTAGCGGCCCACGAGCGCGGCCACCGGCAATACGGAACCCAGCCCGGTCTCTGAGAGGTAGCGGGACAACAGGCGGGGCGAGTGCAAAGCGCCTGCCGCAAGCAGGATCCGCGGTGCGTAGAAGATGCGTCCGTCGCGAAGGCGCACGCCACTCACCGTCGCAGGAGAGCCAGGATGGCCGAGGAGCGCGTCGACTTCCGCATCGGGCAGCAGGGTGAAGTTGGTACGTGCCTGAAGTTGTGAAAGGAGCGAGGTCTCAGCTTCGCCTTTTAGATTCTTCGCGGACGCAAATCCGTCAAAGTGAGCGGCCTCGTTGGGATGGTTCATGATGTCGGCAGAAAGCCCCATGGGCATTGGCGAGCTCTGCCAGGCGGAGTCCGCCTGCAGGCGGTCAAGAATCGCCGCCAGGTCCGGTTCACAGCCGAAAGGGCGCACCCCGAGCAATCGCTCCGCCTCTTCGTAGTACGGCGTCAGATCGTCCGGAGAAATCGGCCATCCCAGACATGCGTACGCCGCCTCGGGAAGAAACTCGCGCGCGCTGAACCGAAGCAGGGCGGCGCCATACCATTTGGTCTTGCCGCCCACATTGAAATGCTCTTCCGGGACGATTGAATTGCCTTGGCCGTCGAGCCAGGGTTCGCGGCTGAAGTATTCACCGTCGTGAACGACGCGCCGCACGTCGAGCGTGCTGCCGTCCTTGGGCAGGTGACCTCCCTTCTCAAGTAGAAGCACGCGCATGCCGCCTGAAACGAGGCGGTAGGCCGCGGCGGCTCCGCCGGCACCCGAACCAATGACGATCGCGTCATATTGCGGCACGTTCATCGTTTGGCGCTCCAGGAACCCAAGGAGGAAGGCGTCGGGGCCGCGGCTGCGACCGGCGGTTCGTATCCGCAGTGGATGCATCGCACATTGAGTGGATGTAACAACTTCGCGCAGAGCGCACGGCGCGCGCCAGTTAGCACGAGGAAGATCTCGGCGCCTATGAGCATGCCGAGCACCGGCGCGGTGACGTAGATCCAAAAGTACTGCCACTGCATGCCCGGAGCCGCCGACGCGAAGCTGCGTGCCGGATTCATGCTCATGCCCGAGAGCGGTGACTCGAAGGTGATATAGGTGGCGACAAGGCAACCGGCAGCGAATCCCGTAAAGCGGGCGAATCGTGCGGAGGAGGACAAGGAAAGCAGGATGAGTATGAGGAATGCGGAAATAATCACCTCGGCGGAAAACGCCACGCCGGGTCCCTGCGGTCCCGGTAGCGTGGCGGCATAGCTGACGGGCGGATCGGTAAACGCATGGCCGAACAGAGCGGCCACGAGCAGGACCCCCGCAGTGCCGCCGAGGATTTGAGCGAACGCGAAGAACAACGCGTCCCACGGACGGATCTTTCCCAGTCGCAGGAACGTGAGCGTCACCGCGGGGTTCATGTGGGCGCCGGATCGCTTGCCCCATCCCGAGTGGATCAACGCAATCGCGGTGAGTCCCATAGCAACCCCGCCGGCGACGTTGCGCCATGTGGCGCCGGCAATCGCCCGATGAACGGGCGAGTCCGGAGCTCCGAGCAGCGTGGCGATGACGCCTGCAGAAACCATGAACGATCCCAGGGCCCAAGCCTCGATCAGGTACTCGGGCCAGTGCTCGCCCAGCGCGGTTTTGAGAGTGGCGGGCATGCACTTACCGCGGCTCAACCGCCGGTCTCGAAGCCGGGGTACAGCGTCATTCCGCCGTCGACGAACAGGCTGATGCCATGCACGTAGTCCGCGTAGTCCGAGGCCAGCCATACCGCGGCACGGCCAATTTCTTCGGGCTCGCCGATCCTCTTATACGGGATGAGCTTCATGAGCTCGCTGTAGGCGGCCGGTGTGTCCCAGGCCTCCATGTTGATCGGCGTGCGAATTGCGCCTGGACAGATCGAATTGACTCGGATCCGGTACGGAGCGACCTCCTGTGCCAGGCTCTTCATCATCAGCATGACGCCGCCCTTGGAGGCCGCATAGTTCACGTGGCCCGCCCAGGGGATCACTTCATGTACTGAGCTGACGCACAGGATCTTGCCGGCAGAGCAGGACACCTCGGGGCGTACACCGCGGCGCATGAATTCGCGCACCGCCTCGCGGGCACACAGGAACTGACCGGTGAGATTCACGGCCAGTACCTTGTTCCACTGCGCCAGGGTCAGCTCGTGAAAAGGCGCGTCCTGCTGAAGGCCGGCATTGTTGACGAGGATGTCGATCGTGCCGAGCTCCTTGAGCATGGAGCCAAACATGGCGCGGACCTGAGACTCATCCGAGACATCTGCGCGCAGCGCCAGGGCTCGCGATCCCTTCCCACGGATCTCTTCCGCCAGGGCTTCGGCCTTGTCCTCGCCGCTGACGTAGTTGATGACCACATCGGCCCCGGCATCGCCCAGGGAGAGGGCGATGGCGCGCCCGATGCCGGAACTCGCTCCGGTGACGAGTGCCTTCTGTCCCAGAAGGAGTTTTTGGGGAGGAACCCGCGGCATGACGGGCCGGGGCAGGTGGGCATAGCAAACCGGGGCATCCATGGGAGGACCTCGTTAGTTCTCAGGGGGCTGGGCGGACGTCCCGTGGACGACCGGACTTGGACGTTGCCGCAACCTTCAAGTGTTCAGGAGCATTCTCAGCTGCCTGTTCGGCCTTACACGGGCGAACCTCCGCGGCGTAACGCGGCATGAGGAGCTTCGCCACCAGCCCGGTCCAGCCGGTCTGGTGCGCGGCACCGACACCGCGACCGGTGTCGCCGTGGAAGTACTCATAGAAGAGGACGTAGTCCCGGAAGTTCGGGTCAGCGTGGGTGCGCTCATTGAGGCCGTGGACCGGCCGGCGTCCGTCCCCATTTGCAAGGAACAGCCGAGTCAAACGGCTGGCGATCTCGTTGGCAACCTCGTTGAGGGTTGCGAGGTTCCCTGAGCCCGTCGGGCATTGGATCCGGAAGTCATCACCGTAGTAGTGATGGAACTTCTGCAGGGACTCAATGATGAGGAAGTTGACCGGAAACCAGATCGGCCCGCGCCAGTTCGAGTTGCCCCCGAACAACCCGCTGTCGGATTCGGCCGGCTGGTAGCGGACGGAAAGATCCATGCCGTCGTGCCGGTACACGTAGGGCGAATGCTCGTGGACCCGGGACAGTGCACGCACGCCGTAAGGGGAAAGGAACTCGGTCTCGTCCAGCATTCGCGTCAAGAGACGCTTCATGCGGTGTCCGCGCAGCAAGGACAGCAGACGCCGGTGACCATGGCCTTCCTGGTTCCAGTGCGAGACCAGCGCGGCCAGTTTGGGGCGATTGGCGAGGAACCACTCAAGGCGGCGTTTGAAGTCCGGGAGCTTTTCCAGGAGCTCCGGTTCGAGTGTCTCGACGGCGAAGAGCGGGATGAGTCCGACCATCGAGCGCACCTTCAAGGGTCGCGTGCTGCCGTCGGGTAAGTGAAGGACGTCGTAGAAGAACTTATCCTGGTCGTCCCACAGCCCGATGCCCCCGTCCTCCCCACCGACGTGGCTCATGGCCTCGGCGATGTGCAGGAAGTGCTCGAAGAACTTGGTGGCGATATCCTCGTACACCCGGTTGTGCTGGGCCAGCTCCAGCGCGATGCGCATGAGATTCAAGGCATACATCGCCATCCAGCTGGTGCCATCCGACTGATCGATATGCCCGCCGGTCGGCAATTGGCTGCTGCGGTCGAACACCCCGATGTTGTCGAGCCCGAGGAAGCCACCCTGGAACACGTTGCGGCCCTCCGCATCCTTGCGGTTGACCCACCAGGTGAAGTTCAGCATCAGCTTGTGGAACACGCGCTCCAGGAATGCCAGGTCGCCGTGGCCCCCGCGTTGCTTGCGGTCGATCTGGAACACGCGCCACGTGGCCCAGGCATGCACCGGTGGATTGACGTCCCCGAAGGCCCACTCGTAGGCCGGTATCTGCCCGTTCGGGTGCATGTACCACTCGCGCGTGAGGAGTACGAGCTGTTCCTTGGCAAACTCCGCGTCGAGATCCGCGAGCGGAATGCAGTGGAAGGCGAGGTCCCAGGCTGCGTACCAGGGGTATTCCCATTTGTCCGGCATCGAGATGATGTCGGCATTGTTCAAATGCTGCCACTCGCGATTGCGACCGCAGCGTCGATTGGCCGGAGGTGGAGGCTGTGAGGGGTCCCCTTTAATCCACTCGGCGACGTCGAAGTAGAAGTACTGCTTGCTCCAGATCATCCCGGCGAAGGCCTGGCGCTGAACGAGGCGCGCATCGGGGTTAGGAATGTCCCGCTGCAAATGTGCGTAGAACTCGTCGGCTTCCCGGAGCCGGCATGTGAAAATCCGCTCGAAGTCCTGGAAGGCTGCGCTGCGGAGCTCGCGACACAGACGCAGTCGGATCTGGATACGGCCGGCGGCGGGCACCTCTCGGGTGTACCAAGGTGCGGCCTTGGTGCCGCATTGCGCAGGATTCACAACCGTGGTGTCCCCAAGAACGACACGATCGTTAAAGCCGTCCTTAAAGAAGCCGGCAGTACGGGGCTGATTCCAGAGTCGGTGATTGTTCGACTCGTTGTCGCAGAACAGCAGTTCCGCGGGGCGGCCGTCGGCGTGCAGATGGTAGACGCCGAGATCAGGATGCTCTGCCCTGATGACACCCGGAGCCGACTGCGTAATGACGGGACGAGCCCCGTCGGCCTTCCAGCTCCAGGTGTTGCGGAACCATAGCTGCGGAAGGAGGTGAATCGCTGCAGCCTCGGGGCCGCGGTTCTCGACGGTGATCTGCATCAGAATATCGCCCGGTTCTGCCTGCGCATACTCGACGAAGACGTCGAAGTAGCGGTTGACATCAAAGAGACCACTGTCAACGAGTTCGAACTCCGGCTGTCCGATGCCCCGTCGGCGGTTCTCCTCCAGCAGGCGACCGTACGGGTACTCACCCTGTGGATACTTATAGAGCATCTTCAGGTAGGAATGCGTCGGCGTGGCGTCGAGGTAGTAGTAGAGCTCTTTGACATCCTCACCGTGATTCCCTTCTCCGTTGGTCAGCCCGAATAGCCGCTCCTTTAGGATCGGGTCGCGCCCGTTCCACAGTGCCAGTGCCAAGCACAGCCGCTGCTCGCGATCCGAAAATCCTGCGATGCCGTCTTCCCCCCAGCGATACGCGCGACTGCGCGCATGATCGTGCGGGAAGTACTCCCACGCATTGCCGTGCGGACTGTAGTCTTCGCGAACCGTGCCCCACTGTCGCTCCGACAGGTAAGGGCCCCAGGCCTTCCAGCGCTCACCGTCGGTCGAGAGACGCGCGTGTTCAACGCTTGCGGGATTCGTCATATCAATCTCCGACGGCGCGGGTGGTGTTGCTGCGGGCACGCTCATGGGTCAGGCTGTGAAAGGCGCGCAGGGTCTCGGAGACGCCCCAGGCCTGCGCGAAACAGCCGCGCGGTGCGTGGGGAGCATCGCCGTCCATGATCTCGCTCACGCTCCCTATGCAGCCCTCATCCAAATGGTTGGCGAGCCCGATCAGAAGGGCCAGGGCTTGTTCGGGATCGCGGTATACCGAATGGTGCGCGAGGGCAAAGGGACCCAGGAGCCAGCTCCAGACGGTTCCCTGATGGTAGGTTCCGTCGCGCTGACGCGAGTCTCCCATGTAATGACCGGCATAGTGCGGGTCGCTGGGTGCAAGGCTGCGCATGCCGACGGGGGTCAGCAGCTCGGCGGCACACACGTCTACGACCGCGCGCGCACGCACGGGACCCAGCAGGCTCGTACCGAGAGAGACGGCAAAAATCTGATTGGGCCGCAAGCTCGTATCCACACGGCGCCCTTCGATATCCAGGACGCCGTCGGGTCCGTCGATCACGTCATAGAGGTAACCGCCTTCCGGGTACCAGAATCGTGTCGCGAAGCTGGTCGCGACCCGAGCTGCCGCGGTTTCATAGTCCGCGGCGGCACGCCGGTCTTTGAGGGCTTGGCCCCAACCCGCCATTCGGGTGAGGGCGTAGTGCCACAGGGCGTTGATTTCGACGGGTTTGCCAATCCGCGGGGTGACCACCCAGTCCCCCACCTTGGCGTCCATCCACGTGAGCTGCACTCCAGACTCTCCGGCGAACAGCAGGCCGTCCAGGGGATCGACACGAATGCCGTAACGGGTTCCGCGGCGGTGCCAGTCGATGATGTCGCGCAGCGCGGGATACAGATCGCGCAGCAGCGCCTTATCGTCCGTGGCGGCGAGGTAGGCCGCCACCGCATGGAAATACCACAGTGTCGCGTCGACCGTGTTGTACTCGGGTTCCTCGCCGCCATCCGGAAAGCGGTTCGGCAACATTCCCTCGCTCACGTGCGCGGCAAAGGTGCGCAGGATTGCGGCCGCGTCCTGGGTCCTCCCGGTGGCGAGCGCCAGGCCCGGCAGCGCGATCATGGTATCGCGCCCCCAGTCGCTGAACCACGGATAGCCTGCGATAACGGTCGTTCCGCGCAACTCGCCGCCCGGCGCCGAGCGGCGCACGATGAACTGATCGGCCGCGAGCGTCAGTCGCTTGATCCAATCGGGCGCCCCCGCGGGTGTTGCGCGCAACAGTGAGCGCCGACGCTTGTGTTCCCGATCGAACGCCGTCGCCGGGGGATCGAATTCGGACTCGGCCGTGGCGATCAGGGTCACCACGTCGCCAGGCTCCAGGCGCACCCGGAACGTGCCGGGCCGGAACAGGTCCTCGGTGGCGTCGAGACCCCGTTCGGCTTCGGCACGATGATAGAAATTCCAGTACCAGTCCGGCTCCCGTTGGAAGTCTCCGCGATCGGTCAGAACGCGGTACGGGCGCGCAGCCGAAAAGGCCGTCACGCGGCAGCCGCGCGGCTCGTCCGCCACTTCAAGCGACCAACCGCCCCGTGCATGGGAATGATAGTCGCGATACGTGCACAGTGGCCGCAGCTCGAGGTCCATCGCGGCGCTGGCGTCCTGAAGCTGGAATCTGACGTAGGTGGTATTGCGTCCGTCGGCCATCCATACGCGCTGCTCGAGCCGTGCATCTGCGCATGCATAGGTCCATACCGGTAGCCCCTCGTCATCCTCGAATGCGCTCAGAACCTCAAAGCCGCGTGGGCTGATCGTGCCACCGGCAAACTCGTTAGAGCCGAGCTCGTAGCTGCGATTGCGGTAGCGCACGTGAACTTCCACCTTGGACACCATCAATACGCGCTGCACCGGCGGCTGCAGGGACGCCACCAGCAGCCCGTGATATCGGCGCGTGTTCGCTTGTGCCACGGTACCGCAGGCAAAGCCACCCAGGGCGTTGGTGACCAGCCACTCACGCTCGAAGGCGTTGCTGGCGGAGGCAAAATCAGTTCGGGGAAAAGTCATGGACGAATTCCCGGCTGCAGCAGCTCGATGCGATAGAGCGCGCTGCGCGCACACAGATAGAGCGTGCGGCCGTCCTTCCCACCCCAGGCGAAGTTGTGCACGGAGCGCGGGGCGCTGATCGTGCCCAGGTGGCGGCCTTGCGGATCGAAGATCCATACGCCCCCGGGTGCGGAAAGATAAAGGTTGCCCTTAACGTCCGCCTTCATGCCGTCCAATGCTTCCTCCCCCGGTATCTGCTGTGTGAGGTCGATGAAAATGGCGCCTCGGTCAATCGTACCGTCGCTCTTTACCGGATAACGGGTGACCGTCTTAGCTTTCGGATCCCAGTTGCTGACGTAGAGGTATTTCTCATCGGGAGAAAAGGCGATGCCATTGGGACCCTTCAGCTCGTGGGTGAGCAGGCGCAATCGGCCGTCTTTCCAGGAGAAGACCCCGCTAAAGGGCAATTCCTTGCGCGGGTCCTCAAAGAATCTTGGCAGCCCGAACGGCGGATCGGTGAAGTAGAGCGTCCCATCAGAGCGGTAGACGAGATCGTTGGGACTGTTAAGGCGCTTGCCTTGGTACTTCAGCAGAATACTGGATAAGTGCTTTGGGGCAAACCGCAGACTAAGATCCGCATCCTTCGCCACGATCGATCTCGAGGAAACCATGGCCTTTTCGCTTTACGCAGCCACGATCCCCTCCTATCAGCAGATTCTGGGAGCCGTCTCCGGCTTGCTGATCACCGCCGAGGCCTTTTGCTCCGAGAAAGGCCTCGCGCACGAGGAGATCATCCAGGCGCGACTGGCTGAAGACATGCAGCCTTTTGCCTACCAAGTGAAGTCGACCGCGGTGCATTCCCTGGGTGCGATCGAGGGGGTGCGGCGCGGCGTCTTCTCACCCGACGTGACCACCCCTCCCGAGACGTTCGCAGCGCTCAAGACGCGAATCGAGAATACGCTCGCCGCGCTCGAGGCGCTCATGCCGACCGAGGTCGACGCCTTCGTCGGCCGCGATATGCGCTTCGTCTCCGGCGACCGCCGTCTCGACTTCACGGCCGAGAATTTTCTCCTGTCCTTCTCGCAACCGAATTTTTACTTTCATGCGGCGACGACCTACGACATTCTGCGCTGGAAGGGAGTGCCCATTGGGAAGCGCAATTTTATGGGCAAGTTGCGCATCAAGAAGTGATCGTGGGCGAATGCCCGGGCACGGCACACTCGTCGGGCGATTGGCGGTCTTCACTCCTTTTGAACACTGAGTACGCAAGGCAGTTCGGCGTCGAGACCCCCCCCGGTTGGAAAGGGAAGCACTAATGAAACCTGCAAAGAAGGGCACGCAGAGGCAAGGCCTTGAACCCATAAAGATTCTGTTCATCGCCGGCTTCGGTCCGATCGTCCGTGACGTTGCGGCAAGTGGCAAACTGTACGGCGAGACCCTCGGCATTCCCTTTAAAAAGGAGGGCGGCGGCTACCTTCATACTGAAGCCCTGAAGGGCGCGAAAAGCTTCGCGCTCTGGCCACTGCCGCAAGCGGCGCAGTCATGCTTCGGGAAGGATTCCTGGCCTGGTGACGTTCCCGTCCCGCACGCCTGGCTCGAATTCGACGTTGATGATGTCGAGCAGGCGACGGCGCAACTCGAATCTCGCGGACATCGCATGCTCGTGAAGAACAAGAAAGAACCCTGGGGTCAGACCGTCAGCCGCTTCCTCGATCCAGAAGGACTGCTGGTCGGGGTCACCTTCACACCATTCATGCGCGAAGCCGCGAGCTGATCGATGTCTGTCGTCCCGGGGTGACACACACTGAGTACGTGTTGAGAACTGGTCTGCCGATTGAGGCGTTGACGAGGGCCCGCGAGTTGACCTGCGGGCAAGGGGGGCGCGATCCGGGGGTAACCGTAACTCATAAGCGTTCTTTCCCGGACTGCGCCCGGTGACTGCGCGGGCTCGGGTGACGGCCATGGCGGCGCGGCTGCGCGCGGTAGACCGGAATGCGCGGCAGGCCGGCGGATGCGGGCACTGGCGTCGCCGGGGCGGCGCTGCGCCGCGGCGGAATTTACGGTATAAGGCGGCAGGGTGGCGAGCGGCAAGGAGTGCCCGAGAAGTTTCTCGATGTCCTTTAGGAGCGGCGCTTCCGGCGGCGCGACCAGGGAGATGGCCGAGCCGCTGCCGCCGGCGCGCGCCGTGCGACCGATGCGGTGCACGTAGTCCTCGGGAACATTGGGCAGCTCAAAGTTCACCACGTGCGGCAGCTCGCGGATATCAAGACCGCGCGCCGCCACCTCGGTGGCCACAAGCGCGGTGATGCGGTTCTGCTTGAAGTCACTGAGCGCGCGCATCCGCGCCGCCTGGCTCTTGTTGCCGTGAATCGCTGCGGCACGCACGCCGCCGGCCACCAGCGCTTGCGTGAGGCGGTTGGCACCGTGTTTGGTGCGGGTGAATACCAGTACCTGGTGCCAGTTGCCGCTGTCGATGAGATGCACCAAGAGGTCGCGCTTGTGCTCCTGGGGCACGCGATATACGTGCTGCTCGATGCGCTCGGCAGCCGCGTTGCGCGGCGCGACTTCAACGGCCAACGGCTCGCGCAACGAGCGGGCCGCCAGCGCTCGGATGTCCGCCGAATAGGTCGCCGAGAACATCAGCGTCTGGCGCTCGCGCGGCAGGAGCTTGAGGATCCGGCGGATCGCGTGAATGAAGCCCATGTCGAGCATGCGGTCGGCCTCGTCCAGCACGCAGCAGCGCACCTGCCCCAGATCGAGCAGGCCGCGCTCGACGAGATCCAGCAGTCGGCCGGGCGTCGCCACCAGCAGATCGCAACCACTGCGCAGTGCCTCGATCTGCGGCTTCTCGCTTACGCCGCCGAAGATCACGAGGGTGCGCAGGTTAACGTGACGGCCGTACTCGCGGGCACTCTCGGCGACCTGCGCGGCGAGTTCGCGCGTGGGGGTGAGCACTAGTGCGCGCGGCAGGCGACCGGACTGCGTCGCCAGCTTCTGCAAGATCGGCAGCACAAACGCCGCGGTCTTGCCGGTGCCGGTCTGCGCACCGGCGAGCACGTCGCGGCCGGCGAGTACGCCGGGAATGGCGGCGCGCTGAATGGGAGTCGGGGTGGTGTAGCCTTTTTCGGCCACGGCACGCGCTAGCTCGGGCGTGAGCCCGAGATCATTGAATGACATCTTGGTGAAGCCTCTTTCCGGCTCGCCCGGCAGCCTTTTGGCGGCTGCGGCGGTCAGATGCGAGGCTTAAGTTAATCGTAAATCGGATGCGCCCGGGTGCTGACCGAGCACTTAAGGACGGCAGGCGGCGCGCAATGTACACAGATCGCGGGGCTGCGTCCAGTCAGTG
>Ga0209474_10004761_pt1 | contig 11666 bp, 8 predicted proteins | sample GraSoiAngelo_145_FD_185902 | JGI IMG/M metagenome (GOLD analysis project Ga0209474, IMG submission 185902) | Grasslands soil microbial communities from the Angelo Coastal Reserve, California, USA - 14_1009_05_20cm (SPAdes) (version 2) | ecosystem: Environmental > Terrestrial > Soil > Grasslands ...
CCGAAATCCTTGATCCGCTCGGGATGTCCGAACAGGCCCGTCGAGGGATTGGCCGGATCGCCGAATGCGATCGCCAGCGGGTTGCCCTTGTTGCCGTCCGAGCCGCAGAAGAGCGGGCTGCAGCCGGACACGCCGGTGCCGAGATCGCTGTTGGCGGAAGCAAAGCCCGCCTGGAGGCCGAGCGCGAGCTCGTTATAGGTGATGACGCCCTGGAATCCGCCGCCGCCGGTGCCGAGGAATCGGCCGTTCCAGGTGTTGCTTTCGGGCAGCCACACCTCGATCTTGATGGCGGAATCGGAGGTCGGCGTCAGCGTTGCCGTGACACGACAGAACGCCGGCAATCCCGTGAGTGTTTGCGGGGGATTGGAGCCGGGGACAACGAACACGCCGCTCATGTTGTCAGTCGCCGAGTTGATCGTGGTGTGTTCCAGCTGCAACGATTGCAGGTTGGTGCACGGCGTCGCGCTCGCCGATGTGCTCGACATCGTAAGCGCGACAACAAAGCCGATGCCCACGCCCACGAGATGGGGTCGTAGCATTGTCAGTCCTCCCTAGGTTTTGTTTTGGCGAGACCAGCGTAGCACACTTGGCGTAATCGTCACAAAGGCGAGATGGCGTGACCTCGCCTGAGGCTCGGGGGCACTCAATAAGGAATCGGTGACCAGCGCACCTTTTCGGCACGCCTATCGGCGCCGGCACCAGTGAGGGGCTCGCGGGATGACCGACGGGGTGCGCTTCTGCAGAGGTGAACCTCTCGCAATACGCTGTGCCGATGTCGCTACACGCAATCTCGAGTGGAGGCAGTAGCGTCAGCAAACAGGGTTGATCCTGTCTCTGCGGTTTCGCTGCGCCGTCGAGGACATGAACGTTTGGGTGCGAGCCCCATTCGGCCCGGGCTTTCACAGTCGTTCCGGCGTCCTTGCATAGTGGCGACCGCTCTGGCGAACCGCGCGGCGCCGAGTTTGCGCGCGCTGCAACATTTTCAATCTCACCGAGACTTCCAGTGGTAAGCCGAAGCTATCCCACTGGGTGGCGAACAGATTTAGGAATTTGCGTCAGAGGATAGTGTAGCTCGCACCCACAGTGCGTTGCTTCACTTGCTCACCGAACAATCACCGCAGCGAGAAAGCTGTTGTCGACCGCATTAGTCATGTTACATATTGTATACCAGCATTGAGAAATGTTGGCTTCAACCGTTCTCGACATTTGCGGCCTTGGCGAAGTCGGAAGGGCGGACAACAACATGCGGGGGGTTACCTCATGGTTCACGCCGCAAGCGGTGCGCCTTTCCGCGTACCTCATTTCAGAAAGCACAAACTATCTCGGCTTGGCATTGCAAGCCTTCTCGCAGCGACTGTCCTGACCACAACGCATGTTGCTCACGCGCGCATCACGCACATCCAGATCCTGAACCGAGGCACCGCCTTTGGAGGACATTCATTTGCGGGCGTCGGTCAGTATGAGTTTATCACCGGTACCGCTACCGGCGAGGTCGACCCAGCAAATCCGCAGAATGCTCTTATCACCGACATCCAGCTCGCGCCAAAAAACGCGCAGGGTCACGTTGTCTATCAGCACAATTTCTACATTTTGCAGCCTTTGGACCGAAGCAATGGCAACCACAAAATGATGTATGAGCCGCCGAACCGCGGCGGCAAGACATATCAGACACTCAACAACACGCCGACCGGCACCAACGATCCGGCGGCGCTCACGGACTCGACGGTTCTGGACGATTCCTTCCTGTGGACCCGCGGCTACACCACGGTTTGGTCTGGCTGGGAAAACAATCTCGGGCCGTTGAACGGTCTGGTCGCGACGGCGTCTTTTCCGATTGCAGGTGATCCCAACAATCCGATCACCGGGCCTGCATACGAGTACATTGTAACGGGCGCCGCCAGTTTCACGCTCGCTTATCCGCCTGCGTCCACCAACCAAAGCGATGCCGTTCTGACCCATCGCGTTCACCTTGACGACCCGCCCGTGCCCGTGCCGTCCAGCGGCTGGGCTTATACCAACGCGCCTGATCCTACGAATCCTGGCAGCACGATCGCTAACGGCGCGATCAAATTGACCTCGGGGAATTTCGTCGCCAATGATATCTATGAATTTTCGTACAAGGCGAAGAATCCGACGGTGAACGGATTGGGACTTGCCGCCATTCGCGACTTCAATTCGTTCCTGCGCTACGCGTCACATGACGACGGTGGCACGCCTAACCCGATCAGTAGTCACATCGATCGCATTTACACGGAGACCTCCTCGCAGCCAGCCCGCGCCCTCAACGACTTCGTTCATCTGGGCTTCAATGAGGACGAAACCCATAAGAAAGTTTTCGACGGAATGCTGCAATGGATTGGGGCCGGCGACGGGCTCAACATGAACTACCGATGGTCACAGACCAAACGCACCAACCGCAATCGCCAGGAACTACGCTATCTCGAGGGTCTTTACCCCTTTGCGAACGTGCCGACCTTTGATCCGATCTCCGGTACAAGCGACTGGCGCTATAAAAGGTGCGAGGAAACGCACACTTGTCCGCTGGCCATGGAGTTCTATTCGGCCAATGAGTTTTGGGTGAAGGCAGGCTCGCTGATGAGCACCGACCCGACAGGAAAATTCGATCTGCCAGATCATCCGCTCGCGCGACTTTACCTTTTGTCGAGCAAGCAGCATGGCGGTGCCGGCGACCCCACATCGAAGGGTCTGTGCCAGCAGTTTCTTAATCCGCTCGACTCCGCCCCGGTTCAACGAGCGCTGTGGATCGATATGGACGAATGGTCGGTGTACGGCACCCAACCTCCGGAGTCGCAGGTGCCAAAGCTTCGGGGCCACACACTGGTGCCGCCCTTGCCTCAGGACGGCGTTGGATTCCCCCACATTCCCAACGTCACCTATACGGGTTTGAAAACGACGCGGTACCGGTTCAATTACGGCCCAGACTTTTACCAAAGCTTTGTGCCGACGATAAACCCGCTCGTGATCACTCCGCCGTACGAGGATAATCCGGCCAACGGTAAAATTTATCCAAGCTACGTGCCGAAGACAGACAGTGACGGCAACGACATTGCCGGCATTCGGTTGCCGGAACTGGTCGTGCCGCTGGCGACCTATACAGGCTGGGGACTGCGTTCTGGTATTTGGGCGAACGATGGATGCGAGGCGTCCGGCCAATACATTCCGTTCCAGGCCACGAGAGCGGCTCGACTGACTGCGGGTGATCCACGGCCCTCAGTCGAGGAGCGCTATCGTTCCTACGGCGAGTATCGGGCTAAGATTGTGGTGGCGGTCGACAATCTCGTAAGGGACCGTTTCCTGACCTGCGACGATACTCAGGACATGGTGAACCGATTGCTGCAGGCTGGCCTCAACGCCGGCGTCCCCGCGCCGGCCGCAAACGAAAACGCGGCCACGCCCGACCCAGTGCCTGCATGCAGGGGACGCATGCCGCCTCATTATCATTATAATCTAGTCTACGATCATGATCGTGATCATGATTCACCCTAGGCTCAAAACCGAGTAGTCAAACTCCACATGGTTGCGGGTGATGCGCGCAGGCTCATCACCCGCATGACGTCTGAGAACTCAACAGCAGGCTGTCGCCGGGTTGACACAAATTCATTCGTAGTCTTGGCTGAAACTCATGGAAGCTGGATGTCACAACCAGCACCGCAAGGGAGAAGATCATGCTCAGGACTGCCCGGCTTGCTGCCACTTGTCTAGTATCCGCCTCGCTTCTGGCGCTTGCCGTCGTCGTCACGAATACGCGCGCCGTGGCGGGCGAGGACGAAGGTGTCCTGCACACCCACTATGACGGCGTGACGAATGACCTCCTGACGGCTGGACTCGGCAAGACGGGGCTAGGCTCTCCGACACCGCCCGGCTTCGTCGATCCGCTCAATCCCACGGCCGAGGAACTGCGCCGGTTTGCGATCTACAACAATTACCGTGCATTGGTCGATCCGACGCCGGGTGGCGGATACGGCACGCTTTATGGCCCGAACGTGATGGCAGACGGCACGGTGACATCGAGCGAGGGCCTGGTCGCGGGCGACGAATACATCGCCTTCGAGCGGGGCAGGGACGGACGCAATCGCGTCACCATGATGGTTCAGGTACCGGACAGCTTCGCGCCTGCGGCGAGTTGCATCATCGCGGCGCCTTCGTCCGGCTCGCGCGGCGTCTACGGCGCGATCGCGACCGCCGGGGAATGGGGCCTTAAGCACGGCTGCGCCGTCGCCTACACGGACAAAGGCACCGGCACCGGCGCACATGATCTGCAGAACAACACAGTGGACCTGATCCGGGGCGAGCGCGCCGATGCCGAACAGGCGGGCGACGATTCGAACTTCACGGCGGCCATCTCGGGCCGCGCGCGGGCGGCGTTCAATGCGGCAACGCCAAACCGATTCGCCTTCAAGCATGCCCATTCGCAGCAAAACCCTGAAAAGGACTGGGGCGACAATGTGCTGAGTTCGATCAAATTCGCCTTCAAGGTGCTGAACGAGAAGTTCGAAGGCCGCGGCATCGTGATCAACAAGCGGAACACCATCGTGATCGCCTCGAGCGTTTCGAACGGCGGCGGCGCGTCGGTACGCGCGGTGGAGCAGGATCGGGATCACCTCATCGACGGCCTCGCCGTCGGCGAGCCAAACGTCAATCCGAAGTTCACCTCGAAGTTCACGATTGTGCAAGGCAGCGGCCAGCCGCTCGAGGCGCACAGCCGGCCGCTGATCGACTACATCACATTAGTCAACGTGTTTCAGGGTTGCGCCAATGTCGCGCCGGCCAACGCGACGGCACCCCTCAACCTCGTCCCTCCGGCGGCTGGCGCGGCGCGCTGCGCCAGTCTCCACGATAAAGGCTTGCTGACGTCAACCACGATCGCCGACCAGGCCAACGAAGCGCAGGCGATTATCAACAAGTTCGGTATCTTGCCGGAGCAGAACGTGGTGCAGCCTGGTTATTGGTTTGCTTACGTGTCGCAGTCGATCTCAATGACCTATGCCAATGCCTATGGTCGCGTCAGCGTGCTCGATAATCTCTGCAATTACAGTTTGGGCGCGACGACGGCGAGCGTCCCTGGCCCGCTTGCGGCTGCCAGCGAGGCGCAAATCTTCGGCAGCAGCAATGGCATTCCGCCAACGAGTGGCATCAACCTGATCAACAATGCCGCAACGGGCGGCGCCAAGGAAGACCGCGTCTCTACGACAGATCAGAACCTCGGTGGCGCGCTCTGCCTGCGTTCGCTTGCGATCGGCCGCGATGCCGTAACCGGCGCTCAGCTCGACGCAACGGCGGCGAGACAGGCGCACAGCATCGCCGAGGGGGTGGAAGATATCCTTGCTTCCGGCAACCTGCATCAGATTCCCTCGATCCTCGTGACCGGGCGGAACGACGGCATCCTGCCGCCGAATTTCGCCTCGCGCGCCTATTTCGGGCTCAACAATGTGGTCGAGGGCTCGCTGAGCCCGCTGCATTATTACGAGGTGACGAACGCGCAGCACCTCGACAGCTTCAACCAATTCCCGGCGTACAACGCTTTGCTCATTCCACTGCATCGTTATTTCATCCAGGCAATGGATCTGATGTACGATCATCTGCGACACGGAGGAGCGCTGCCGCCGAGCCAAGTCGTGCACACGACGCCCCGTGGCCCAGGCGCACCTGCGATCACGATCGCCAATGTGCCGCCGATCACCAACGCGCCACCAGCGAATGCGCAGATCACGTTTACGGCCGGGCAGGTGAGGATTCCGGACTGAAATACTCTCCGATGCATCGCGGGATGCTTCCGGTTCTTAACCTTGATCCAATGCTTCGATCGCCTGCTCCGGTAAGGTCGTATCGCCTGCTTCATGCGGGGGCGAGGCGATGCGAGAGGCGGCCAACAACTTTATTCTAAAGAGCGGCGAGTTCGACCGCACGATCAATTTCGCCGCTGCGGTCGCCAACCCGAATAAACCCACGACGCGCGTGTTCATAGACTGATTCACCCGCGCGCGAGAGCCTTGCTCTAATCTTCGCCTTCCTGATCGGCCCGACCTCGTAGCGAGGTCAAGAATTGCAGTGCGGCGTCGCGCGCGTCGGGAGAGTTCAGTATCCCGAGATGGGCGGTGGAGAGGATCGTGTCGAATTGCCCTTGGCCGACAAGGTCGATTGTCTTGGCGCCGGCGAGACCGGCGCTGGCGGTGAAATCATGCGGGGTGCCATCGCGATCCTCGGCCGGTACGCCGGGGAAAATGCCGTCCGGCAGGCTGTTGTAGACGAAGTCGGGCGCTCCCGGCTTGTTGCGGATGACCAGGTAGTGCGTGGGAGGAGGCGTCTCGCCCGCGGCGTTCAGGACCGCGAGCAACTGGGTGTGGTCAGACCCGTACTCGTCGCAGACCGAGCTGCGCGGCGTGAAGCCGCCGCCGCTCACGAGCTGGTAGAAATTGGCGGGGCTCGGCGAGCAGTCGATGATGCCGTGATTGGGCCCGTCGATGGCGACGAGCGCCCGAACCGTGCGATAGGCATTGTCCTGCAGCATCCATTCCCGCGCCACGGTGACGCCGAGACTGTGGGCGACGATGTCGACGCGCTTGGCGCCGGTAAAGTCGAGGACCGCCTGCACGAATTGGCGGAGCAGCGGCACAGCCGCCGCTGTCGTGTGCGAGATGCCTGAGCGAATTGTATTGTCCTGCGCCAGGTCGCACTGATCGCCTTGATAACCCAGCCCCCAGAGCTCACTCGGATGGTAGCCGTGATCGAGAAAGAATTGCGCGAAGGCTTGGACGCGCCCAAAGGGGTTGCAGGCGGTCGGATAAGGAGAATCGTTGTTGCCGTGAAGGAAGATCACGGGGACGTGCTCGACGCGGCCGATGTTGGAGCCAAAGCCGATCACCCGCTTGCCGAGATAGAAGTTCATGATCACCGGGAAGTGGTCAGGAAACGCCGTGCCGATCTCGGCGCGCTTGCCTGGCGACGCGGCGCTCGCCAAGCCTCCCGCGCCAAACTGCAACAGAACCGCGATGATCGCTGCAACGCAAACATGTTTGGTGGTCATATTCCCCCCTCGGAAAGTATTCGCCGAACGTAAGCGAACATGAAGGCTTCGCGCAACGAGCAGCGGAATCGGTTTCTGGCGACCGATAGCGAATGGTGCAGCAAAAGCGCCATCCTGTCGAACACACCCTAGCTCAGCGCACAATTTCGAGACAGGGTCCGTCAGAATTTTTTAGCTTTGGGCGAGCAGGTCTTTTCAGAAAAATTGTCACATAAATTGGGGACCAGGAAAAAGCCCCTTCACCGCCTCTGTAGAGGTGGTGCGTTTCCCGACTTGTGGCTCCCAGCGCGGTAAGATTTCTGTCTGCTGGAGCATGATCCGGAAAAGTGGATACCGGTTTTCCGAAAAAGATCATACTCAAACAAAAAGATAGAGTGGGATGACGATTCGAAGAAAAGTCATCGCGCTCTAGGGAGCCCTCCAATCCGCAGGCATCGGCTCGCCCCCGGGTTGCCTGTTCCAGTTGAAGTCCGGCCGGATGTCAGCGCCGCGCTTGGCACAGGCATTGCACACAAACCGCGGCTCGCTGATCCGGGCGACGCGTCCTCATGGTTGGATTTTCGCTGTAGCGGCTGATCTGGGAATACCCTCGTGACGCCGGCAAAGGCGAGCAGATGGATTTCGTCGAGGCAATGGACCTCAACGACGATGGCTTGATCCAACGCCATTGCGTGTACTGGGGATGGTATGGATTCCGCGTACTCCAGCGCAATGAATATCACCGGGGCGAGGCGCCCCAGCGTTCTTAAACGAGGTACACCGTCGCGCCGAACTGCTCCTTGAAGTTCCTTGCGCCCGCGGGCGTAATTGCGACAGCCCGTGTATGGGGTAAGCGGCGCACCCAGCCCAGGTCGAAGCAACGTGTAGCAAAAGCCGCAGCGATCGCGCCGGCGAGATGTGGCTTTTGCTCGCTCCAATCGAGGCACGATCGGCAGAACGGACGCTTCGATTGTTGCACGACGGACAGGTTGATGCCGAAGCCGGAAAGCAGCCTTGCTCCGCGTGGGGTGACAAGCCCGCCGTCGGTCGAGAGGACGATCAGCTTTCGCGCTATAAAGGCTTCGGTCAGCGCGACACCTAATCTTCCCGCAAAATGATCGTAACAGGTCCGTGCATCGCGTAACGCCTGCTCGCGTTCCGAAAGGACATGCGACCGCGACGGGCGGGAGCCCGCGATCGCTATCGCCATCACCGCTTCCAGCGCCTGCGCTACAAGCGGCGACGCCAGTCGGAAGTACCGGTTGCGACCTCGTTTCTCTGCTGTGATCAATTGCCCGTCGGCCAACTTCGCCAGATGCCAACTTGCTGTCTGCGGCATCACGCCTGCGGCCAACGACAATTCGGTCGCGCTGTGACCGCGGCCATCAAGAAGCGCGCATAGCATCACAGCGCGCGCTGGATCACCGATGACGCCCCCGAGTTCGGCCAGTTTGATGGGACTGCTCATGGCACACACCTCATCGCGCATACATGGACGACATTCTCACGGCGCACATAGGGCGCCAGCGGGGATCAATCCAGGGAACATCCTTCGATTTCGATCGAACTGTTTCCAGTTGCAGCGCCCAATCGGTTGGCGCATCTCGTACGCATGATGCAAAGGACCCGGCGACGGGCCGACCTCGTCGTCGATGTGAGGAATGCCGACAGACGGAGGTTGACCGATGATCGAATATCGACGCTATCCGGAACTTCGAAACGGCCTGGCAGTCACTGCATTCTGGAAGGCCAGGCCAATTAGCATCGTTTCGAACTTCCAGGGGGGCATGCGATGACATCTTTGCGGAGCCATGCGATGACGACGTCTTCCGGCACTCTACTTCTTTCGCTTCTCATGTTCGCAACCGGCGTGTGCATTCCCGTCATGGCCACGTGGAATTCCAGGCTTGGCGTCGAGCTCGAGAGTCCCTGGGCAGCGGCTCTCATTCTCTTTGTGCTGGGTGCGATCGTTTGCGGCATCGCAATGCTGATCCTAGGCCTGCCGAAGCAACACTGGTTCGGGGCAACGCCTCTCTATTACGCAGGCGGACTGGTTGTTGCCTTCTACATCCTGGCGATCACGTGGACGGCGCCGCGCATTGGCGTTGCCAATGCCGTGTTCTTCGTGTTGCTCGGGCAGATCGTATCGGCGGCGCTGATCGATCAATTTGGCCTGTTCGGGGCGCTGAAGTCTCCGCTCACCACGCTGCGTATCATCGGCATCGTCTTTATGGTGATCGGAACGTATCTCGCTCGGCGCATCGCTTGATCTCAGCGCATCGCCCGGAAACGACCCCAGCGCGGGCAGTGGAGGCGCGCAGCGCAAGTGGTCATCGACGGTGCAGAAGCATGAACTTGAAATCGGAAACTAACTTCCGCGTCAGAAAATAAGTTGCTTGTTAGATATGACTCATTTGTAATTCGCGATGGCAATCGTTTCCGGAACGCGTGGTCGGAGGCCTGCGTTCACCGTGCGCTCCCTCGAACGCGATGTGGGAGGCTCGCGAGGGTACACGAAGGAGGAGAAACGCTATGCAACGCAGGACTACGATTACTCTTGCTCTGGCAGCGCTGCTGGGTGCAGCGGTCTTCGTTCCCGACGGCGCATCAGCTCAGAAGCGGGGCGGTATGGGTGGCGGAGCGATGGGCGCCGGGGGCGGCGGACATGCCGCGGGCGCCCCGGCCGGCGGCTCAGCTCAGATCGGCGGCGGCACGAGCGGGCCAACGGGTGCCGGCGCGTCCCACTCTTAATTCAACGGCTCGTTCCGCGACCGCGATGATCGCTTCGCGTTCCGTGATCGAGGCGATCGCTTTGCGTTCCGCGATCGGGATCGTAATCGATTCGCGTTCCGCGATCGGGACGACCGCTTTGCGTTCCGGCACCGCTTTGCATTCCGTCACCGCTTCGCGTTCGGCGCAATCGGAGACGACGGATGCTTCCGCGTCCGGCGCGTCTGGACGTCCTCTGGCTGGAGGGTGCATCGGGTTTGGGTTTGCGGCTAACGCCGATGGCATCGCTGAGATTCAACTCGTGATGCGTGAGCGAAAAGCCTGCGCTCCATCTAAGCGCAACTTTATCGCTGGAAAAGTTGCGTTGGGCGAGGCAGGCCGCCACGGTTCCAGCACGCTTGGCGGAACTTCCTGAGCTCGGCTGGCCATGTTCCCGGTGCCAAATGCTGCATCGATTCGTGCGACGGGAACGGCCGAGCAACGCCATCGTTGTTTGTGTTCGAGCAGGTGAACGGCTAGGCATGCCCGTCTTGCTCGTTCCGTTCAACTGAACCAGCGGCGCTGTGGTGGTGCTGCGTGGCAGTTGTTCGGTCCTCGTCCACACCGTTTGGTGGGATCGAGGCCTGCGGCTCAAGCGCACGACGTGACGTCGTGAAAAAAGCGTGAGGTTGGATGATCGGTCCAACCGAAACGAGCCGCCGGATTGTGCCCCTGAACAATCGGAGGAGGTTGCGATGGAAAGTAGAATTATAAAGAGCAGATTTCTGCTGAGTACCGCTGCGCTATTGGCAAGTGTCAGTCTGGCGTCAGCACAAGGCATGCGAGAGGGCGGAGGACCCGGCGGTGGCATGGGTGGTGGCATGGGCGGCGGAGGTGCCGAACATGGTATGTCGTCACATGGCACGTCTTCGGGCGGGTCCGGTGGCCATTCCTTGGGAGCCGAAACATCAAGGGGCTCGCCGCGTGCTCAACATGGCGAAGGAATGCAGAGCCAGACCAGAGGACAGGGCCTGAGCGAACGCGGTCGGGCTGAAGGCCAAAGCGAACGAACGATTGATCGCAGTCAGGCCCAGCGCGGTCAAATCCAACGGGATCAGACCGTTGGACAAGGAAGACGCGAGAGCGATCAGCTTCGCCGGTCTGAGGGTGGGCGGCAAGAAACACCTGCCGGCGCCCAGACGCGCCAGTCTCGGCAGCCGCAAGGGCAGGAGCGGACCGGTGCCGCTACGCAGGGCCAGAGCAAGGCCAGTGCTGAGACCCAGCGGCAGACGGGCAGGCAGGCACCCCAGCAGCAAAATCGGGCCGGTGCCTCCACGCAAAGCCAGACGACGACCGGCGCTGCCCCGCAGAACCGCACTGGCGTTAACCCGCAGAGCCAGACCACGACGGGCGCTGCCCCGCAGAACCGTACCGGTGCTACTTCGCAGAGCCAGACCACGACTGGTGCTGCCGCGCAGAACCAGAATCAGACTGGCGCGACAACCCAGAGCCAGACCGGTGCGACCGCTCAGACCCAGGCCACCCACACGACCCTGAACGTACAACAGCAGACAACGATTCAGCAGTCGGTGCTGTCAGCCAGAAACGCGCCGCGCGTTAACGTCAATCGCGTTAACTTTGCGGTCAACCCGGGCGCGGTCGTGCCGTCGCACGTCAACATCGTGTCGGTCTCGGCCTTCCCGACGCTGATCGACGTGTTCCCGAGGTTCCGCGATGATAGCTTCTTCGTCGTGGAGGACGAAATCGTGTTTCTGGACCGCGACCGCAGAGTGGTTGACGTTGTCCCGGCCGGACCGCGAACGCGCTTCAGCAACCGCTTCAGCAGAGGCAGCGTTGGAAGCGGTGCGGTCGCGACGCTCAATCTCAGCCCGACGGAGATCCGGGAAGTGCAGCAGGTGCTCATCGAGAGGCG
>Ga0209474_10004764_pt1 | contig 11663 bp, 9 predicted proteins | sample GraSoiAngelo_145_FD_185902 | JGI IMG/M metagenome (GOLD analysis project Ga0209474, IMG submission 185902) | Grasslands soil microbial communities from the Angelo Coastal Reserve, California, USA - 14_1009_05_20cm (SPAdes) (version 2) | ecosystem: Environmental > Terrestrial > Soil > Grasslands ...
GAGCGCGAACGTCCGCGTGGCCCCGGAGCCGCCGCACGTCGTCGAGGTAGAGCCGCGTCGGCGCGAGCAGGTCCGGTCCGTCGTACGGCTCTTCCCCCAGGACCGCGCGCGCGAGTGTGAACCCGTTCGCGTGCAGCCCGGCCGACGCGAAGCCGAGGACGAGGTCCCCGCGCTCGCACCGCGACCCGTCGATCAGCGCCTCGGCCTCGACGATCCCCACGCACGTGCCGGCGAAGTCGAGCTCGCCCTCCTCGTACGTCCCCGGCAGCTCGGCCGTCTCCCCGCCGACGAGCGCGACCCCGGCGGCTCGGCAGACCTCGGCCGCGCCCTCGACGAGCTCCGCGACCTGCTCGAGGTCGATGCGGTTCGCGGCCACGTAGTCGAGCAGGATCAGCGGGTCGGCGCCGGTCGTGAGCACGTCGTTGATGCAGTGGGCCGCGAGGTCGGCTCCGCACGCGCGGAGCGCACCGCGCTCGCGCGCCAGGATCAGCTTCGTGCCGACGCCATCGGTAGAAGCCGCCAGCAGTCGGCCGTCGCCGAGCGGATGGAGCCCGGCGAACGCGCCGAAGTCGCGCGCGCCCGTCGACTCGACGGCCGCCCGGAGCCGCTCGACGACGTCGACCGCCTTCCCGAGCGACACGCCGGCGTCCTCGTAGGTCCTCCTGCTCAACGTCCCGAGTCTACGGCCGCGACTAGACGAAGAGCTCGGCGTGCAGCTCGGGACGGCCCTGTGGCCCGCCTGGGACGAAGCGGACGATCGTCTCGCCGATCTCGACGGTGCCGTTGGTCTCGCCCGGGAGGTCGAGCAGCTCGACGAGCGCCAAGGCCTTCGCCGCGGGGTCGTCGGCCCGCAGGTGGAGCTCCGCGAGCTGGAGGACGTCGCTGCCGGAGAGGAGGTCGTCGATCCACTCCCGCGGAGGGTGCAGCTCGAGGCGGTAGCCGGCCTTGGTCGTCACGAAGGTGCGCCGCCCGCCGTGCTCCTGCACTCGGAGCTCGCGCTCGACCGCTCGCTCGAGCGCGGTGGCGAGCTCGTCGTCGTCGAGCACGAGGCCGAGGTGGTCGACGCGCGGGAGCTCCCACTGCCCGGGCTGGATGACGATGTTGACGGCGCCGCGCTCGAGCTCGCAGAGCCGGAGCTTGAAGCCCATCTCCTCGAGCTCGGCCCAGGAGAGCCCCGGCTCGAAGGACGTCGTGTCCTCGCCGATCCGTCCATGCCGCGCGACGAGCTCGAAGCCGAGCTTCCCGAGGTAGCGCGCCTCGACCTCGCGCACCTTCTTCGTGACGAGGTGGTAGTGGAAGAGCCGCACGAAGCGGCAATTCTAGACTCATGGGAGGTGAACTCCCCGCCCTCGCTCCTGACGAGCTGGACGCTCGAGCCGCTCCAGCTGGTGCCGACGCTCGTCGTGGCCCTGCTGTACGCGCGGAGGGTGCGGACCTTGCGGCGGCGGGGTATCCCCGTCGCCCGCTGGCGCCCCTGGGTGTTCGGGCTCGGACTCGGGCTCGTCCTGCTCGCGCTCGTCTCGCCGATCGACGTCTTCGGCGAGGAGCAGTTCTTCAGCTTCCACATGCTCCAGCACGTGCTGCTCGGCGACCTCGCGCCGCTCGCGATGCTCGCCGGGCTCAACGGGCCGATCCTGCGTCCGGTGCTCCGCTTCGTCCACCCGCTCCGGTTCCTGGCGCACCCGGTCGTCGCGCTCCCGGTCTGGGCGGTCGACCTGTACGTCTGGCACGTGCCCTTCCTGTACCAGGCGGCGTTGCACCACTCGGCGGTCCACGCGCTGGAGCACTTCCTCTTCTTCACCTGCGGCGGCCTGATGTGGGCGCCCGTGCTCGAGACGCTGCCCGCGCCCGCCTGGTTCGGGACCGGCGCGAAGCTCGGCTACATCGCCGCTGTGCGCGTGATCGAGACCGTGCTCGGGAACGTCTTCCTCTGGGCCGGGCACGTCTTCTACCCCTTCTACGAGCATGCGCCGCGGCTGTGGGGCATCTCGGCGCTCCACGACCAGGGGATCGCCGGCGCGGTGATGATGATCGAGGGCTCGCTCGTGACGATCGCGGCGCTCGCCTGGCTCTTCCTGCGCATGGCCGCCGAGGGCGAGCTGCGTCAGGAGCTCCTGGAGCGCGGGCTCGACCCGCGGGCGGTGCAGCGGGCGGTCCGGTATGGGCGAGCGGAGGAGTTCTCGCGGCCGCGCTGAACCGGGGTGGTCCGCCCACGAAGCATGGCCTCCACCACCCCTCCAGAACGGCCGGGCCCGAGCTTCAACTTCCCAGAAGGCGCGCGCCTGCCGATTCCCGGGAACGCCGAGCTCGCCATCTGGATCCTCGCGCTCGTCCTCGCCGCGATCATCGTCGCGATCGCCGACAAGGTCACGAACGTCGACTGGTTCGACTACTTCAAGTGGACGACCGTCGCGTACCTGCTCTCGCGCGGGATCGCGAAGGCGAGCCGCGTGCTGGAGCAGTGACTGGAGGGTCCAGCGAAACGGCCTTCGCTGCACGGGTCGTGATGCTCGTTCCGAGGCAAGGACGCAGGGAGCGTCGATAGCAGCGCTATCGGCGCGACTGAGGACGCCGTATCGGGGACGAGCAGCGCGGGCCGGGCGGCACAAGGGTGTTTCGCTGGCCCCTCCTAGGCCGGCGAGGGCTCGAAGCGCCGCTTCGAGAGCTTGAGCTCGACCGGCACGCGCGTCGGGTAGTCGCGCGTCAGACACGCGCGACAGAGAGCGGACGCGGGCCGGCGCGTCGCGGCCTGGAGCCCTTCGAGGGAGATGTAGGCGAGCGAGGTCGCGCCGATCCGCTCTCGCACCTCCTCGACTGTCCGCGCGGCGGCGACGAGCTCGTCCTCCGCGGCGAAATCGATCCCGTAGAAGCAAGGCGCGATGATGGGCGGCGACGAGACCCGCACGTGCACCTCGGCGGCGCCCGCGTCGAAGAGCATCGCCACGATCTGACGCGTGGTGTTTCCGCGGACGATCGAGTCGTCGACGGCGACCACCCGCTTCCCAGCCACCTCGGCCAGCGGGTTGAACTTGAGCCGGATCCCCTGCTCGCGCAGGCCCTGGTCGGGCTCGATGAACGTCCGGCCGACGTAGCGGTTCTTGATCAGGCCCTCGCTGAACGGGATCCCGGTCGCGCGCGCGAAGCCGATCGCCGCGGGAGTGCCGGAGTCCGGGATCGGCAGGACCAGGTCGGCGTCGACGGGCGACTCCTCGGCGAGCCGCTCGCCCATGCGTACGCGGGCCCCGTGCACCTCGACGCCCGCGAGTCGCGAGTCGGGTCGCGCGAGGTAGAAGAACTCGAAGATGCAGAGGGCGCCCTCGGTCGCCGGCGGCACGGCCTGGAGCGCGTGCGGCCCCGCCTCATCGACGACGACGAGCTCGCCCGGCTGGATCTCCCGCTCGTGCTCGGCGCCGACGAGGTCGAGCGCGCACGTCTCCGACGCGACGACCCAGTCGTCGCCGAGCCGGCCGAGGCAGAGCGGACGGAAGCCGTGCGGGTCGCGGAAGGCGACGAGCTTCCCCTCGGAGAGCGCGACGACCGAGTACGCGCCGTCGAGGCGCGTCATCGCGGCCGCGACGGCGTCCTCGAGCGGCGCCTCCCCGCCTGCGACGAGCGCCGCGATCACCTCGGTGTCCGAGCTCGAGCGGAGGCGGAGCCCCTCCGCGGCGAGCTCGGCCCGCAGGTCGGCTGCGTTCGTGAGGTTGCCGTTGTGCCCGAGCGCGACCGTCCGGGCACGTCCGTGCTGGACGATGGGCTGCGCGTTCGCCCAGTGAGTCGAGCCCGTCGTCGAGTACCGCGTGTGCCCGATCGCGAGCTGGCCCCGCAGGCCGCGGAGCTTCTGCTCGTCGAAGACCTGAGTGACGAGGCCCATGTCCCGAAGGGCCGTCAGCCGCCCGTCGTCCGAGACGGCGATCCCGGCCGACTCCTGCCCCCGGTGCTGGAGCGCGAAGAGGCCGAAGTAGGCGATCCGCGCGACGTCCCGCTCGACGGAGCGGATCCCGAAGACCCCGCACATCTAGGCCTCACCTCCGCGCACTCTGCGCAGCTCTTCGAGTGGGACTCCGCAGATCGAGTCGCCGCCGACGATGCCGAGCCGGACGAGGCCCCGCGAGCCGAGCCGGTCGACCTCCTCCGGCGAGCACGCGATCACGGCCTGCCCGCCGCCCTCGCCGAAGAGCGCAACCTCGTCGTCCGGGAGCTCGAGCTCGGCACCGATGCCGCTCCAGAGCGCAGCCTCGGCGAGCGCGACGGCAAGGCCCCCGCGATCGCAGTCGTGGGCCAGCGTCACGAGCGGCGAGGCCTTCCAGAGGAAGCGGACGAGCGCGGCCTCCGCGGCCAGGTCGAGCGGCGCGGGGCGGCCGGCGGGCGGCGCAGCGAGCCCCTGATACGCGGAGCCGGCGAGCGAGAGCTCCGGCGCGCCGGCGAGGAGCACCACGTCGCCCTTGCCCCACGCCCCTGGGACGAGGCGCACGTCGCGGACGAGGCCGACGCAGCCGACGACGGGCGTGGGGTCGATCGCACGGCCGTCGGTCTCGTTGTAGAGCGAGACGTTGCCGGAGACGACGGGGATGCCGAGCGCCTCCGCAGCGGTTGCGATCCCTTCGATCGCCTCGGCGAGCTCCCAGGCGATCTCGGGCTTCTCGGGGTTCCCGAAGTTGAGGCAGTCGGTCAGCCCGAGCGGCTCCCCGCCGGCGCACGCGACGTTCCGCGCGGCCTCGAGGACGGCAAGCGCGCCGGCCGCTCGCGGATCGAGCCGGGCGACCGGCCCGGGCCCGTCGAGCGAGACGGCGATGCCGCGGAGCGAGGGGCGAAGCCGGAGGACGGCGCCGTCGAGCCCCGGGCGGCGCACCGTCCGCGAGCCGACGAGATGGTCGTACTGCTCGTAGACAGGCCGCCGGTCGGCGAGGTTCGCAGTGCGCAACAGCGTGAGGAGCGCCTCCTCCCGCGAGAGCGAGACCCGGACCGCGACCAGCTCGCTCCGCGTCCGCGGCCGCTGCTCGACGAGGTACCGCGGCGCCTCCTCCGTCAGGAGCGCCGCTGGAATCGCGCCGACCGTCTCGCCCTCGAAGGAGCAGCGCAGCTCGCCGGTGTCGGTGACCTCGCCGATCTGCGCGTGCTCGAGCTCCCACCGCCGCAGCACGGCCTCGACGGCGTCGCGCATCTGCGGCCGAACGACCGCCACCATCCGCTCCTGGCTCTCGGAGATCATGATCTCCCAGGGCGTGAGGTCGGGCTCGCGGAGCGGCACCCGGTCGAGCGCGACGTCGATGCCGGTGCCGTCGCGCGCCATCTCGGCGAGCGCAGAGGCGAGCCCGGCGGCGCCGCAGTCCTGCAGCGACTCGACCAGGCCGCGCTCGACGAGCTCGACGGATGCCTCGATCAGCTTCTTGCCCGTGAACGGGTCGCCGATCTGCACGGAGGGGCGCTTGTCCGCGTCGGCGTCGCCGAGCTCCTGGCTCGCGAGCACGCTCGCGCCCCCGATCCCGTCTCGCCCGGTGGTCGCGCCGAAGAGCAGGACCAGCTTTCCCGGGCCGCTCGCGCGTGCGCGCGTGAGACCTTGGCTCGGGAGGATCCCCACGCACATCGCGTTGACGAGGCAGTTGTCGCCATAGCTCGGGTCGAAGACGCACTCGCCGCCGACCGTCGGCACCCCGACCGAGTTCCCGTACGTGCCGATCCCGGCCACGGCCCGGTCGAACTCATGCCCCGGCTCGCCGAACCGAAGGGCGTCGAGGAGCGCGATCGGCCGAGCGCCCATCGCGACGATGTCGCGCAGGATCCCGCCGACGCCCGTCGCGGCGCCCTGGAACGGCTCGACCGCTGACGGGTGGTTGTGGCTCTCGACCTTGAACGCGACGGCCTCGCCCTCGCCGAGGTCGATCACGCCGGCGTTCTCGCCCGGGCCCTGGAGGACGCGCTCGCCCTGCGACGGCAGCCGGCGAAGGAGCGGCGCCGAGTGCTTGTACCCGCAGTGCTCCGACCAGAGGAGCGAGAAGACGGCCAGCTCGAAGTGGTTCGGCTCGCGCTCGAGCAGGCCCTCGATCCGCGCGAGCTCCCCGTCGGTGAGTCCGAGGGCGCGGTGGAGCGGCTGCGACGCGACCGAGCTCGTCAAGTGTTCGAGTCTAGCCGCGTCGCGGGACGCCAGATCTTCCCCTCGAGCGCGTACGCCGGCTCGTGCCTGAGGGCGAGGAGCTCCTCGACGTGGCGGGCTAGCACGAGTGCCGATGCGGCGGCGTCGCGCGCATGCTCGTTCGACGCGGCGTCGTCGAAATCCGCCTCGAAGAGGCGCGGGTAGATCTCGACGGCGAGCGGCAGCTGCGCGTCGTCGAAGGGCCAGATCGAGAAGCCGCCCGCTGCGAGGCGCGAGAGGCTCGGCATGCCCCGCAGCGAGCCGGTGCCGACCTGCCCGGCACCCACGAGCTGGAAGGTCGACTTCGGCCGGCCGCCGCACTCGAGCTCGGTTCGCCGGAAGGGCTGCCGGACCGCAGGCCCGCGGTCGCGCCAGAACGGAGGCCGCGGTGCGCGCAGCCACTCCTCGCCGTCGCGCGCCACGAGGTCCCACAGCTCGCGGGCCGAGGACAGCCCTCGCTCCGTCAGGAACCAGCCGGGCAGGGAGAACGCGAAGTCGAGCCCCACGACGAGCTCTGGCTCACGGTCGGCCTCGGCGAGCAGATGGTCGACGAGCTCCTCGCGCGTCCGACCGGCTTCGACGCGGACGACGTCGCCGCCCGAGGCCTCCGCGAGCCACAGCGTCCGCCTCGGGTCGCGGGCGCCGGACCAGTCGACCGCGATGACGCGCACCGCGCCGAGCATAGAAGCCGAGACCTCGTCGTTCTCACACTCGTGCCCCGTCGACCGTTTCACCTGCCGTGAGCCGACGGCACCTGCTGATGCTGCTCGCCCTCGCGTCCCTCTGGGGCGCGAGCTTCATGTTCATCAAGGTCGGCGTTCGCGAGCTCCACCCGGCGACGCTCGTGTGCCTCCGCCTCGGGATCGGCGCGCTGACGCTCCTGCCGATCCTCCTCGTCCGGCTCGGCGTGCGCGAGTCCGCGCGGCAGATGCGAGCCTCGGCCAGGCCGCTCGTCCTGACGGGGCTCGTCAACTCCGCGATCCCGATCGTCTCGCTCTCGTGGGCGGAGAAGCGGATCGACTCGGGCCTCGCAGCCGTGATCCAGGCCGCGGCGCCGCTCTTCACCGCGTTCCTCGCGCTGCTCTTCGTCCGCAGCGAGCGCGTCGCCGGCTCGCGCCTCGTCGGCCTCGTCGTCGGCTTCGGCGGCGTTGCGCTCCTCGTCGGGGCGCAGCCGAGCGCCGATCTGACCGCGGCGCTCGCGGTCGTCTTCTCGGCGCTCTGCTACGCCACCGCGGCGCTGTACGCGGCCCGCAGGCTCGGGGACGTGCCGCCGCTCGTGAGCTCGGTCGGCGCGCTCGCCGCGGCGACGATTGCACTGCTCCCCCTCGCGCTCACCCACCTTCCGCCGCACTTCCCGAGCTGGAAGGTGACCGGCGCCGTCCTCGCCCTCGCCGTCGGCGGGACGGGCGTCGCGTACCTCCTCTACTACGCGCTCCTGGCCGGTGCCGGAGCGTCCAGGTCGATCCTCGTGACGTACCTCGTGCCGGCTCTCGCCCTCGCCTACGGCGCCGTCTTCCTCGGCGAGCCACTCACTGCCGCCGCGCTCGGCGGCCTCGCGCTCGTCCTGGGCGGAGTGGCGCTCGGCACCGGCGCCCTCCGTGGCCGGACTAGTCTGGAGCGGTGGCCACGACGATCCGCCGAGCCGAGCCTCGCGACCTCGACTTCGTCGTCGAGCTCGCCAACCACGACGACGTCGAGCCGTTCCTGAGCGCACGCCGGCCCCGAGAGCCGGAGGAGCTCCTAGCGGAGATCGAGCGCTCTCGGCGGCAGCCGCTGACCTTCGGCCGGTTCGTCGTCGAGGTCGACGGGGAGCGCGCCGGCGTCATGGGCTTCGAGGTCGAGAACCGCCGAAGCCGGATCGCCTGGCTCGGTGGCCTCGCCGTCCATCCGGACTTCCGCGGCCGGCACGTCGCCGACGAGGCGGCGCGGGAGCTCCAGCGGCACCTGTTCCAGGACCTCGGCTACCACAGGCTCCAGCTCGAGATCTACGGCTTCAACGAGCGGGCGATCGCGCACGCGGAGCGAGCCGGTTTCCTCCGCGAAGGCGTCCGCCGCAAGGCCTACTGGCGGCACGGAGAGTGGGTCGATGGCATCCTCTTCGGCCTCGTGCGCGACGATCTCGCCGTCCCGGTCTCGGGGGTCGAGCTCCTTCGAGACCATGTCGTCCGCTTCAACGACGGCGTCCGGAGCGGCGACTGGGGCCCGATGCTCGAGCAGTTCGCCGAGGGCGCCCGGATGGCGTTCGAGGGAGTTCCATTCGGCCCGTTCGAGGGTCGGGACGCGATCGCCGCGGCCTACCGCGACCAGCCGCCGGACGACGAGATCGAGATCCTCGACGCCAAGGAGCGCGACGACGAGGTGATCGCGCGCTACGCCTGGGCGGCCGAGACCGACCGCGAGGCGGGCGAGCTGCGGCTGCGGTGCGCGGGCGAGCGGATCGTCGAGCTCGTCGTCACGTTCACGGGTTCCGGATCGTGAGCCGAGCCTCGCGCGACGCCGAGTTGCCGGCCGCGTCGGAAGCCGTGACGCGGAGCCGGTAGTCACCGTTCGAAACGAGTGTCGTGTCCCAGTAGGCGCTCGTCGGCCGGGCGAAGAGCCGGAACCAGTACGCGCCGCCGCAATTGCGCCGCCGCAGCGCCAGGCAGAGCGCGGCCGGAAGCGTCTCGTGCGTCCCGGGCGCGTAGTGGTAGCCGATCGGCACCGGCTGCGTCGCGGCCGAGTCCCCGAGGAAGACCGCGGCGCGGAAGACCGTCCGGGCGAGCACGCGCCGGCCGTCGCTCTCGCGAGTGACGTCGAGCGAGATCCGGTACGGCGGGCTCGGCGCAAGGAGCTCGGGCGGGAGCGTCTTCGAGGCTCCGCCCGACGGCGGGTCGTCGACCCAGGCGCGGGCGTCGACGCGGCCGGAGACGATGGCGCGGCCGGCGACGCTCGGGAAGCGCGTGCCCGCGGCCGGGAACGACACGCCGCCTGTCAGCCCCCAGCGCGGCATCGCCGGGCGGAAGAGCTCGATCGCGCGCACGCGCGGAGGCGTGTCGTCCGGGTTCGGGCCGAGCTTCCCGCCCGCGCGCAGCGGGTTGACGTAGACGCGGCGCCCGTACAGGTCGAGTAGCTCGGCGAGGTGGACGTGCCAGAGCCCCTTGCAGGTCCAGCCGATCATCTGACCCGGCCGGACCTGTTGCCCGTCCGCGACGACGGCGTCCACGTGCCAGTAGCTGAAGTGGCCGATCAGCACCTTCCCGTCCACGCAGGAGCTGTGGCGCGGGGGGAGCTCCGCGGTGCCGCCCTCGATCGCGTAGACCCTGTGCGTTCGCCCGGGCGGAGCGCCCAGCTCGGGCCGGTCGTCGCGGACGCCGACGTCGACGCCGAAGTGGTACGAGGGCTCGCCGCCGGCTCGCAGCGTCCCCGCCCGCGGGACGAGGAACGCGGCGCGAATCGGGTGCGGTCGGTGGACGGGCGCGACCGGCCAGCCGGTCCACGCGTCGTCGTAGCTCCACCGCTGGTTCAGCGAGCCAGGTGCGAGCAGGAACTGGACGACCTCGGGATCGCGAGGGTTCAGGCGCGTCGCCTCCCGGAGTGCGCGGCGCTGAGCGCGCCCGTCGCTCAGCCGCAGCAGGCTGACCCACGGACGCCACTCCTGCGGACCGCGCGAGATCGCCTTCCCGAGGCTCGATCGCGCGGCGTCGAGCTGACCCTCGTCGCTCTGGGCAACGGCGAGTCGCCACCACGCCTCCGACGACCAGGGCAGCCAGCGGGTCGCTCTCCGCGCCTCGGAAGCGGACTGCCGCCATCGCTGCGCGTCCGCCGCGCGTTCGCTCGCCGCAAGCGCCCCGTTCCCGATCAGCCCGACGAAGGCGACCGCGACGAGCGCGAACGTCACCGCGAGCGGCGCCGCGCGGGCCCGTCGCGAGAGGACCGGAGGCTCGGCTCTTCGCTCGGCGAGCACGAGCGCGGCGCCGCAGAAGAGGCCGGCGAGCGTCACCGCCGGCATCTCCCAATCCCAGTCGCCTCCTGCGTGGACGAGGTAGGCGAGGTAGGCGGCGAGCGCACCAGGAACGAGAGGGTGGAGGCGCGCCTTCGCGGCGGCCACGAGAGGGATGGCGAGCGCCGCCAGGAGCAGGGCCAAACCGACGGGCCCGAGCTCCGCGAGCGTCTCGAGGTACAGGCTGTGGGCGTCGCGAACGTACGCCGAGGTCCGGCGATGACGGAGCCAGTACTGCTCGAACGTTCCGGCGCCGGAGCCCGACGCCCAGTGGGCCTCCCAGTCGTGCCAGGCCTGCCGCCAGAGCGGCAGGCGCCCGCTCAACGAGAGCGTGAGGCTCGTGTTCGCCTGTGCGATGAGGGGATCGCGTCCGCGTCCGACTCGTCCATGCTCGACGTGGCCGAACCTCGGCCTCGCGCCGTAGTGACCGACCGCGACCGCCGAGACGGCGAGCAAAGCGACGAGCGCTACGGCCGCTCGGCGGCCTCCCGAGACTCGCCGCGCGACGGAGAGGACGGCCGCCGCGAGCACGGCGAGCACGACAGTTGCGAGAGCCAGGAGGTGACCCTGGTGAGCAGCGTCGGACGGACGCCCACTCGGGGTCGTGAGCGCGTGGGCACGCGATCCGAGCCAGACGGCGATCGCCGCGAGGGGAACGAGCGCGGCGAGCGTCCGAAGGAGCTCGGCGCGGCGGGAATCCACCAAGAGCATGGCCGCGAGGCCCACGGCCAAGGAGGCCCAGGCGCCACGGCTGAACGTGAAGAAGATCGTGAGCGTGAAGACGACGACCGACGCCCCCGAGAGAGCCCGGCCGAGCCGCGAGCGGGCGTGCGCGGCGAACGCGACGGTGAGCAGCGCCCCGATCGCCGCGACGAGCCCCAGCGCGTTCGGGTAGCCGAGCGGCTCCGACAGGCGATTGAAGGGGCCCGAGGGCGGCGGGAAATGGTCGGGGAAGAGGAGCTGTACGAGGCCGAACGCCGAGACGAGGAGCGCCGCGCCGCACACCGCGCCGAGAACCTCGGTGATCGACCTCCCGCGCGCGACGACGAAGACCATCAGCAGGCCGCCGAGGTAGACGAGGCCTCGCTGAACCTCGAGGATCGACCGCTCCACGCTGGTCGACCACGCGGACGAGAGCGCGATCCAGGCGACGAGCGCCGTGAACGCCGCGAGCATCGCCGCGTCCAGACGTCCGTACGGAACGCGCTCCCGGACGAAGAGCGCGATCGCCGCTATCCAGAGGAGCCCGAGGGCGCTCCAGCCCCAGTCCGTCGGGAAGTAGCCGCCGTCGCCGAGGCCGACCGCGATGCCGGCCGCGAGTGCGATCGCCGCGAGGGGCCAGTCGCCGCGTGCGTCGGCGAGGCGGAGCCGACTAGTCGTCGTCGACGATCGTTCCGAGGCCCTGCGCGTCGTCGAGGTAGGCGTTCGCGCTCGGGTTCGACAGGTTCACGAAGAACGTCTCGTTCCGCTCGCGGGTCCTGTCGCCGACGACGGAGACCGTGATCGCCTTGACGTTCACGCCGACCGGGAAGGTCAGCGTTCCGGTCACGGGCT